>Ga0183101_1000476_pt5 | contig 15228 bp, 18 predicted proteins | sample Biomet3_FD_127790 | JGI IMG/M metagenome (GOLD analysis project Ga0183101, IMG submission 127790) | Microbial communities from bioreactor (seeded with sewage sludge) at LBNL, California, USA - Biofuel metagenome 3 | ecosystem: Engineered > Bioreactor > Anaerobic > Unclassified ... | reverse complement strand
CCACACCGTATATATAAGGGATCATGCCAAGCGGAAACAAAGCGACATAGCACGGCTGGACGCAATGAAAATTCCCGATGGCAGCCGCGTCCTCGATATCGGTGCCGGGCCGGGAATCTATGCGGTACCGCTTACCAGCCGTAACTGTCGGGTAACCGTTGTCGAACCATCACCGGTTATGCGAAAAGCACTTGAAGAGAACATAAAGGAAAACGGGGTTACCGATATTACGATAATTCCCAAACGATGGGAAGATATAACAGTAAAAGAATTGGATGGACCGTTTGATGCTGTCATTGCATCGTATTCGCTGACCATGATGGACATTGGCGATGCACTTGCCAGAATGCAGGCATGTTGTACAGGTACAGTTCATCTCTTCTGGTTCATGACATCCCCTGCATGGGTTCAGGTGAACCGGGATCTCTGGCCATTACTCCACGGCGGAGAATTCCCGGGAGAGCCGACAGCAGACTGGCTCTGGCAGGTCCTCTGCGAAATGGGCATCTATGCAAATGTCGAGGTAGAGACAAAATTCCCCGCACCCGTATACGCAACCGTTGACGATGCCGTAAAAGAATTTTACCAGCGACTGAACTGTACAACTACGGCGCAAAAAGAGACGGTCAAAAACTATCTGCAGTCCGTGATGCGGCAGGAAAAGAACGGACGGGTCTTGGGGAGCAACACGCTCGGTGCGCACATCTGGTGGAAAACTGTTTCCGTCACTGGAATGAACGGGAAAACGCCCTCTCCTTAAAAAAACGATGGATAACCAAAACAACAAAAACAGGATGACAGCAATGAGTGAATTTGACGATCTGTTTGGAAAAGCAAAAGAGTTCCACGGGCATGTCTGTCCGGGGATTGTTCTGGGGACACGACTGACCATTGCCGGCATGCGGGAACTGGGTATGAACCCGAAAGAAAAAAACAAGAACCTTATTGTCTATATTGAGATCGATCGCTGCGGTGCTGATGCCGTTCAGGCAATCACCGGCTGTTCGCTGGGCCACCGCAGCCTCAAGTATAAGGATTACGGGAAATTTGCCGCAACGTTTGTGAATACGCAGAACGGGAATGCCATACGGGTCTCCATCCATGAGAAAAACCGGGCCGAGCATGACAAACTGCCGCCAAAGGAGGTCATCCGTGTACTGTCAGAAGCTCCCGAACAGGAGATCCTGAAAATCGAGCATGTCCGGCTCACGATCCCAAAAGAAGACCTGCCGGGTTTTCCTGTTGGAAAAGCCGTATGCAGCAGGTGTGGGGAACAGGTCTCTGACAACCGGCACGTTATGATCAACGGGCAGCCGCTCTGCCGGAACTGTGTCGGGGAATCGTATTATACCGTAACGGGGAAATGAGCGCACGTGACACTGTCCGGAACAATGCCTCTTTTTATAGATTCACTCAAACAGATTGTCCCGGGAAAGCTGCAAATTGTTTTCCCCTTATTTCGGATAATCAGGATTATTGCAGATTGAATGCATAGTGCTGGTATACAGGAGGATATTTCACTGTCTGCAAAAAGACTGCCGCCATCGTGCCAGGTCTGCCGGCATCTCGCTCCATCGGGGTTAGCCTGCGCAGCGTATAAAGAAGGGATACCGCAGGAGATCCTGTCCGGAACCGTCCTTCATACGCGATCATTTGCGGGCGATCGCGGCATTACGTTCAGGAAAGTCTCGCCTCATCCCTCATATTTTATGACCGCTGATCCTCCGGGGGTATGTCTTTTCCGTATTGCTGCAGAGGGTTCCTGTGAGCGCTATGTACCGATTATGGATGACTGGGAGCCGGACGAGGAGTTTGTCCGTGACCTCCTGATCAGCGATTTTGTGTTTTGTGAAGTGGAAAGCAGAGAAGCAGAAACATTCATTGAACAGGCCCGAAAGCAGAAAGATACCATCAATCCCTGTACGCTTCAGTTCCGGCAGATGATGTATCAGCATAGCAGGAACGAATCCTCGGATTCATCTGGCAAAGATCACGTAGAGTAATCCCTCTGCCAAAAACAGGACAAAAGACCCGGTCCTCATATTTTCAGGAAGGAGCGAAAAGCACATGCAAATTGTTTTAGTACTCCCGGAAAAATCATTTATGGAATGTATACATAACATAAATAGAACTACAGGTGTCGAACGCCATGAAAAACGCTCCAGCCTGCGATGAGGGTTTTACCGGCCTTGAAGCAGCGATTGTGTTGATTGCTTTTGTCGTTGTAGCTGCAACATTTTCGTATGTGGTACTTGGCGCCGGGTTCTTTACAACCCAGACCGCACAGTCTACCATCCACTCTAGTATTGTCCAGGCCAGTTCAAGTATGGAACTGGTCGGAAATGTGTATGGGGTGAAAGATACCGGTGCCAGCAATAACTACCTCAACTATGTTAATGCCACCGTTTCCCTTTCCGCAGGAGGGACTCCTGTTGACGTATCCCAAATGGTAGTATCTTACACAGATGACAATGGAGGCCATAACCCAAACCTGACATATGGGGGAATCGGAACTGATGGTGGCACATGTCCAATGAATTCTGTATCCACCTACAATACATACTGGTGTATCGGACAAAAGATCAATAATGAGACGAAGGGCGCCATGCTTGAGAACAATGCACAGATAATTATCATGGTGGGACTACCTTCCACCGCAACACCCAACACAAGATTCTCGATTAATTTCCAGCCTGCCGTTGGTGCAGTCCTCCCGATTACAAGAACCATTCCGGGCAGCCTGAACGCTGTACAGATACTTTATTGAACATTTTTTCTTTCATTTTCGGGTTAACGAACAATATCATAGAAATTGCCCACAGGAAAATACTGCCCTCCCGATTTTCGTTTTTTAATAAACCGATTTCATTACCGGCAAATCATGGGCAGCGGTTTTCTTGGAGTATTTACCTACACACCCCATATCAGGAAACCGAATGCCTACGTCAAGATTACAACAATGAAACGATTTCGGGCTGTTCAAAACCACATTGGCAAACAGGCCCACTGTGCCAACACTACATCTTAAATAAGAGAAACCGACACCGGGCCGCAATCTGAGGATGATGCGACAGTGCTCATGGTTGATTTTGTCGGTTGTGCGGCCCGATTTGTGTCGTATTTATTACGGTAAACCAATTGCCGTTTCGAGCGAGGCTCTGATGTTTCTTCCACGTATTCTTGTGTTTGTGTGCATGTGTCCGCTTGGTGCGTGCTTCTCCAAAGGGACAATACATCGTTTGTCCCGCAGTAATATAATATTTTCTCTTTAACTTTTAATGATGATTAAATAAAAATATTTATCTTTGCAGGAAAAACTGTATTGACTCCTTATGAAAGACGTTCCGTACGAACGATGTACTGTACAGGAACCGGCCTCCCGCCTTCTTCCGGTACTTGAGGCTACACTCAACCGCTTACGGCAGGCATATAATAAACGGCAGATACAGCCCGGCACGATAGAACGGATATATCTCCGAAAGGGATGGATTGCAGTAACCGGCACAAATCTCGAATGCGGCATTGCTCCCTGTCACGGCAATTTCCCGGAAAAAATGCCCGACACGGACACCCCGGTACTTCGGCAGCTGCAATCGTTGATCGGGATACCGCTCCTTGTCCTTCCCGACCTGAAACTTCCGTTAAGCCCCCGACTCGATTCTTCAGTAAAACTTGCCGCGCTTTGTGCGTTGTCCCAGCCATTCCTCGGCTGTCCCACCATACGAAGGAGTGGCTGGCATGCGGAATGCTGGAGAGCCGGAGACCCGTTTATTCTCGATAACCCGGTTTTTTCCCGGCTGATCCGACCGGACGATATTGTCGCTGTTGTCGGATTAGGGATTGGATGCCGCAGGTTATGGGAGATCTGCCGCGAACTCCATGTTATCGTACCGAACCCGGCTCTGATCTCCTGCAGCCTTGGAGTGGGCAATACGATCTCGGTCGGCCCGACCCGGATCCATTGCCATGCACCGGAAGAGCAAAAGGAAGTTCTCGGGAATGCGGATGTTGTCCTCATATCTTCATCGATACTGGCCGACGGCAATTTCGAACAATGTCTGGGAGAAGCCAAAAATGCACGGTTGATCGGCCTCGTGGGACCGGGCGCCTCCCTTATTCCGGATGCCTTCTTTTCGCAGGGGTTTGATTTTATCCAGTCCTGCAGGATTATCGACACACAGCATTTTGAAGACGACTTCATGAACGATCCCGATCCCCTGGTGGGCTTCTCCGGTTATCAGAAGCAGTACCTGTTTGTCCGAAAAGACAGAGCCGATTACCGGGATTCTGGAACCATATATACAGATTGCCAGAATGGGGAACTGTGCAGATAAGGAAATACACGGATCCGGGGACCCGTGTAAAAAATGCGATATGGTTAATCTACCGCTACCATCACTTCGCTGGACTTGATCACGGCATACGCTTCCTTGCCGACTGCAAGGCCGAGCGATGCCACGGATTTCTTCGTAATGATCGAAGTGATTACCTGTCCCCCGGGAAGTTCAATGATAACCTCGGAGTTTACGCTTCCCGGAGTGATCGCCTTTACTTTTCCTTTCAGGATGTTACGTGCACTGATCTTCATCGTGCTCACCAAGGGGAACTGGGGATGGTAAGTATAAGTAGTTTATTATGAGCAATGCAGATGCATGCAAATCAATGGATATCGTTTTGTTAAGCGGGGCTATACCGTTAAATTATAGCTGTTTATTGTGCACTTAACACGATATCCGTGGTCTGTCGGATCACGGTGACATTGGGGATTGAAGCGATCGTTAGAGAGATCGTACTGTTTGTGGAGTAGGTATCGCTATACACTACATTTCCACAGATCGGCGAGTATACATTCTTGCTAAAACTGCTATTTACGGATTTTCGCATCGCATCCTGAAAATCGGACAATTGCTCACTATTGCTGATCGTCACATTAACCCGGGTGATATTATAAAATTTATCCGTTTTTTGAGTACTCACCAGTTTGAGGGTACCTGCACCATTTCCGCTCACCGATTCCCGCGCCTCTGCGGTTCGGAGATTTACCCCTTTGAGAACAAGAACCGTACATTCTGCAGGATTACTCGCGTTGGAAACTGAGCTGGCGCTGAAAAGTGCGTCGGTTAAATTATAGTTCACAGCATTCATCGTGCTGAATTCAAGGGGTGTCGCAAGCGTTCCTTTTGTTACATTTACGTAACCCTGTGACCAGACATATCCCTGATCCTGCCAGAAATTACCGCTTGGCTGATAGGAAAAATTTGCCAGCCTGAATTTTGAATTATCCAGTTTTTGATAATTTCCGGAACCCGATGTGTTGTAAATGTCCATCACCATAGAGAGGCTGCCGTTATGAATGGTAAGCACTCCCCCCGATTTTGTTGAACTGTAAAGGATATCCCCGCCACCCAGGGGAATTCTTTCCGATAGTGTCATACTGGAGGTGGTGGATGCGGCAGTATCAATATCCGATGAGAACTGGAGGATGCCGGATTCGACCTCCTGCAGGTGGGTGACCTCTGACTGCGCCTTCATGGAGGGAATGGCCGTTGCATTCCAGACTGCAAAAAAAGTAACAATAACCGCCAGTACGAGCATCGCAGCAATAACCGGAGCAACTGCTTCGTCCGTCTTCATACAGCAACTCTCCCGGTAAAGACACGTGCACTGGGTGTGACAAGCGAGATCGTTTCATCCCCGTTCAGAGAACCGGGCGTTACGTTGATGTAACTCCCCAAGTCAAAAACCGTTGTGTGCGGATTGTCAGCCACCATAGTAAAATCAGATGAGCAGTCCTTTCTCTGGGTGTTATTATAGCAATATTTCCGCGACAGGGTATCGTTGCTGATAACCACCGTCAAATCCTCCAGTTTCATCCAGTCCCCGCCTTTATGCCATAAGGTAATATTGTGGGTATCGTTTGTCATCAGGATCGTAACGCTCGGGTCCCGGGTTGTCGGAAGAAAATTACCTAAGGCCGCGGCAAACACACCGATAAGAACGATCACGAGACCAATCATCAGCATTTCGCCGACCACTTCGGATACTGCATTTTCATGCGAGATAGTATTCACGGATTGCACTCCCTTTTCTGCTTGTAGCAGACCTTCGTGTTTTGTATGTGCCGATTCAGGACCTGTCATCCGGAATACACCATGTGCCAGATTTAGAATAGTCAATATTTCAGCGCAGCGTAATAAATCACTTTCTTTTTGTAATAATTTGGTTAAAACAATAACTCAAATTTTTAATAATTGTTAATAGTAAATATTGGATTTTTAGTATTCACATGAAATTTTTCCACATATACTGAATAACACGATCAAATAAGAAAATCTTAATTATGCAATCCGTCAAACATAGGTAATCGAGAGGGAATAGGCCAGATGGATTCAAAGGACTCCGGGGTTTCACCGGTGGTAGGGGTCATGCTCATGTTAGCCGTGACCATCATGATTGCAGCGATCGTGAGCGCAACAGCCGGGAATTTTTCCAATACCGAAAAAAAAGCCCCGAGTGCCATTCTCGATGTCAGTATTTATGCGCACAAGCAGTATGATGATTTTTCCACACCAGCGATGGTCATCCGGCATATTTCAGGAAACGTCCTCCAGACAAAAGACCTCCAGATTGTAACGTATTACTCAGTCCCGGGATCAAGTAACATCAGCCGGGGATCGATTATGGGAGAAAAACCGGTCGATGTGAAGGGATCTTCAGGCACTACGGAATATGGAGTGCTTTTTATTAAAGATGACAGTCGATTTACGGATCCGGATAGTCATGCAAACTGGTTTGGAAATGCATCAGCATCATTCAAGCCGGGTGACATTCTGGTGACTCCGGCACAATCCTGCGATAGCGAGGATGCATATCCCGGTGATCCGGAATTAAAAGAGAACCCCGGTATGGATCAGATATTCCCCAATGTAAATTTTGGAGAGGATGAATTTGTCCAGGGGGGAGTGGTCTCCGTAAAAATCATCCACACCCCGAGCGGTCAGATCATCTATGACAAAGACGTGGTGATCAGCTGATGGCAGCGTACGGGCGCGAGCGGGCAGTTTCCCCGGTTGTCGGGGTCATGCTCATGCTGGCAATAACCGTCATGATCGCAGCAATTGCAAGTGCATTTGCAGGAAGTTTCAGCGACAGCGGGGAAAAATCCCCGCAGAGTTCCATAAGCGTACCTGCTCATTTGGAAAAAAACGTAACGGATGGCACTAACTATTATCGTATCTATTTCGATCATACCGGAGGGGATCCCTTCTCGCTAAATTCTGTCCAGATAGTCCTTCGGTCCGATGAAACAGAGAATAAAACACAATTGACCCGGCAGGATATCGGGATTAATAATTTCACCCTTATTGGTGAGAGGGGCCCGTCATATAATGAAACCACCGTAAGAGCAGGAGATCGCTTCTTCATCTCTGGTAAACAAACCGATGATCAGGACGGGATCCAGTTCGGAAATGTCATTTTCTGGAAAAACAAGGAACTCACCTGGATGGTAATCGATTCCCGCACCAGTAAAACGATTGCAATGGGATCCATCTTCCCGCAATAATCCGTTTTCTGCAAACAAACCTCGGATTCATACCAGATTCTATTCCAAAACAAAAATGCAGTCAGCATGAGATTCTCACACCAAGTATTACTCAACCCTCCCGTTTTTCAAAACCTTAAAAAACAAGCAGCAATGATAATCTGATAATATGACCTTCGAAAACGATCTCTCCCGTATCGGGATCTCGCTTCCCAAAAACCTCCTCGACAAGTTCGACGAAATCATCAATGCACGGGGATATTCCTCGCGTTCTGAGGGGATCCGCGACGCCATACGCACCTACATTACGTATTACAAATGGATGGCAGATGTCAAGGGAGAACGCGAAGGCGTAATCACGATGGTATACGATCACGACCAGCGCGGCCTTCTCACGACAATCACCGATATCCAGCACGACCACCACGAGATCATCAAGGCCTCGCTCCACTCCCACGTGACCCATAACCGCTGCCTCGAAGTGATCCTCGTTCACGGCGAGGGTACACAGTTAAAGGAACTGGCAGAGCGCCTGATGTCCCAGAAAGGTGTCGAATCGGTCAAACTGACCACGATCCAGATTGAAGAGTAACTTCATTAACCCGGCATATTTTCCCGCCAGGTTGGTTCGCGAGATACTCATAAGGGGAATTATCTGTCGGTAACCAGAGTGTGCTGCTATGTGTACATTCTCCCTTTTTTTCAACGCACTTCTTTTTTTACCGCGTGCAGGATACCCATGACCCCGAGCGCTGAATGAACCGGGGATCGGTCGATAGCAAAGGTGAAATGCTCCCCGATAACGTCAAGCAACAGGGGATTTATTTTCGGGCAAATCGGGGGAATATGCAGTTCCATCTCGATCCTCCGGATCCCGAGAAGATCTTCCGGATGGATCTGCCATTCCGCACCTTCGCAATCGCATTTTAAAAAATCACAGCCTCCGGCCATGGAGATAAGTTGTCCCAGGGTCCGGGTTGGCACGCTCCTGTAAAGATCGTCCCATGAAACAAGGCATTCTGTACCATCGCCAAGAGCTCCTTCGATTACCCGGACTTCTGCAGTATTCAGCCGGATATTTTCTTTGAGCGGCCCGGTTGTCAGGGGTTCCACGGCAGTTACCTGCGATGAAAGGCGTGCTGCCCGAATACAGAACGCCCCGACATTAGCACCGATGTCAAGGACACGGTCGCTCCGCCGCATATCCGAAAAACGGTACTCGGGGACTTCGGTGATCTGCCGGCAGGGAAGGTGCATTAACCGGAACCGGACTCGATCCGCAGTGACGATTGTTTTTTCAAAAGAAGGATCCGTACAGAGGCCGGGACGATCCACCACGCACACTCCCTGACATCCCATTGGGGATACAAATGCCAATGAACGTATTTTGGTAAGTCCGTAAATCCGATAAAGGTAAGCACGGAGTTGCCGGGTTTTCCCCACGCACAACGGTTTACCCTGGCGGGAGCTCATACGCTTTTCAGATATACCGGATAGCCATCCGGTGGATATCGTGCAGTTACTTTCCCAAAAAAAAGTCAGTAAAAGAAGAAAAGGATCCACGGTTTTGAGGAAAACAGATCCCTGAACTCGGGAAAAATGAGCGGTCGGTTTTTTACCAGGTGCCAAACAGGCTGCCGGTTTTATTTCCCTGCATCGGCCTGAGTACCCTCATCATAGGAAAATACTTCCTCAATATTTACCTTGAAATGCCGGGAAATCCTGAACGCAAGATCGAGCGACGGAACATATTTCCCCTTCTCTATTGCAAGGATCGTCTGCCGGGTTACGCCGATTGCACGGGCAAGGTCTTCCTGCGTGAGATCGTGCATTGCCCGGTATACCTTGATCTTATTCTTCATCGGTCTCCCATTCTCCGTATTTTTTGGCGTAATAGAACCTGAATCCCACGTACAGGAAGATCATCAGGCAGAGAAGTCCCAGCTGGATAAACCCGATCATTTTCGGCGACATGATCTCCAGGGATACCGGCAGGGACTGGCGGTCGAACCAGTGTTCCCGGGAAATGCGTGGCATATAGAGCATGTTCATGACGGCCATGATCGAAAATGTACAGAAGCAGACCCAGAATACCTGAAACGTCCGCAGTGCAGCTTTTTCCGTGATCCGTGCACTCCGTTCGTCTTCGATATAATCCTCGACCCTCCGGTATGCCACATATATAACGAGCACACCGGCGATGAATGCGACCATGGAAAACAGGGGCGTAAAATTTTCGACAGAATACCAGAAAACTGCCAGGAGCAGTAACGCAACAAACCCAATGATCAGATAAAAAATATTTTTCTTCATGGCATCTCTTTGCTGTAACTTTACCCAGTGCCGTAATATAAACATAAGCTTTTACCGGGTAAACCAGTGGTTTTTAAAGAGGAAATCCCCAAAAATACCGGTTCCAAGGATTTATATCGGCAGATTGAGAATGCATGTTGTATGTCTGAAAAAACGAGCACACCTAGTATCCTGCGTATTGCAGCTGCGGTGTTCCTGGGAATCATTGTCGGTTTCATCCTGTTCCTTGTTGCCGCCCTTTTTATCGGCATGTTCAACAACATGATGGGGATGAATATCCCGGTCGGCATGGATATTGCCGAGAACATTCTCAGTGCTGTTCTCCTCGTCATTTTTGTTGTCGGGTGCATCGCCGCATTCTGCTGGAAGGTCTGGGTCACCCCGTCAACTGAAGACTCCGGCGACCAGGGCTCAAATGGGGAATAACCCCTCCTTTTTCTTAAAGCTTCACCCATCAACGGGGTCTCGCGGCTCCCCGGCTTTGTAATCCGAAAATTCTACCTGTTACTACGTTACCTGCATTCTTTACCAAAATGAGATAAATGACGACCGGATATCACCGATGAAATGCATTCATGATGTTATCCGATCCGGATCACCACAAGGGTAATGTCATCGGACTGCGGGGCACCACCGGCAAATTCCCGGATTGCAGAGAGGATCCGGTCGCGGATCGCTGCTGCCGGCAGGTCACGTGCTTTTTTAGCAACCACTGCGAGCCGCTCTTCGCCAAACGCATTGAAAGCGGTATCGAACGCTTCCGTTACACCGTCGGTATAGAGGATCAGGAGATCGCCCGGTTCTGCCACAATGCGTTCAGCGGAGCTTTCCATCTCCGGTATAACCCCCATTGCAATGCCCTGCGCCTGCATATACCCGGCTTCTCCGGTACTGCCTTTCACGATAAACGGCGGGTTATGGCCCGCACTGATGCACTCGAATGTCCGCTGCACCGGGTCAAGAACTGCCACAAAAACCGTAACGAACATGGACGAAGGGGCGTTAGCCGCAATCATCCGGTTTGTCGTTTTGAGCGCCACCACAACATCCGTTGCCCCTTCGAGATTCGCCCGGAGCAGCATCCTCGACATTGCCATAAAGAGCGCTGCACTCACGCCTTTCCCGGACACATCGGCAATGACAAAGGCCCACCGTCCTCCTGCAAGCGGAATCACATCATAGAAATCCCCGCCCACCTCCATAGCCGGGATCATGACTGCGGAGATATCGTATCCCGGCAGATTGGGCATTGATGCCGGCAGGAAACTGGTCTGGATCCCCCGGGCGATCTCCATCTCTTTTGCATACCGTTCCTTTTCCGCGGTGGTCTTTTTTAAGGTCTCGATATTCTGCCGGAGTTCTTCGGCCATTGCATTGAACGAACCGGCAAGGTCTTCGAACTCATCGCCGGAACTGATGCGGATCCGGTAGGTGAGGTCCCCTTCCCCGAATGCACCTGCACCCTCTTTGAGTGTTGCAACCGGTTTTGTGATGATCCGGCTAAGAAGGAGCGAAACGATGAACACGAACAGCAGGATGGCGATAAACAGGAGCACGAACACCGTCAGGAGCCGGTCGGTCTGGGTGGTGATGTGCTGCCCGGTATCCTTTGTCGCGCTGTCGATCTTGCCGGTAAAGTTTTCCACCGGCTGCGTGATCTCGCTGACCGGAACGGAGATGGCGAGGCTCCAGCCCATCGAACTGACCGGTGCATATGCAACATACACCTCTTTTTCATTGAACCTGACTTTCCCGATGCCGCTCCTGCCGGCGGTCATGTTTGCCGCAAGGGCGGCAAGGCCGGGATCGGAAGTCCCAAAAGCGTTTTCACCGGAAAACGGCTCATTCCACCGCACATTGCCGGCAGACATCCCGGGGCGGCTGATGACACTTCCGTTCCGGTTTAAGAGAACCGCGTATCCTCTCCCGCCAAATGTCGGGCCTATAATATTTTCATCGATGGTTCTCGTAGATATATCGGCACCGATCACCCAGTGCCCGTATGCCGGGCTGGTCACTGCCTGCGAGCAGGTCATCGTCAGCCCGTTCTCGCCGGCATCCACATAAGGCAGGTCCGACCATACCCGGGTATCCTGCGCTACGGCCTGTGTGTACCACGACCGGGGTCGGGGATCGAACTTTTTTGGCAGCGTCCCGTTTCCCGGGTACATCAGCATCATGCCGGAATCGGTGGCGATATAGATACTGGTCATATCGGAATCTGACTGGTAGACCGCCTTGAGCGCCCCGGCAAGGCCGGCAAGGGTCTTTGCCTCCTGCGAGTCCGGGGCCGCTGTCGCTGTCGGCGCAAAGATAAGCAGCGCCCCGCTGTCGGGATCGGCGGGGGGATTGTCTTCAGGATATACCGGGACAAGCGATTGTACCGGGGGATTTTGCTGGAGCTGGGCAACCTGCGCGGAGAGGATGTCCATCTCGCTGTCGGTATCCACAAAAACAACATCTGCAATCGCGGCCTGGTCGTCAACCGTACTGACCAGGTAATCCTCGGCAAGGGAGAGGAGGGCTGCCGAGCTGTCGTTAACCACGCCGGTACCGAGCGTCTGGCTGCTCTCCTGTGCGTAGGTTCCCACGTCAGATATTGCAGAGAACGCAAAGTAACCGGTAATTGCGAGGGCGGCCACGGAAAGTGCGAGGAAGAGGACGAGGATCTTTGCCCTGATGGAGAACGTTATCTTCGGGGATTTGAGGCGATTCATGTCCATCTTCCGTTAAGGCAAAGAGCCGGTATGTTCTCTTTCGCGGGGATTCCTATAAATGTCCACCTTTCGCGGAGAGATGCTTGTGCCGTAATGGTGCAAACACCGGGATCGTACCGGAAAAATTCTGGTAAAAAAAATTTCAGCGCGAAAAAAGGTTGTCAGTTAACTAACCAACAGTTGGATAATTATCCAACTGTTAGATGTACAACTAACTCATCTTTTCCGGTTCCGTCGTGATTTTTTTGGCTGTTTCAGAATTTTTAAAAAAATCCGGATCGACCGGGCCGGCAATTTTTTTTCAAGCCAAAAAAAATTTGGGTTTTTTCTTTTCACGCGAGAAAAAAACCGGGCTGGAACATGCGTACAGCTGTGGCCATGTTCTGGTTCTTGGGTTTTTAGCCGGATCGCAGGATAAAAGAGATTACGGGTTTATACGTTGACGTTGAGCAGAACCCGGATCAACAGACCGATCACGAACGAGATTGCCGCGATCCCGAGGCTGATAACCGCCATTTCCGCAAACCTCTTGTAAAATGGGAGATCTTTTGCAACCGAGATATAGAACGTGAAACAGAAGATCACACAGACCGCACCGGCAAGGGTGCAGACCAGCGCGATATAGGGGCTGGACAATACCAGGAATGGCAGGATGAGAAGCGAGACAGTGACGATATAAGTAAGGCCGGTATAGACTGCGGCCTTTTTGGGGCTGGTCCCGTCAGTGGCATCGGACCTCTGGGAGAGGTATTCGGATGCAGCCATCGAAAGCGATGCAGCGACCCCGGTGATAAGGCCTGCCACCGCGATGATCTGGGAGTTCTGGATCGCAAAGGTAAGACCGGCGAGCGTCCCGGTAAACTCGACAAGCGCATCGTTGAGACCGAGGACCACCGAGCCGACATACCGCAGCCGTTCTTCATCGATCAGCGCGATCAGTTCCTGCTCGTGCTGGCCCTCGTCCTCAAGCATTGCCGGCATCTCGGGAATCCCCAGCGTATTGGCCCTGTCGGTTGCCTGCGCTCCCTGCTCCACCCCCTCCATCAGTTTGACGGCAAAGGTAAGCCCAAGAAGCCGGGCAATAAACGTATAGAACCAGATGCGGAGCAGGTCGGGGGCTATATCCCGGCCGGTATACTGCTTCCAGATAGAATAGTGCTGGAGTTCTTCGTTTGCAATCCGTTCCAGGATTTCGCGGTTATGGGGGTCGGACGTCCTTTTGGCAATGCGCGAGTAAATATGGTACTCGGTGATCTCGTTTCTCTGGAACACCAGGGCTTTGGGTAATGTCTCCCCGTTCAGCTGCATGCAAACCCACCGGAACTTTTCTGCCGGGTACTATAGATGTCCCCGGTTTATCCATTTTTGCGGGGACCGTTTGTGAAAAAAGGTTATTCCAGTTTCTTTTTGATCTCGCGGATATCCTGGCGCATTTCCTCGGAGTAGGGAGTAAACCGGTAACTGAGATTGTTTTCCGTCTGCCAGAAGCCGACCTTCTCGTCAAAATGCCCGATCAGGTAACAACCGACAATATAACAGGGGATTGCGATGGCAATAACCATCGGCAGGGTCAGTCCCAGGTGGTAATAGAAAAAATCCTCGAACAGTTTGGCATTTGCCGTGATAATCCCGAAGTTGATGAGGATCTGGGTCCATGAAGCCCCCCGGGCATACTTCTGTTTGAAGACCGCAAGGGTATAGATCCAATTTTTCTGTCCTGACATATGGGGATCTGGTTTGAGTCCCCAAAAAGAAATCCTTTCCCACTGTGACAACGTCTTTGCGGGATACAAGACCTCATCCAAAATATATGCCAAACGAATAATCGGGCGTCTTTCCCGCTCACCCTCAAAAAGAAGAAAGCTGGTTTTAACCCCATTCGAGAATGGCCAGCAGGTTACCTGCAGGGACCCGGGTCGCAACCTCATGGATATGCCCCTCCAGCACTGCCCGATCCACCTTTGAACGCTGGCGCACCTGCTTTTTCGAGAGCCGGATCCCTTCGGCAAGCTCCTCGTCCCAAAACGAAGGCTGTTTTAAGCGGCAGGACGTGAGCGCGATGTTGAATGCGGCATTCACATCGGCGTGGGCGACAAACCCGCAGTGCGGGCATTCGAAATGCTTCCTGCTCCGGCGCCCCATGGAGCCGCACCGGCTGCACCTCTTCGAGGTATAGGCCGGGTTGACGTACATGACGGGGATACCCTGTTTTAATGCACGTTTCTCGACAAGACGCTGGAGCGAGAGAAACGAACCGTTCCCGAACGAAAATTCCACAAACCCGGCGGGATCGCGGGAGTGCGAGTAACGGCTGGAAAAGAGCTTTTCGAACTTGATGCCCGAACCGAGGGTCTCTGCAAAGGAGACGATCTGACGGGAGATTTTGTTGATTGCTGCCTTGAACGCCTTGCGTTCACGGCTTTTATCCCGGGAAAGTTTCCAGAGTTTTCCTTCCCGATAGAGTTTGGTACAGTTTTTGATGGAGTTGCTGCGGACGTAGTGTACGTTTTTTCCCAGTTTCAGGACTTTCCCGCTTTCCGGATCTGCAGCCACGGCCGCATGTCCGGTCGTGTTGAGGTCAACACCGATCCAGCGGGCAGGTACATGTTCGGATGGATGAACTTTTATCACCTGTTCCTTACCATGTTCTCCTGC
>Ga0183101_1000484_pt3 | contig 15234 bp, 16 predicted proteins | sample Biomet3_FD_127790 | JGI IMG/M metagenome (GOLD analysis project Ga0183101, IMG submission 127790) | Microbial communities from bioreactor (seeded with sewage sludge) at LBNL, California, USA - Biofuel metagenome 3 | ecosystem: Engineered > Bioreactor > Anaerobic > Unclassified ... | reverse complement strand
AGATGGTAGTGGTGCTGATATAACCAATAATACAACAAGTGTTGGATATAAGAATCCTTATAGATATAGAGGGTATAGGTACGATACTGAGACTGGGCTATATTATTTACAAAGTAGGTATTATAATCCAGAGTGGGGCAGGTTTGTTAGCGTTGATGGTATTGTTGGAACTCCTGGTGAACTTTTGTCAGCGAATATGTTTGCATATTGCACAAATAATCCTGTAAATATGACTGATTCAAGCGGAAGGTTTGCTTTACCACTTTCTTTTATAGCAGAAGCGTTAATAGCAACAGTGGAAGTAGTAGCAACAGTGTTATCAGCACCAGTTGTTATGGGTGGCGCGTTAATTGTGTCAGCAGGAATTTTGGTATATTCGGGATATCAATATTATAAAAGTCAAAGCACAACCTATGCAGATAATTCAGCTACTGGAAATACCCAAAAGTCAAGTTCTTCACAAAATAAAGCTAAGACTCAAGGGAATGGAAATGGGAGGAGCAAAAATAAACTCAGACCCGATCCAAATGCGCAAGGGGATCATACTACATTTAAACGAAATCCAGATACTGGTGAAGTAACAAACTATGAAACATGGAGATCAAATCCAAAAAATCCTACCGGATTTGACAGTGCAAAACGATATGATGGCATAGGAGATTCACATTTTAATCCTGTAACACAAGAAAATTTAATACCGCATGTTCATGATAAAACAGTACCAGGTAAGGTAAGGGTACCTATTCCTTGGGAGATTCCTAAATAGATAATCAAAAGTAATATTACTTAGTTAAGGAAAAATAATGATTAATAGGCGTAGTTCAAATGAGGTCATGCTATTTTATGAACTTTTGGACTATGCCATATAATAGTAACACACTAAGAATTTAATGCATGGATTGTAAGAATTAAAGGAAATAATATAGTAAGTTTAAAATAAGAAGGGAGCGTACAAAAGAATGGATAAGATATACAATTTAGAAAAGTGGGTTTGGACAGAAAAAGATTTTAGTAAAATGAAGTGGCATGATTGTAATATTTATGCTGTTGCATTTCAAAAGAATGATTACAAATTAATGTTCGATATTGACTATATATTTGAATGGATAAATCCTATGAGTCAAGAAGAGTATTATAAATTCTGGGTATCTTCTGCTACATTAGTATTTGAAAATGTGTATGATTTGGAAGTGGACATAGATTGTAATTTATCAATTGAAATTGATACTATCTGTAGAGAACAACCAAAGCAACCGAAAAATAGTATATATATTCAAAAAGATCTAGAATGGAAGTGGGTAATTTTAACACAATGTGGTGAAATAAACTTTCAGTCTGTCGGCTATAAAATGTATGTTAGAAGGCAACCGTTACTTCAGCAGTCTCAAGAAATTGGATTTGTTGAAAGAGGTGGAATATCATTCTATCAAGGTAGATTAGACTTATAGAGTAACATATGGCAAACTGGCAATATGTCAAGGAAAAGTATAAGTGAAAATAGATTTTTTTAATTGACCTAAACAAAAGGAATCGCAGACGTATATCATATTCTGGAGTAGCACAAGCCGCTAATTCATAGCGTGGGGGTGAAATTGGATTCGAGCTGATTTTGGTCCTATGTCTATGTTACAAATTAGAACCTGGCACGATAAGCCACTTTGGCTCCCTAGGTAGAGTTCTATAGACAATAATGGTAAGAGTATAGCGTATACCTATGATTCGTGGGTAAGCTTATATCAATAAAAGATGGTAGTGGCGTTGACATAACAAATGATACAGGAAGTGTTGGATATAAGAATCCTTATAGATATAGAGGGTATAGGTACGATACTGAGACTGGATTGTACTATCTGAATTCACGTTACTATAATCCAGGGTGGGGCAGATTTATAAACGAGGATGCATATTTTGGTTTAGTTGGTGAATTATTATCAAGTAATATGTTTACATATTGCAAAAATAATCCGGTAACTTATGCTGATCCAAATGGATATGGAATTTTAGACTTTGCATTTCTAGCAATGGATGCGGCTGCCCTATTATCACAGCCTTCATGGGGCAATGCAGGATGGGTATTATTAGATGTAGCATTTTTATTTGATCCAACAGATATATCTGGTACAGTTGCACACGTAGCAAAAGCTGCTCATTTAGTGGAAGAAACTGTACATGAGGTAGAAGAAGTATCTGGTGCTGTTAAACTTGGGGAGAGGATGTTAGGAACGCATGCCGGTTTGGTTAAATCACACGCAAATGATTCGCACCATATCATCCAACATGCAGCAGTTAAAGATATTTCAAGATACAATCGTAATGCAGCTCCAGCTATTCAATTAAAAGGACCATCGACAACCATTGGAACTGAACACTATTTAGCAACTCAATCACAAAGGAATGCATTAGCAGGAGGAACATATGGAGCGGAAAGGAGAGTTTCATATAGAGCTTTAAGAGAAGCAGGATTATCTGTTGGGGAAGCCAAGGGAGCAGTAAGATATGCTGATAAGTATTTTATGGGTGAATTAGGAATGAGATTAGATACACCTACTCTTATTCCAGGAAATAGATATAAACTTGGGAGGTAAAGTTAATTGGTAGAAAGTATGATAGTCGAGATATTAAAAAGATTAATTTTTGATTTAGTAAATGAAGACTATAATAGTATTTTTGATGATGGAAGAAATGGTAAATTAACTAGAGAAGAGATAATTAGGGCGCTAGATGAATATGGTGGTAAATTAACGTGTCCCCAAAATGATGCATACTTGTCAGATTCATTAAATATCATAGAAATAAAGAATAATGAAATATACCATGTTGAGTTTGAATTATGGATAGATAATGAAAGAAGTGATTTAAGTTTAATTTGTAAAGTGATTTTTAAGGGTAAAGACGTAATGGAATTAACAATTGAAGATATTCACGTATTGTAGTTATAAATTAGATATATTAAAAACTTACTGCATAAAGAAAATTGCAATGAGTAAATAGTTAAGATACTTTTAATTGTAATAGACAAGTAGGTGTGTAGATATCAATATTTACAGCATAATTAGAATTCTTTAGTGAGAGGAGTAATCTTTTCAGCTGAATAGAAAGCAAAATCAAATGTATATTATAATCATCCCACATCCAGCACCTCATAAATTTTCATTGAAACATTTATGAGGTGTTGTTTCAATTTTGATGAATCTATTTCTAAAAAACATTGGGCAAGTATTCTGAATATTGTCATGCATTCTTATAACTTTAAGATTTCTTCAAAGTAAGGACTTATACAGACCCATTAACAGCACCTTCAGGCACTGCAAATACAGTAAGTTATACTTATGGAGATTCAAACTGGAAAGATAAACTGACTAAATTTAATGGAAAAGCTATAACTTATGATGCTATAGGAAACCCATTAACTTACGATGGATATACTTATACATGGGAATGGGGAAGACAGCTTGCATCCATGACAGGTAACGGAAAAACCATAAACTACAAATACAATGATTCAGGAATAAGGACACAAAAAACAGTAAATAATATTACAACAAACTACCATTTAGTAGGAGACAAAGTTACCTATGAAGATAATGGGACAGATAAGATATATTATACTTATGACAGTTCAGGCAGTCTTGTATCAATGAACTTAAATGGTGTAGAATATTACTATATAAGAAATGCACAGGGAGATATTATTGGACTGTTTGATAATACAGGAAAGCAGGTTGCAAGCTATACCTATGATTCTTGGGGTAAACTTATATCCATAAAAGATGGTAGTGGTGCTGATATAACCAATAATACAACAAGTGTTGGATATAAGAATCCTTATAGATATAGAGGGTATAGGTACGATACTGAGACTGGGCTATATTATTTACAAAGTAGGTATTATAATTCTGAGTGGAGTAGGTTTATTAATGCAGATGGATATGGTGGTAAGATAGGAGATTTACTATCTCATAATCTATTTGCTTATTGTAAAAACAATCCAGTTAACTTAATGGATTCTGATGGAAATTATGGATTTTTAGCGGCTTTAGGAGGAATTGCAGGAGGGGCAGCAATTCTTACAGCCGCAACAGTTGCCATTGGTGCAGTTGCCGTTGTAGCAACTGTGGTACTTGTAATAACAGCAGTAACTGAGGCTATAAATCACTATGAGGCAGCACAATTAGTGTCTAATGCATCTAGTAATTCTAGTGGTAATGCAAAGGCTTCAAGTAGTGGTGGTATAGGTATTGGAACAGGTAGTGGAGGAAGCACTATCCCACCTAATAACAATGGAAAGCAACCTAAAAAGATAGTGGAGCAAATGCATCACTTCTTGACAAATAAAAATACTAAATATACACCTCAAATAGCTGCAATAGTGACAAAGTATAGATTAGATTTGAATGCTGAGTGGAATAAAAAGTTAATGCCACATTTAGGAAGACATCCTAATATATATCATGATTTTATGTTAAATTCTATACGTTCTATTGATAAGGAAGCTAATGGAGATGTACAAATATTCTTGAGTGGATTTCAAAAAGTTAAAGATTTTATAATTAGTAATCCAGATAAATTATATAAAAGAGGATGGTAATAAGGAGGATCTTATATGAACTGTTTTACGTTGCAATATGATATGAAGAAATATGAAAGAACTGGAATTATGGCTTACCATAACGAGTTATGGGGTACTGATATGTATGATGTTACTAGAGGTAATTATATTGATAACTGGGATGAACGAGTAACTTTTAATTTTACAACAGACAATGGGTATGAAATTACAGATTATATTTGTAATGACTTTGGTTGGCCTATAGTATCAAATAAGTTTAAAATGGCTTTGGAAAGTGTGGGAATAAGCGGAATACAATATTTACCATTAATTATTGTTAATAAGGATACAGGAATAACTCTAGAGAGATACTATGTAGCCAATATATATAACTTAGTGGAAGCAGTAGATATGAAGAAATCTGAGTATTTTGAGTTAATACCTGGCAAGTATTGTTTTGTATCATTTGCAGTAAAGGAAGATAAAATAAAAAATTTTGATATTTTTAGACTAAAAGAAAATGATGTTAATATATTTGTATCTGAGAAATTTCAAAAGGTAATAAAAAGCAATAAATTAACTGGTTTTGATTTTACTAAGATAACTGTTGTGTAAAATTTATAGTTTGGAGTGATGTCTTTTGGAATTTAGTATAAGCCAAGCATATGGGCATGTATACAAAATTGTAAATTCAAATTTAAGTATAACTAGTGGAATGGAAAAGTTAATTGATTATTGCAGAAATCATGTTGAGAGTTCAGTTTGGAATGAAATACAAATGTTAGATTTTGAAGATGATGGACTAAATCTAAAGAACTGGCTACAGAATAACATCATGACTGAACCTCCTACTGGTGAGATATGCTCACTTTGGTTTGGTTTATTTGATGGAATCTACGATGGATGTGAAGTATGCTCCTTATATCTTTCTGGAACTAGCTATAAACATGATGAAAAAGATAACAAGGTGCTATATCTATCAGATGATAGATACTCTTGCCCAAGGGTTTTACGAGATATGTCCATAATCTTAAAGAGTAATGGTGGTGCTGTTACAGAAATAGGAGAATATGTCCTATACTTAGGCTATGCATGTCTAGTCATTAAAAATATTTTTAAGACTTTAGATGGGAATATTTTAAAAAATTTAAGTAAACCATGTGAGATTGTTGTGGGATTTGATTCAGGTGACTACATTCTTGTAGATAAAATAGATATATAAATACCCTAATAAAAATTTAGAATAGTGCGTATAAAATACCTCTGAGCACGCCAAGCAAGGGCGTTAAAAGATAAAGAAAGCAAAGCTTTCTTTATCGCTATATAGCAGGTGGGACTCCTGCATGATAAAGGTTAGCAACCAGTCATTAGTTAATCTTGGGCTTATTATAGTGATGTAATGAGTTAAGTGTAGACAAACAAGGTACCAGGCCGCAAGCAAATGCTGAAACTATTAGCCACGAAATGCTAGAACGTGGAAAGGACGATGATTTTCGGAGGTTAGAAGTCAGAACATAGGTAGTCGCTAATGCAAGAATATCTATGCTTTCCAGTGGTTCTAAGGTGTAGCATGGTACACACTGTTATAGTACGTCAACTTGGGAGAACTCACTATTTCTCTAAATTTAGAGTATGGATAACAATGTCTAATAAACAAAGGCATCCAAAGGGATAGTGAGTAGTCGGATTACATCATAGTACCAATGAAGTGGGTAATGACCATGGAGGGAAGGATGTAACATATTATAGACCTTGAAAAGATAGCAGAATATGCTAGAAACAATCCTAAAGATAAATTTACTTCATTAATGCATTTAGTTAACAAAGAAATGTTAACTATGTGTCATTATGAGTTAAGTGGTAACAAAGCCACAGGTGTGGATAAAGTAACAAAGGAAGAATATGAAGCTAATTTAGAGGTAAACATTGATAACCTACTGATTAGAATGAAAGCTTTTAAATACAGACCGCAACCTGTTAAGAGAGTATACATAGATAAACAAGGTTCCAAAAAAAAAGACCACTAGGTATACCATCCTACGAAGACAAAATTGTTCAACTAGCCATTAATAAGATTTTAAAGTCAATATATGAGCAAGATTTCATGGATAGTTCTTTCGGATTTAAAGAAAACAGAAGTTGTCACGACGCTCTTAAAATTTTAAATGTTTATTTATCGCAAAAGAAAGTAAATTATGTAGTAGATGCTGATATAAAAGGATTCTTTGATAATGTAGACCATCAATGGATGATGAAATTCCTTGAACATAGAATTGCTAATAAGAATTTGCTTAGATATATAGGTAGATTTCTAAAGACAGGAATAATTGAAAATGGAAATTTCCATAAAGTTTATGAAGGAACACCTCAAGGAGGTATAATATCACCTACTTTAGCAAATATATATTTACATTATGTGCTAGATATATGGTTTAATAACTTCATCAAAAAGAGATGTAAAGGTCAAGCCTACATTGTGCGTTACGCAGATGACTTCGTGTGCTGTTTTGAATATGAAAACGAAGCGAAAGCTTTTTACGAAGCATTAAAGAATAGACTAAATAAATTTAGTTTAGAAGTAGCTGAAGATAAAACTAAAATTTTATACTTTGGTAAGAATGCATACTATGACAGAAAGTTTAAAAGAGCTTGAAAGTTAAAACTATATAAAGACAGAACCTTTGATTTTTTAGGGTTTACGCACTATTGTAGTTGTAGAAAGAACGGAAGTTTTAGAGTTAAGAGGAAGACAAGTTCCAAAAAGTTCAGAGCAAGTGTAAAGAGAGTAGGAGAATGGTTAAGTAATAACAGAATATTACCACTTACATCATTAATGGAGAAATTAAAACAGAAGTTGATAGGATATTATAGGTATTATGGAATTACTGACAATACTGAGAATTTGGATAAATTTCGATACTTAGTAAGAAGATTAACCTTTAAATGGTTAAACAGAAGAAGTCAGAAAAGAAGTTATAATTGGACTAGTTTTGATAAAATGTTCAATTACTTCAATGTACCAAAAGCTAAGGTATATGTTAATATATTTGAATTAAAAGGAGATATTACATATATTCTGTGAATTATAATATGAGGAGCCGTATGCGGGAAATCCGCACGTACGGTTCTGAGAGGGGCTAGGGAAGTGATTCCTTAGTCTACTTAACGGTCCAAAAAATTCCAGTTGGCGTTTTTTTTGTGGTGTGCCTAGCATGGGTAGCAACTTGGAGATGAAAGTCTGCTGTGGCTTGGCAATGGGATATACTAGCCAAAGGTAAGGGGGCCATCATGAGACAGAACCTGAAGAAAGTCTAAGGCAAAATCTCTGTCTGAGGAATATGAACTACATATAAGACTTACCAGGAATGGGCGAGTTTGCTATATAAAACAAAGTCCAATACTATCACAATTATAACTATAGTTTTGATATAAATAACAATCTAAGTGTTGTAAAAGATACAATTAATGATGGAGAAACAAAAACTTATTCAACTTATTATAGCTATTATAAAGATAATATACCAACGTCTATTATGTTTTCCAGAGGTACAGAAGGCAGTAATTTATAATCTTCATTATTAGCTCATTACAACTTTGGCAATTGGAGTGATACGGATGCTAGTGGATATGGATATAATGGAATAATTCATGGTAAACCTACTTTTGTTAATAGTACAGGAGGAAAGGCAATAAAAAGCTACTGGAGAATAGGCGCAATGGGTAAATATTAGCGATTTCGCTTATGGAGATACAAACTGGAAGGATAAACTGACTAAATTTAATAGAAAAACTATAACTTATGATGCCATAGGAAACCCGCTAACTTATGATGGATATACTTATACATGGGAATGGGGAAGACGACTTGCATCCATGACAGGTAACGGAAAAACCATAAACTACAAATACAATGATTCAGGAATAAGGACACAAAAAACAGTAAATAATATTACAACAAATTACCATTTAGTAGGCGATAAAGTAACCTATGAAGATAATGGTACCGATAAAATATATTATACTTATGATAGTTCAGATAACCTTGTATCAATGAACTTAAATGGTGTAGAATATTACTATATTAGAAATGCACAAAACGACATTATTGGGTTGATTGATAAGGATGGTACTCAAGTGGCTAGCTATACCTATGATTCGTGGGGTAAGCTTATATCTATAAAAGATGGTAGTGGCGTTGACATAACAAATGATACAGGAAGTGTTGGATATAAGAATCCTTATAGATATAGAGGTTATAGGTATGATACCGAGGCGGGAATGTACTATCTAAATGCAAGGTACTATAATCCAGAGTGGGGACGTTTTATCAATGCAGATGGTATTACTGGAACTCCCGGTGAACTTCTGTCGGAAAATATGTTTGCATACTGTGCAAATAATCCAATAAATAGAGAAGACCCAAGCGGCTATCTTTGGGGATTTATTAAAGAACTTATATCACAAGTTTCAAATGCAATTAATGCACTTAAACCTGTATATGCGGTTGCAGGTGGTGCTGCCATAGCTGATGGTCCTCTACCCGTTGGTGACGCAATTGGATTGGTAATTACAACAGTAGCGACAGCAGGCGCTATAGGATATGGGATATACAAGACAATTACGAGTAGTGATACTAAAGCTATACCAATAGAACATGGAAATGGTAAAAAAAGTAATAAACCTCAGCACGGATATGAGATTTATAATAAGAATACAGGTGATGTAGTGAAAGTTGGAATTAGCGGTGGAAAAATAAGACAAGATGGAAAGTCATATAGAGCTGAGAAACAGGTAAGAGCCTTTAATAGACAAGATGGAGGTGACATATATGAGTCAAGAATAATGTCATATTTTCCTGACAGACAAAGTGCACTTGGTTGGGAGCAGCTTAATTCACAATTTAGATATGCTCAGGGGCATTCTATGAGGTACCATAAAAGACCAGGATTTGATATTTGGTGGGACCCAAAATAAAGTTATAAAAGGAGTGAATAAATGTATCTTAGAGAAATACAGTTAGATTTACCATATAGAGAAAAACCAGAAATTATAAAGTCGATAATGATTCAGCATAATTGCACTTATGAGGAAGCAGTAACAATTAATTATGATACCAATTGGATGATTCAAGTTAGGAAACGATTTGAATTAGAAACTAGGTGCATTGCTGCTATGTTTATGCGATTGCTTGGAAAATATAAGACTAAGAATTGTTCTAAAATAGTTATTGATTGTGTTGAAAAAGAGAATAGGACAGATTATCCTTGTTATAGAGGTAGCTGTGTGGGGATAGGCCTAGTTCGATATGAACTAGACTACATAAATTTTTTCCATAAGAATAATTATGAAAAAAAACAAATTGCACTGCAAATAATCAAAGAAAGTCTTTATACTATAGGGAAAGAAGAAGGTTGGGATTTGGTTCCGTTAGAGAATGTAGTAAATAAAATTGAGGAGTTAGATTATAACAACTTTTGGACATTTGGTAAAAAGACTAAGAGCCCAAGTAAATTGTATACTGCAGAATTATATATTGAACATAATATAGAAGTAATAAATTTCTTTGCTGTAATTCGCGATAAACAAAATGATATAGTTAAAAAGAAGCTAATAGTGACAGAGAAACCAAGTGAATGGATTTATAATCAATATCTGGGTAAGCTAGTTTGGATTTCAGACACAAAAATTCATCTAAATGATAAAACAGGAGTTACACTTTTGGCTATCTCTCTGTAATTGTATTTTTTATTTCTATAAGTATCTAAATGATAAAAGTAAAAATTAACATAAGAAATAACCAATGATACTATTCTAGAAAGCTAAGCAATGAGATGAAAATTTATAGAATGATTAATTCAAGATAATAAACAATAGTTCAACAGGTCATGTGCTTGTTGAACTTTCTTTTTTATAGATACAAATGCTTCACCTGCCAATAACCTGGTAAATGCCTGGGCGGCAGTAGAAATAAATAATGCAAAAGGAACTGCTTATTTTGATGGAATGCAGATAGAAGAAGGCAATATTGCAAACAGGTATAATTTAGTTGAAAACGGAGATTTTAGAAGTTGGGATAGCAGTACTTGGAATGCTTTATACTGGAATAAAGAGTCTGGTGATGAAGGAAAAGATATAGATTATGTAGACTATGATACAGATAAGCAAACCCATCCTAAAACCTTAGATGCAGATGTACCTGTTAATCCTTTAGTATATAAATTACAAGGGAAAAGCGGAAATAAAAAAGGTATATATCAAATCTTAAATATATCAGGTAAAGCTGGAGATTCCTATGTATTCGGAGGATGGACTAAAGCTGAATCAGTGCCATTAACAGAAAATTCAGGAAGACTATTTGAACTTTCCATTGGTTTTGAGAAAGCAGATGGAACCATTGACTGGGTTGAATCATCATTTAATGAGGATACTTCAGAATGGCAGTATTTATCAGATGCAGCAGTTGCAAAAAATGATTACAAAAAAATATGGATAGATGCCTGTTATTATAAAAATGCAAATACTGTATATTTTGATGGAATTCAATTATATAAAGATGAGTTTGGATCAAGCTATACCTATGATAGTAAAGGAAATGTTATATCAACAGAAAGCTTGGCAAAACAGAACTCTAAGTTTGAATATAGCGATAATGATTTAGTAAAACAAACTGATCCAAAGGGAAGTCAGTTTAATTATACTTATTCAACAGAGGGTAAGCATAATTTACTATCAGCAACTTCAGCTGAAAATGTAGTATATTCTTTTGAATATGATGCCAAAGGAAATCCGAAAAAGAGTAAAGTTGGAGATAGTACAACATTTATTGATTCCTATGCAGAATATACAACCAGTGGAAACTATACAAAATCTATTACAGACAGCTTAGGAAATAAGGTGAATTATAATTATAATGAAACAAAAGGTACTTTGGATAGTGTAACAGATCCAAAGGGATCAACCACCAGCTATCAATATGATCCTAACCTTGATACATTGTTAAATGTTAAAAAGACTGTAGATGGTAAAGAAATTTTAAATAGCTATACCTATGAAAAGGATAGGATAAAGACTATAACTCATAATGGTTTTAGCTATAATTTTGGATATGATTCTTTAGGAAATAATACTACAGTGTCAGTAGGAAATCAAAATCTTATCACTAATACTTATGGAACATATTACAGTGCTGCTGACAGTAGAAATTATCAAACAGGTCTTCTTAAAGAGTCTAAATATGGAAATGGACAGGTTGTAAAGAATGATTATGATAATTCAGATAGAGTAATTTCTAGAACTTTTAATAATCAACAATTTAAATATTCCTATGATGCAGATGGAAACCTTGGATATCATGAGGATTTGGTAAATCAGGTTAACTATAAATATTCTTATGATTTATCCAACAGGCTTACAAAAGTATCAGATAACAAAGGGAATGTATTAAACTACAGCTTTGATGCAAATAATAACTTAAGTGCTGTAAAAGATACAATTAATAGCGGAGGTACAAAGACTTATTCTACTTATTATACCTATGACAAAGATAGTAAGCCAACATCAATTATGTTTTCTCGAGGTGCTGAAAGCAGTAATTTAGATGCTTCCTTATTAGCTAATTATACCTTTGATAATGGAGATGCTACAGATACCAGCGGACATGGATATAATGGAATTATTCATGGTAATCCTACTTTCGTTAGTAGTTCAAGAGGAAAGGCAATAAAATTATCCGCTTCACCCGACTCCCAATGGGTAGAGTTTAAAGATTTTGATGTACCCGATACCTTTAGTGTAAGCTTATGGCTAAAGCCAGCTTCAACGGCTGACGGACAGAGTTTCTTAGGAAAACATACTTATGATGGAAACAACATATTTGTAATGGGATATTGGGATAATGGTTATGAAGTTAATATTGGAGATGCATATTATTCTTCTAAGGGAACAGGAGCTAAAACAGCAGATTACCAGCATTTAGTGGCAGTAGTTAAAAAGGTTGATGATACTAAGTCTAAGGTTACCGTATATAAAAATAATAAAGAACTATGGAGCCAGGATATAAACGGAGTGATTGGAAGCACTAAAGGAAGAGGCTGGGCTTTAGGCCAAGACTGGGATGGAAGCAGTGTAACTGATTTATTCAAAGGAGAAATTGATGAAGTAGCAATATATAACCGAGACTTAACGGCTAGTGAAGTAGGCTATTTATATGGCAGTAAATCAACAGTAAATAATACCTATGATAAAATAGGAAGATTAACTCAAAAATCCATAAATAATAGTTCAAATTCTTTTGTTACAAAGTATAATTATTTAAGCGGAATTAACGGTGCAACTACAACAAAAGTTGGCTCTATAGACAATAACGGTAAGAGTATAGCTTATACTTTATACTTATGATGCTAATGACAATATTAAAACTATTACCGAAAATTATAAAGCAATAACCTATACTTATAATGAACTTAATGAATTAAAAAGAGAAGATAATCAGATATTAAACAAAACTATTGTTTATTCTTATGATGGTGGAGGAAGTGCAGATAAATTATTTAAATAGAACCTCTACTTTATTATTTCTTAGTAGTTAAAGTTATATAATTGTACCTTAAGTTGTTTTCAGTAGCACAGGTATAATGTCTCATGGTAATAGCCACAGTTGATGCTTGTAATACGTCTTGTAACATCAACTGTAAGGCTGTATACACTATCAATGCATCATATATGCATGATGCAAATTTTCAACATAGCAATAACATTAAATGAGATCCAAAAAAGAACAGAGTGTAAAGAATGGTATGGAAACAACATATTTGTAATGGGATATTGGGATAACTGTTATGAGGTTGCAGTTAGAAATGAATACTATTATTCTAAGGGAACAGGAGCCAAAATAGAAGGTTATCAGTATATAGTGATGGGATGATAAAATTGATGAAACTAAATCTTGTGTTACAGTATATAAAAATTTTGTGTGCCTAGCATGAGTACATACTAATTATTCGAAGATATAGATATTGATTATAGATATTCATAGTGATATTATTTTTATTAACATGGATATAATTTCATATATAGAAATAAATGTTAATAAAAATAATTTTATATACATATGTTAAGGGGGCTATATAATATGGAAGAAAAAATTGATAGACAAAAGGCATGGGACGCACTTTGTAAGTATAATAAAAGTGATGCACTCAGAAAACATGGACTAGCAGTAGAGGGGGCAATGAGACATTTTGCTAAACTCTATAATGAAGATGAGGATGTATGGGGCATAATTGGATTACTTCATGATATAGATTATGAAATGTATCCAGATGAGCATTGTGCTAAATCTCAAGAAATAATGAAAGAAGAAGGATTTTCAGAGAGCTATATAAGAGCGGTTGCATCTCATGGATATGGAATAGTAAATGAAATAAAACCTGAAAGTAATGCTGAGAAAGTGCTTTATACAATAGATGAACTTACAGGACTTATAGGGGCGGCTGCATTAATGAGACCATCTAAAAGCGTAATGGATTTAGAAGTTAAGTCTGTTAAGAAAAAATTTAAGGCAAAAGGGTTTGCGGCAGGTGTAGATAGAAATGTAATATTAAATGGTTGCAAGATGATAGATATGGAATTAGACAAGGTTATAGAAAATACAATTTTAGGAATGAGAAATGTAGCAGAAGATATTGGCCTTTAGCATGCTCCAACTTTCAGTTTGACAAGCTAAAATGGAACAACTGTTAGCGGAAACTCGACTCACGTTCGTTCACTGAGTAAGCGATTCTCACCAAATCAAAGATTTGTGTTCTCTGCTTAAGAACCTTTAACAGCTCATTTTCAAATATTTTCTTCATATTATGACCCTTGTGGTTACAAATATATTTATGATTTCTAGTGAAGATATGAACTTAAATTTTTAGCAACCTTGTAGATATATTCATCTAATAAGCCCAATTCTTGAATTGGATATCTATATAGATAACACAATCATAAACTATACTTAGACTATGAAATATTCTCCAACCAGAAATGAGTGATATACTTTTGTGGAATGTTTCATTGGTAATTTTGATGGATGTAATTCTTTGGCTATAAGTTGTTCCAAATGTGCTAGTTCAAAGCTTGTTCTTTGAAGCCAGCACTTTGGGTGCAACTTTATAGCCTTAGAATCACCCATCATAATTACCTAGAAACTGGAACAAAAGTATATTATTCATTTCGATGAGGTATACGCATAAGTCTAGGCTATATATTGCTTGTCTATAGTTAATAAAATACATTATTAAAATTAGGAGAATTTTTATGATTAAAAATATAATATTTGATCTTGGAAATGTTATTTTAGATTTTCAACCGAAGATATATGTAAGATCAAAAATTGATGAAGAAAAAGTAGAAGAAATATATAAATGTATATTTCAGAGTGATGAATGGCCGATGCTTGATAGAGGAACAATTTGTGAAGAAGATGCTAAAAGAAATATAATTAATAGAAACACTGAAAGTGAAGAGTTAATTAATAGAGTCTTTGAAAATTGGTACGATATATTGACTCCAATAGAAAGCAGCGTGGATACATTAAAAAAACTAAAGCAAAAAGGTTATAAAATTTATTATCTATCAAATTTTCATCTAGCAGCTTTTGAATATATAAATAATAAATACGACTTATTTAAATTATTTGAAGG
>Ga0183101_1000991_pt1 | contig 15250 bp, 15 predicted proteins | sample Biomet3_FD_127790 | JGI IMG/M metagenome (GOLD analysis project Ga0183101, IMG submission 127790) | Microbial communities from bioreactor (seeded with sewage sludge) at LBNL, California, USA - Biofuel metagenome 3 | ecosystem: Engineered > Bioreactor > Anaerobic > Unclassified ... | reverse complement strand
TTTTCTTTTATGAGTGATATAAACGTTTTTATCCAAAGATCATAATCATAGTTTCCTTCAATATATTTTTCTAAAAGTCCATCATTATGCTCACTTATAAATTCTATTAAATACTCATTTAAATTGAACTCATCAAATTTGTTTATATCATCTATTTCTTTTTTGCTGTCATAAATAAAATTATTATCTATATAACACGCATCACTCGATAAATCTCTTTTTATTTCTCTTATAACTCTATCTTTATCTGCTCCAGTTCTGTCTAATTTATTAATGAAAAATATAGTCGGAATCTTATATTTTCTTAATAAATTCCACACTGTCTTTGTATGACCCTGTACTCCTTCAACTCCGCTTATAATGATTATCGCATAATCCATAATTTCTATAGACCTTTCCATCTCTGCACTAAAATCAATATGTCCTGGAGTGTCAATTAAGTAATACGTAGAACCATTAAGTTCAAAAGTCCCTTGATCAGAAAATACAGTTATTCCTCTTTCTTTTTCTATATTATGACTATCTAAAAATGAGTCTTTATGATCTACTCTTCCTCTATTTGCTATACTTTTGGTATGATAAAGCACTTGTTCTGAAAATGTGGTCTTCCCTGCATCAACATGTGCTAAAATCCCTATTGTCTTTTTCATCAAATCATCCTTATAGTTTATTTATAAAATAATTATTTATCTTTAATCTTCTACTAGTATTTACTTAAAGTATATCACATAAATTATTTGGAAGTAATATAAAACAAATGCACAATATTCAACTAAGTAATCTCAAAGAAAAAACATAATTTAAATTTTATCTATAATTATCATAATAATTATTATATAAAATAAATTTCTTCTTCCCGTAAAATTATTTACTGAAAATTGTGCATTAGTATTAATACAAATAATTTAGTTCTAAAAATTATTAACTATTCTTTATTTTAAGTTATCTATAATTGTATTTCTTATATTCTCTGCTAAATTATACTCTTCTTCTTTAGATAAATTTTTAGTATCAATAGTTTTCCCAAATACCACTTTTATTTTTGTAGGTTTAAATTTCCTAGTATCTTCAAATGCTCTAGAAGCCCTATCTATACTTACTGGCACTATCATAGCTTGAGATTTAGTTGCTAATTTCAAACTTCCTTTTTTGAATTGCCCTACTTTTCCTTCTTTATTTCTAGTTCCCTCTGGAAATATAACCATTGAACTTCCATTCTTAATATTTTCAATTGCTTCATTTATTGATGCAATGGCAGCTCTTGTATTACTTCTGTCTAAAGGTACACATTTACTCTTTTTCAACCAGTAACCTAATATTGGAGTTTTTAGCAATTCCCTTTTAGCAATAAATCCCATCTTCTTATTCACAGTATAAAGCAATATTATTATATCTAATATACTTGAATGATTACCTACAAACACGCATTGCTCTTCAGGTATATTTTCCGTGCCCGTCACATCTAATTCTATTCCTATTATTTTTAAAGTGAATTTACTCCAAAGATATGCAGTTTTTCTTACATACTCCTCAGCAGATTCATCACCCTGAGTTCTCAAAATAAATGTATGCTTAACTCCTTTTATCCTTACCCACAGCATATAAAAAACATAACATATTTTTTTTAAAAACATTTCTTGATTTCTCCTTTTTCTTTCGTCTCCAATTATTATATAATTTCTACCATATTATACTCTTTTTTTATTACATTGGCTATTTATATATGTAAAAATTATATAATTTCATTTTTTAAATTCACAACTAACTCAAATTCATGTTAATCTTCTTACTATCAAGTATAACATCAAAACCATATACACATTTAGATTAATGTACTCAAATACTAAAAGTAAAAAAACATAAAACTAATATTCATAATCGGTTTTATGTTTCTCCTGGATTAATCTTCATTAAAATTTAAAGTTGTTTTATACCTATCAAAGCCAATTATAGTTTTATCGAAAACTTCATTTGCATTATTTAAGTATTCTTCCGGCTCGTTCATGGCCGTTCCAAAATGAGTTAATAAAAGTTTTTTAACATTGCCTTTTAGTGCTAAATCAGCTGCTTCTCTAAAAGTCATATGTTTATTTTTAATAGCTTTAGGTAAATCTTTATCATCTCCATAAGTACCCTCACAAATGAAATAATCACTATCATTAATAAATTCTATTATATTTTTAATTGGTCTTGTATCTGTAATTATACTGACTTTTATTCCTTTCCTCTCTTCTCCCGTTACCATATCATTAGTATATAAAGCACCATCTAGCACAATATTTTCTTCATTTCTTTGCAACCTATTCCACAGAATTTTAGGAACTTTATTTTTTTCAGCTTTCTCTACATCAAATTTTGGCTGCCGTTTAAAATAAAAACAATAACCTATACATGGTGAAGAATGATCTAACTCTAGAACTGATATATCTACATCTAAATTTATATTACCATCAAATAATTTAAAGGTATCTTTAGGATTTTCTATTATATTAATTTCATAAGGCAACCAATTTGCTATTACTCTTAATTTTTCTACTGTTTCTCTTATTCCTTCTGGTCCTATAATTGTTATGGGTTCAGTTCTTCCACTATTACCTATCGTTCCAAGAAGTCCTGGAAGTCCTACAATATGATCGCCGTGGATATGAGTAATGCAAATAACATCTATAGACTTAAATCCTGTATTTAATATTCTCATTGATACTTGAGTTCCTTCACCACAGTCAACCAGAATTTTCCTTCCTCTATAGTTTATTAGTGTAGCTGATAGAAATCTATTGGGCATAGGCATTCCACCTCCGCAACCTAATAAAAGTATATCAATCATCTAATTTCACCTCCTTTATGTAAAATACATTAAATTAGCTTGTCTAAAAGCAAGTAAATCCAAAATTATCTAGTGACTATTATGTATATCTCTAGTAAATACCAAGTCCGCTTCATTAGATAACTCTTCATTAAATTCATAACCATCGTGATTGAATTCTTTTAATTCTTCTAAATCTTCTATCTTATTTCTTATAATAAAAGAGGTCATCAGCCCTCTTGCTCTTTTCGCCATTATAGTTATTATTTTATATTCTCCATCTCTATATTCCTTAAATATTGGTGTTATAACCCTTATGTCTCCTATTGTTTTAATATCTTCTATTGCTTTAAAATATTCATAAGAAGCTAAATTAACAATGGCATTATTTTCACGTCTTTCTATATCTTTCATAATATTACCTATTAATTTATTCCCCCAATAATCATATAAATTTTTAAACCCACCAATACCTAGCCTTGTTGCCATTTCTAACCTATAAAGATTTATTCCATCAAAAGGCTTTAAAACTCCATAAAGTCCTGATAAGATTCTTAGATTATCATTGGCATAAAAATAATCTTCCATCGTATAACTCCCTACATCAATTCCCTTAAAAACCTCACCTTTAAATGCAACTAGACACTGTCTCGCAGATTCTAAAGACTCTGACCAATTTTGAAATCTTTGGGTATTTAATTTAGCTAGCTTAGGACTTATTTTCATAAGCTTTTCCAAAGAGAAATTATCATATTTTTTCAACTCCTCAACTAATTCTCTAGCCTCATTTAAGAAATATGGCTTAGTCATTGGTAATGTCTCATTAAACTTAGAAAAATCTAAAGTTTTAGCTGGGGAAATTATTATCATCATTAAGTTTCTCCGCCTTTCATTTATAATATACTTCTTCTAGTTAATATAAATTTAGTATTAAATACTTACTTTGTGCTGTTCAAGTTACTTTTGAAAGTTTTATTCGTAATGAATTTATTATTTTATGGCCTTATTACTTATCAAATAAACCTCCACCGTTACCCACTTTTACACCTTTAGAATGTTTTCCTATAACTTTTTTTGCCCTTTGATTATTTTTACTGTTATTATTTTTTTGCTTCTTTTCCTCAATTATTTTTTTCATAATTTCTATGCTTTTATCGTTCATGTAAAATTCCTCCGTCGTATAACATATTTCTCTCTGCATTTAATCTTAATAGAATAATTTGCAGCTTATTAGATCTTTAAATATAGATTTATTATTGTAACATATATAATTTAGTTTAATAGTTACCAAATTATTTTACAATATAGAAAATGCATTAAAATTCATGATTACTACATAAAAAGATTTGTTTATAATTTATGAAAATTTTCTAACATTTACATATAAAAATAACCGGATAAATAAAATTAATCATTATTAACTAGTTAATTTAATAGCTAATAATGATTAATAAATAATATTATTAAATTTAGAAATTCTTGGCAGTTTCCTTTGCTTTATCTATAGCTTCTTCTAGTATTTTATCAACATTTTCTCCTTGTACATCTAATTTCTCAGCTGAAATAGTTGTAATGTCTTTTATTCCAAAAAAGCCTAGTATATTTCTTAAATAGATACCATCAAGCTCATATGGTGTTTCAGCATATGAGCCACCTCTTGCCGCAATATATACAGCCTTTTTATTTTCTAAAAGTCCTACAGCTCCTTCTTGTGTGTATTTAAACGCAATTCCTACTACACTTATATAATCAACATATGCCTTTAATATCGCCGGAACACTTAAATTCCACATTGGTGCTGCTATCACATATTTATCAGCTTCTGCAAATTGATATGCATACTTAAGTGTTGGATGATTTTTACTTTCCTCATTTTTAGGTCCAAATACTGTATCTAAATCCTTACTTCTTAAGAAATCTATATCTTCTTTATACAAATCTAATGTAATAATTTCATCATCAGGATTATTTTTTTTATATTCATCTATAAATACATCCGAAATTTTAAAAGCTCTTGATTTTCCTTCTGGTTTTGCATTTGCTTTAATATATAATACTTTGTTCATGTATCTATCTCCCTTACTATATTATTCATATATAAGTTTGCACAGCTTTTTTATTTCTATTACTAAAAACTGATAGTTTTCTTTTACATTGATTTCTCCCTATCAGTTGCTAGACTATATTTCAGAAAAAGTGCTTTTATATTATATGTTATTTAGTTTAATGACAGACATATATTAAAATATTATTTTTCGAATTTTGATTGATTAAATTATTAATATCTTTTAAAGTATTCTATATACAATTATTACTCTTATATACTTATTCTAATAGATTGAAATTCATCATAAACTAAGAAAATTATTGTCGTTTGCAAAATTTTGTTGTTATAAATCGTATTAAGTATTGGAGGGGGTAAAAATCAAATGGATGAGTTGGACAATAACAAAGGTTACATTCATTACTTAATAGAAACGTATTCCGATATGCTGATTCGAATTTCGTATTCATATATGAAAAATTTAAGTGATGCCGAAGACATAACCCAAGAGGTTTTTATAAAACTACTTGAAAAACAACCTGATTTTAAGAACAAAACACATGAGAAATCCTGGTTAATTAGAGTTGCTATAAATTTAAGTAAAGATAAGTTAAAGTCTTCTTATTTTAAAAATACTACATCATTAGAAGATGATTTTGTTGATACAACTCAGGAGGATACTGATGTAATCCAAGCAGTACTTAGTCTGCCATTAAAATATAGAAGTATAGTTTTTTTATATTATTATGAGAATTATAGTATTTCTGAAATTTCTAATATTTTAAACATAAAGGAATCTACTGTAGGTTCACAACTTAGCAGAGGACGAAAATTGCTAAAATCTATACTAAAGGAGGATTTTGAATATGAATAAAATTAAGAGCTCTTTTTCCAAAATAAAAGCAAGCGAAGAATTTAAAGACAAGCTAAAAATGGAATTGCTAAATAATACTTCACAATTAGGGAAAAAAGCAACTGTAAATTATTATCCATTTGGATTAAAAGTTGCTGCTGTATTATTAATATTTTTAGGCACTGCTAGTTTTAAGCTAATTATAAACAATACATATAAACCAGAAAATATAGATGCAGGAAATACGACGTATGTCTCAAAAGATGAAGTAGATAAATTCACTAATGATAATTCAATTTCTTCTCCTGTTTCTAACAAAAATGATAACCATGCTATTGATAATAGTAAATCAAATGTAAAAGCTGAAAACTCTGCTGGTATAAAAAATAGTTCAAATTCTCATGATAATTCGCCAAGTACTAACAATAAGTATAACAATAATAATAATAGTAGTAATAATAAAGTTAAATATTCTAAAGAGACACCTTCAGGAAATACTAACACTAATAAAAATATAGCATCAGTTTCACAAAATTCTGATGATAATAATTTAACACCTTCAAACGATATAAATTCATCACAATATGCAACGACTTCAAACACTACTAATGATAATTCTAACAAGAACGGGGCTTTGTCCCTTAATTCAACCTTGAGAAGTTTTAGTTCGAATGCAGTATACATTCCAAAATTCCAAATACCAAATATTCAAGAAAAAACCAAATCCACAAAAATGGTTCCGTTAATTATTTACAATGGAAATGTATATCTCAAATCCCCTATATCGATAGATTCAAAAAGCTCAAAAAATATTTTAGGAAGAAAAATCGGTACTACAATGGGTGCATTAAATGAGATTAATCCTATGAATACCTATTCTAAAAATATCATTTCTAATATAGGCACTACTGATGTATATGCTGTAAACGGATATGATGAGGATTTTAGAATAATGACTAATGTAACTTTAAGTGATGGGACAAATTCCCCCGAAATTTATGAGTGCCTTAATGGAATTACAATAACTACTGGCAATGACTTTTTCGGAAAACTTAATCTCCCGGGAAATATCGTGAATGCCAGAGTTCAAATTCAAACATTTAGTAATTCGAATAGTGAAAAAGAGAACTTTTATACAGCTAGTGATCTTAGTTTTCTTAATTCTTTTGTTCGAGAACTAGACAATTCAACTCCATATCTACCAGAAAATATAGAGAATTCTTTAGATGATTATAAAAATAATGATAAATGTAAAAAGATATTTTTGGATTTAAAAGATGGTAGTAAAAATATTCCTTTTACGATATTAAGGAATGGTTATATATACTATGGAGAATATCCTACAATCTACTTTAAAATTAGCACTAACTTTATAAATAAAATTTGGAGTACTCCCTCTATAATTGACGCTAATTAATCTGTGAATAAAAAAATAGTAGGGTCTGTCTGTTATATTCCCTACTATTTTTATAAAAGTCTTCTTAACATAATATATTTATCAATATTCTATTTAAATAACTCTATTCTAGTGGCTTTGAATTCATAAATTCTTTAACAATTCCATCACAATTTTCAATATTCACAAAAAATATTACACTATAATATATGTTATTTTCTTTCCAGATATAATTAACCTGAGGCACGATACCTTCTTGTGAACGTTTAAATACTTGATTATTTTCAATTCTTAATTCTTCAACTTTCTTCTCTACGTTTCTTTCTTCATTAATTTTAATATACTTATTTCTCATTATTTCATCATAAACTGATGAATTCACAGACTGACTAAATGTTATCGAACCATTTTTGTTTGAATAAAGATTATTTATTTCATAGCATGTTTTTTCTTTGTTATTATTCAAATCTCCAACTAACCTAGCAGTGGAGTTAGTTATACTTATATCATTACTAATTCTAATTGGAAATTTAGGATCAAATCCGAGAGCATTTTTTGCTTCTTCTATATCTTCTCTATCATAAATGTTAATTTCTATATTTCCATCATTAAGATTCTTTATACAATAATTTGAATCTTTTGTGTCCTCAGGATATTTTAACGATTTCACTATATTTTTTATATCATCACTTGAAAGTTCTAATGAGTTATTACTACTCTTTTCGCTTTTAGACTCCGATTTATATTCCACACTATACCATAATCCATCATCTTTCCATGAAAAATAATTATTAGCAGCTTTTATTTCACTTAATTGGTTTTCCATAGCTTTTTTTACCGGAAATGTGGTTGTTAAAATAACACTTAATCCGTTTATATCTCCTACTTTCATTGGTTGCTTGGAGATTTCCACCTGGGAATTTTCTAATGCCTTAGATTTCCCATTTTCTATCACTTTTAATGATTCTGAAGGATCTTCTTCCGATATTTGTAACGAATATATTCCATCTTTATTTCCGTAAACTATTTCTAAAACGTTATCTTTATCAGAAATCCTTTTTAATTGAAGCTCTTGAACTTTGTAGCCATCTGGAAAAAAATCTGGAATTTTAAATCTAAAGTCCGATACCTGCTCCACTCTTTCTATGTCATTATAAAATTTTATAGGTGCATCAATAATAAATTTATGTTGTTCCTTCATCTTATCCATGTTATTTGAACCTATTTCATAAAGACTATTTTCTTGCGTAGCTTTAGCAACTATAAAATTTGTAAAAAATACTGCTGTTATTGCAATGCAACTTAGAATAAATCTTGTTAATTTATTATTATATCTATTTCCCAACACCTTCCCCATTGTATTCCTCCTTTTATTCATTATTGTTTTCCTTTTAGTTATGCATATTTTAAATCATTCCAATAATCTAAGAGTATGGAACCAAACACTTCTTAATCGTAAATAATTTATAGAAATTATTTATAAAGAAGTTGAGTTGTCCTTTAGCCTCTTATGATATAATTATTGTAATAATTTTACAATAATTATATCATAACTCTTGGTTTATTAAATTTGTTTTTTTAAAACATTTTTCCTTATTTTATAAACATTTGAGCTGAATTTTTACTTATTTCTTTACTCTTATTGTCTCTCAGCGTATAAGTAAATATTAAGGATAATAACTCTTCTCTAGTAGAATACACTTATAAAAGAATATAATTACTCTAATGTAATAAAGAACTATTTGTCTATTTATTTCTCCCATATTATAATTAGGTATAAAAATATCTATTATTAGAGCTTAAATACCTAAATAACTAAATTATTTTCGTGGAGGATGATAAAATAATATGATAGATTTACTTTATAAATTATTGCCTATGGTATTCTTACTAATACTGAGTCAAGCTATCTATTTAAAGTTCGATGAAAAATACAAATTTACAGATATAATAAATTCAAAAATTAAAGTTCAACAAAAATGGAAACAATCTATTTGTATACTCTTTTTAGCGATTTCTTTATTATTTATTGCCGCTATTGGTATTTATGTGATTGAAATTCCTACAATTGTTTACTCTATGTTATGTGGTGTTTTAACTGGTACAAGCATTGGTATTTCGAACAAAATAAAAATTAAAAATAGTTTATAATATGTATTTTCTAAAAAATTTAGTTCATTGAAACTTATCTTAGGCTATTAATCTATATAAACTAAATAATTTTATAATGAATAAATTATCTTATTGAAAACTTATATATAAATTAGGGAGCTGCCGCTAACAGATTTTAATCTGATATCCACAACTCCCTTTGTATTTTTATTTTTAATTTTCTGCTGAATTTAAATCTATCTTATCAATTTCAAACCAAAAGTTAACTCCACCTTCAGTGTTTTCCACTCCATAAGCATTACTATGAAGATCTGCTATTGCCTTTACTATAGATAAGCCTAAGCCATAACCCCCATAAGATCTTGTCCTAGCTTTATCTACTTTATAAAAACTATTCCATATCTTATCCAAATATTCATCTGGTATATGCTTTCCTGTATTAAATACATTTATTCTTATTTTATCTTTAACACTAATCTTAGTTATCCCAATAATCTTATTATTGTCTACATGATTAATTGCATTATTAATGTAGTTTGTAAGTATTTGCTCTATACGAGTCATATCTCCATATACAATCACGCTTTCTCCGGGTTCAAATCTGATTTCTATGCTTTTTTCTTCGAAAGTTGATTTATATCTATTAAGTACATATTCTATTAGTGATACTAAATTAAATTCTGTTTTTTCTATATGAAAATAACCAGATTCAATTTGTGATAAGTTTAATAAATCTCTTACTAATTTGTTCATTTTATCAGTTTCATTCATAATAACATCACAGTAAAATTTCCTATCTTCATCGCTTTCTGTAACATTGCTTACAAGACCTTCCGCATAGCCTTGTATTACTGATAGCGGAGTTCTTAACTCATGAGAAACACTTGAGATAAATTCTTTTCTCATTTCATCTATTTTTCTTTCCTTCTCTATATCTTCTTCTAATTTCTTATTCTTTATATTCAATTCCGTAATTGCCCGACTTAGCTCTCCAGATAGATAATTAACGCTTTGTCCAAGCTGCCCGATTTCATCTTTTCCATTTATGCTGCATTTTTTACTAAAATTGAATTTAGACATATTCTGCGCTATGCTGTTTAATTCTAGTATTGGTTTTGTAAATCTTTTTGAAAACCAAAATGCCCATAAGCTCCCTAAAAGTATAATTACTCCTCCAATAATTAATATAAATCTATTTGCAATATCAACACTTTCACTTATTGAGACTAATGGAACTCTTATAGCAAGGATGTCACCATTACTTATTTTGGTTACAAGAGTTAGAAAGTCTATTTTAAGTTGAACATCTCTTCTATTTTCAAATGTATACTTGCCCTCACTATATGTATTGTTAATCTTATCATTTTGAACATCAGAATCTGGTGGTGGCTCCATATTAGGTTTAAATTTATTTCCCATATTATCAACTATATTTTTTTCATTTGGCAGTCGTCTTGAAGATTTATATATTAGCTTACCATCTTTATCTCTAATATCAATACTACCACCTACTATATTAGCGGTCCTATCCAATTCATCTTGAATGTCATTTGGATCTCCGGTGTACATATCAACTAAATGCTTTGCATTATTTTCAAGCATATTTTCTTTATTCTTAATATAGTATTGCTGAAGATATAAGTTATTTAATACCCATAAAGCAGAGATAAAAAAAACTAGCAATAAAGTTATAGATAAAAAAAGTTTTGATCTTACTGACTTACTCATACCTATTCCTCAAATCTATAGCCGTAACCACGTACTGTTTGTATATAATCACTTTTTCTATCTAACTTTATTCTTAATCTATTTATATGTGTATCCACTGTCCTTAAATCTCCATAATAATCATATCCCCATACCTTATCTAATATTTGTTCTCTACTTAATGCTTTTCCATAATTTTCAGAAAGATAAATCAATAGTTCATATTCCTTAGGACTTAAATCAACAACTTCTCCATCTATAACTACTTGATGAGCACTATGGTCTATTGTCAATCCATTAAAATCTTTGAGTTCTTTACCTTTATCTTCTGAATTTGCCCTTCTCAGAACAGCATTAACTCTCGCGATTAGTATATTAGGACTAAAAGGTTTTGATATATATTCATCAGCTCCAATATCTAATCCAAAAACTTCATCAAATTCCTCACCTCTTGCAGTTAGCATAATAATCGGAACTTTAGATTTCTTTCTTATCTCTCTGCATACAGTAAACCCATCATATTCTGGCAGCATTACATCAAGAATTATTAAATCTATATTTTCCTCACTAGAAAACAGATTCATAGCTTTCTTTCCATCATCAGCCTCAATTGTTACATATCCTTGTTTTTTTAAAAAATCTGTTACGAGTTTTCTTATTAATGGTTCATCATCAACAACTAATATCCTTTTCCCCTTCATTATATCCCTCCACAAAAATATCAATCATTCTTATTGTAGCTAATTTTTGTTACAAACATGTCACAGATCATTCTTATATCTTAAAATAAACAAATATTAAGATATGCATTATAAATTTTCTTGTCTTATTTGATATGACTAACTGTCTCTAATATTCACTAACTTTATCATTAATTAGCGATAAAATATCATAAATTTCTGGATATTCAAATAATTCTCCAGATAAGAGCATATTATTAAATTCTTCTATAGATACAAATTTCACATTACTAACCTCTTCCTTTTGAAGGATTAATTTCGATAATTCAACATTCTTATATACAAAATATATATCCCAAATAGAATTTTCGCGAAATATTCTACGAATAAAATTTAATTCATCTTTTTCAATAGATAATCCAATCTCTTCCTTAACTTCTCTTAAAGCCCCTTCCGCTGTGTTCTCTCCACTAACCATACATCCTGTAGTTAGCCCCCACATATTAGGAAGTACATCCTTGTTACTTGACCTTTGTTGAATTAATATTTTGCTGCTGTTATTAATTATCCACACTTCAGTTGCTAAATAATATTCACCATCTTCTAACTTTTCGGACCGTTCTTTTCTTACTCCAGTTTTATATCCTTTATTATTGTATATATCTCTTAATTCCATATTGCATCTCCTATTTAATTAATATAAAGTTGATAATCAATTATATATAGCTTTATTTCTTTTTGAAATATTATAATAAATATACTATCATAAATTATAATATTATATTTCATTTAATGCGAATTTCTTCCATATAAATTATAAATTTTTAAAATAAATATCGCATAATTCAAATGAATTTGCGATATTCTAGCATCTTATGTTTATATACAATAAATCTAAACTAATTGACTTTGATTTATTAATAGCTAAATCTTATTTAATAGAATTTTTTAGCTTTATTATTTCATCAACTCCAACTTTATATCCTCCTGCTTCCCTTAAGGATTCACCTATCTTCTCACTGTTAAGCTTAAAGTTATCATCTGATAGTATCTCAGATACACATTTATTTAGTGCTTCCGGCGTAATTCTATTTTTTTCTATTACAATTCCTGCGCCAAGCTCAGCCACCCTATTAGCCACAAAAGGTTGATCAACCGATTGAGGTATTAAAATTAATGGTATGTTAAAGTATAAACCTTCATTTGTACTATTCATGCCACCATGAGTGATAAATACATCTGCATATTTTAATACCTCTAATTGTGGTACATAGTTACGAACTATAAAGTTTGATGGGATATTTTTAAATATGCTTATATCAATTTTTCTGCCTACAGACATAATAACTTTTACATTCATATTGCAAAAAGCTTTAAAGCAACACTCATAGAATTCAATAGAATTATTGAATATAGTTCCTAGCGATATATAAATTACCTTCTTATCCTCATCATTTAATAAATCAAAGTCGATACTTTCTTTTCTATCTATTACTGATGACCCAATAAATTTATAACTTTCATCAAAACTTTCGCTATATGGTTGAAAGTACTTAGATGTATATACAATATTAAGCATTCCTTTCTTTCCAGATCTATCTACCATACTAGGAAACTTTATATTATACTTCTCTTGTAATTCATTGACAAAGTCCACATAATTATGACTGCTTAGAATTTCTTTAATCTTTGGCTTAGCTCCTTCCATCTTTAACTTAAATTCTTGTGAGATTGGTAGATCTAACAAACTTTTTATTATTTTTTCATTTATTGCAAAAATGCTACTAGAAGAAATTGTTGGTATATTTAATACTCTTCCCACTTCTCCACCTAATACAAACGAAGAATCGTAAATAATATAATCAAATTTTTCATCTAATTTGAAGATCTCTTCGATTATTTCTTTAAAAGTATTAAGGGCATTCAATAGTTTTTCATTAGTTTCTAAATTTAAACTACTGGTAATTAAACTAGATAAATCAAATAAATTTTTATGCCCAATAAACTTAGCACCTGTTTTTTCTATTTTATCTCTAAACTCTTCTCCTGCTATATATGTAACATCTTCTCCCCTATTTATGAGCTCCCTAACTATTCCTATAGTTGGATTAACATGTCCGTGACCTAACATATTTACAAATAAAGCTTTTGACATTTTTTTCACTCCTTTGCCCTTATATATTTATATTGATGATTCGCAAATATTTGTTTTTTGTAAGACTTTAAATATTAATTTTATATTATCTAATGTTTATTTAAAAAATCCACGTATTACTAAAAAGTAATCCATGGATTTTTATTTTTAAGAAAGATTTAAAACCTCTTATTGGGTTGGATTTGATATGCTGCCATGCTTATATTTTGGCAATACTCCGCATCAAAGTCTGGTACATCCCAATCTATTTCAGATTTATGGGACACGCCTTCATTGTGACTACCTTTTTCTATATATACTTCTCCATCCTGTATTATTGTAACTGGCATCAAGCTTCCAAACCTTACAGCTACTGGACCTTGTATAGTTTCATCGCTCATTTGCATAAATTTTCTATCCTTAGGAATAAAAATCCCGTCACATTGCCAATCACTAGGAATAGTTTCTCCTGAGTGGAGAACATACCACGAATTATCATAGTTTCCTCCATCTGTTTCTCTTCTTGGTCCATATACAATAATAGTTTCAGATGTTGAATTCGTTATTATAGCATTCTGATCCTTATGTTCTAACTTTTTTTTAGTCGCAATAGTCATAGTTGAACTACTCATATTTCTCCTACTTTTATTACTTTTTATCTTACGTTACTAATATACCCAACATTAATTAACTATACTCATACTATAAATTTGTTTTTCCTAACTATTGATATATTCATTTATTTATAAAATGCTTTTATACAAACGGAGAAAATTATATAAAGTTTGCATCATATAGACAATGTATTACGTTTTAATGAATCAAATCTAGATTAGCACTTCTGTCTCTTAAATCTGACAAGTAAGTTATAAAATCATCCCTTAAATCGTCGCGTTTTAAAGTAAATTCTATATTAGCTTGAAGGTATCCTAACTTATCACCAACATCATACCTTTTTCCTTCAAAACAATAAGCATATACTGCTTCTTGTCTTGTTAATTCTTTTAGCGCATCTGTCAATTGAATTTCTCCTGATTTTCCTGGTTTGGTACTCTCAAGTATATCAAATATATCTGGCGTTATTATATATCTACCTAAAATAGCTATGTTAGATGGTGCCTCTTCAATTTTAGGCTTTTCCACCATATCACTAACCTTATAAAGTCCTTCATCAATCTCTATCCCTTTTATTATTCCATATTTCGTTATATTACATTCTGAGATTTCTTGAACTCCTAATACTGAAGTCTTATATTTATCGTAGCAATTTATCAATTGTTTTAAGCATGGAACTTCATTATCAACTATATCATCACCAAGCATTACTGCAAAAGGTTCATTTCCAACAAAATTTTTAGCATGACTTATTGCATCGCCAAGTCCTTTGGGCTCTTTTTGACGTGTATAGTAAATATCTACCATATTAGATATACTTTGTACCATCTTAAGCAACTCGTCTTTTTTACTGTTCTCAAGCTCATCTTCAAGCTCTACAGATTTATCAAAATGATCTTCTAT
>Ga0183101_1000654_pt1 | contig 15263 bp, 17 predicted proteins | sample Biomet3_FD_127790 | JGI IMG/M metagenome (GOLD analysis project Ga0183101, IMG submission 127790) | Microbial communities from bioreactor (seeded with sewage sludge) at LBNL, California, USA - Biofuel metagenome 3 | ecosystem: Engineered > Bioreactor > Anaerobic > Unclassified ... | reverse complement strand
TTTTCTTTATTGCGTTTCTCCCTAATCATAAGCGTCCTCCTAAAAACATTTTTTACTACCTTTGGTTTTTAACTTGAGTTAAAACTCGTCGTCCGCCATAATACCGCTTACTCCAATAACTATCCTTCAGCGAACAAAGCGCAACCCCATGAGATGAAGTAGCACTCCAAAACTTACCGTTGCCGGCATATATACCAACATGAGAAGCTCCCGGTTCGTAAGTAGAAAAGAAAACTAAGTCTCCTACTTGCAGTGCACTTTGTGTAACAAACAGACCATTTTTAAACTGCACATCTGCTGTTCGGGGCAAAATAGCCCGGTGTTGCTTAAAAACGTATTGCACATACCCTGAACAATCAAAACCTTTTGGCGTGGTCCCACCAAAAACATACGGGACCCCTTTGTATCTAGCTGCTGTATTAACCAGTGCAGATGGACTGACACCTGGAATGCCTTCTCTTGCAAATGCCGCATTAAGAATGGCGTGATAAGTATTATCATCCACTTGTCCACTGACTCGCAGCCTATTATTGCGTTGAAATTTTTTTATCAGCATTGCCAGCTCTTGGGAAAATTTTCCGGTTTCCGGTGTGTGCATACCTATGATATTAAGCTTCATCTGAACAGTTTTTACTTTCCACCCTTTGTCGCCAATTTTTAGGGGGGTTGCTGCCCACACTATTTGTGGCATAAACCCCATAAACAAAAGGAAAAAAACAATCAGCTTAACGCGTAATTTCATTTTAGTCCTCCAAAAATTAATAGCTGGTATTGTTATAAACATCCCAGTCTTTTTGCTTATCCAACTTCTCAATAGCAAATTCCATTTCAGCTAATAACATTGCTTTGTCCTTAGGCAAAGTTCCTGCCAATTGAACATAATTGGAAACATGATTGCTACGAAATAAACAATGATGTCCACTACTTATCTCTACCCGGGAAATAATATTGTGCATTTCACGCATAATGCCCGCCGGAGATAAAGGATCAAACTCGCCTCGTTCATACTGGTCTAACAATTCACTGCCACGATAAAGCATTAAAGACAAGGCACTTAACATATTAGGTTGGATAATATTAATCGCCTTAGCTGTTTCCTCGGCATGGCGCTTACTGCCTTTAACCCCTGCCAAACCGCAGATAATCATGAGCGATAATTTTATACCTGAAGCAGTTACCCTTTTGCCTGCTTCAACGGCTTGCTCTCCTGTTACGCCTTTCTTAACAGCTCTTAAAACAATATCGTCGCCACTTTCCATTCCATAATATAGCAGCTTCAGTCCAGCTTCTTTTAGTTGTATAAGTTCTTCTACGGATTTGTGTAAAATATCCTGAGGTGCCGAATAGGAAGACACCCTTTGTAAATTAGGGAAAGTTTCATATAAAACATGTAAAATTTTTAATAATTTATCCGTAGAAACTACCAAAGCATCACCGTCAGCCAAGAAAATGCGCTTTACGCTTTCTTTACCATAGTGAGCCGCCAAAGCAATTTGTTTCGAAATATCTTCATCCGAGCACATCATAAACTGCACACCGCGATACATATTACAATAAGTACACTTGTTATGAGCACAACCACGAGTCACGCGCAATATAAAACTGCGTGCTTCACTGGGGGGACGGAAAACCGGTGTTTCATAAGTGTCAAAAAACATAGTTACCTCCTATTAAACCCATTACAGTTTTTTGCGTTTTAATTTAAAATGTAAAATAATAATACATTTTCTACTGATTATTATAATATATTTTACATAAATTTACAGTAAAATTTGTAAACTTTTTAAAAATTTTCTAAAATAAAATCGTACTTTGCAACATACAGTGATTATCTCTTGTTTTTTATATTTCTACATTATATAATAAATTGTACTAAAAGTTGACACAATTTCCAACAAAATAGAGGTGAATTTAATGTCTTCCCAAAAAGCAACTTTTCTTGACGGTATTCACATTCCTCCAAACAAGTCTTTAACAGATGGACTGAAAATAACTAAATGTGCAGCTCCCGATTTTGTTTATCTTCCACTTTCTATGCACATTGGTGCTCCGGCGCAACCCATAGTAAAGCTTGGTGACAAAGTTAAAATGGGACAGGTAATCGCTACTGCCGGTGGTTTTGTAAGCAGTAACATTCATGCCAGCGTCAGCGGTTTGGTCACTGGTTTTCAAAAACGCTATTTACCAAATGGCATGACTTCTAATTGTATCGTTATCAAGAATGATGGTCTTGACACACTATCGGAAGAAATCGTACCACGCAACGAAAGTGAAATCACTCCCGACTTAATTCGGAAACAGCTCCAAGAAAAAGGCATCGTAGGCATGGGGGGAGCTACTTTTCCCACTCATGTTAAATATGCTCCACCTAAAGATTGCCCAGCTATTGACACTATTATATTAAATGGCATAGAATGCGAACCTTATGTAACTTCCGATCATCGCGTATTGCTTGAATATCCTTCTGAAATTATTCAAGGCCTCAAATACTTTATGTTGGCCTCAGGAGCAAAAAAGGGCATTATTGCCATTGAAGACAATAAACCTGATGCCATTGCCCTAATGAGCAAGCTCGTAGAAAACGAACCGGGAATTGAAGTTTTAACCTGCGTGGAAAAATACCCTCAAGGTTCAGAAAAACAGTTGGTTTACGCTTCTACAGGCAGAACTGTTCCTGACCGTGGTCTTCCTGCTGCAGTTGGCGTCGTAGTAGATAATGTAGCAACCGCTGTTGCTGCTGCTCGAGCTATTAAAGATAATATGCCACTTATAGAAAGAGTTGTTACTGTTAGCGGCAATGCTGTAAATAATCCCGGTAACTATCTAGTGCGCCTGGGTACCCTTTATAGCGATCTAGTAGAAAAAGCTGCTCAAGGCTACAAAGGTGACCTGGCACGGATTATTTCCGGCGGTCCTATGATGGGTTTTGCTGTTAATTCTCTTGACTTTCCTATTATTAAAGGATCAGGCAGCCTGCTCCTATTTAACTATGACTCACCATTTGCGCATGTTCCTCAAGAACAAACTTGTGTACGTTGTGGACATTGTGTAGATGCCTGCCCCATGTTTTTAGAACCTACCGTAATTGTTCAAGCCGTAAAGCAAAGAAACTGGGACAGCGCAGCATCTTCTTCCATTCACGCCTGCATAGAATGCGGGTCATGTGCCTTTGAATGCCCTGCACACATACCTTTAGTTCAATATATACGTATGGGCAAACAATTCATTGGTGGCAAAGGTGAAGGCGGTTGTAACCCCTTCTATGTAATTAAAAAATAATTTTTAAGCGGAAGGACTAAATAAATTATGGAACCTATAAAAGAACCCTCTACTCCCTTGGTTCTCCTTTCCTCATCACCACATATTCATAGTGGTCACACAGTTCCCGCTGCTATGCGGGAAGTTCTACTGGCACTGGTGCCGGCTGTTCTTGCCTCTTTTTACTATTTTCGCATGAGTGCATTATCTGTAATATTAGCCTGCGTTATCTCTGCTATGGTTTTTGAGGCCATTTGTCAAAAACTTATGAATCGCCCCATTACTACTTATGACTGCAGTGCTGCATTAACCGGACTTTTATTAGCATTATGTTTGCCTCCATCATTTCCTATTAGTCTAGCAATTATGGGCAGCTTTTTTGCTATTGTTATTGGTAAAATGGTTTTTGGTGGTTTGGGTTGCAACGTTTTTAACCCAGCTCATCTGGGCCGTGCAATTTTACTAGCTTCTTACCCTCAGCAAATGACAACCTGGGTATTACCGGTAACAGCAAGTACTACTCTTAATGCCGTTACCAGTGCTACCATGAAAGCTGACGCGGTATCTAGTGCTACCCCGCTCGTTTCCATGCGCATTGCAGAATCCCTTTGGCAAACAGGTCAACAAGCCTCAACTCAACTTCCCTCCTTATGGAATTTGTTCATTGGCAACGTTGGCGGGTCCTTAGGTGAAACTTGTGTCCCGGCTCTTTTAGTCGGTGGTTTATTCTTAATTTGGCGTGGACATGTTGATTGGCGAGTACCATTCTTTTATTTAGCAACTGTTGCCGTTATTACCGGCATTTACGGCGGTGTCCGTGGATATGATAGCATTTTTCCTCTTTACCACCTGATGGCAGGTGGACTTATGATTGGTTCTTTCTTCATGGCTACCGACTGGGTTACCTCACCTATTACTAAGCGTGGACGTATAGTTTATGCTATTGGTTTAGGTGTTTTAACTGCGCTTATTCGTCTACGTGGTAGTTATGTAGAAGGCGTATGCTATTCTATTCTTATGATGAACATGGTTACCCCTCTAATTGATAAATACGTTTGCAATATTTCATTTGGGGGAGGTGCTAAGAAATGAACAAGTTTATTTCTAAGCTCACTCTTACACTTTTAATTCTTTGTGCAATTTGTACCGCTCTTGTAGCAGGAGCCTATGGCCTTACTAAAGATACTATTGAGGCCCGCGCCGCTGCTGATGTAAAGGCCTCTTATAAACAAGTCTTTCCTCAACTAGGAGATTTAACACAGGAAAAAGCTCCCGGCGGCATCATTCAAGACATTAAATGTTCCAAAGCAGGAGGTAAAGTTAACGGTTATATTTATACCGTTACTCCCAGCGGCTATGGTGGAGAGCTAACCATTATGGTCGGTATCTCAAGCCCTGACGTAAAACTCACCGGTATTAAAGTGTTAAAACAAAATGAAACTCCAGGTTTGGGAGCTAAAAGCACTGAACCACAATTTTCCGATCAATTTGCCGGCAAAAACTTGAAATCACCTTTAGAGGTTTCTAAACAAGCTAAGGGTGAAGAAATACAAGCAATTACGGCCGCTACAATTACTTCTAGAGCTGTTGTTAAAGGTGTAAACGAGGCTCGTGACCATTACATGAAGACTTATTCTCAAGGAAAGGGCTGATAATTATGCTAAAAGAATTAACTAAAGGCATTATCAAAGAAAATCCACTTTTTGTCCAGCTCTTGGGAGTCTGTCCTTCATTGGCAACAACCGGATCCCTTACTAACGCGCTTGGTATGGGTGCTGCCTTCACGATGGTTCTCATTGGCTCTAACCTAATAATATCTGCAATTAAATCTTTTATTCCCGAACAAGTTCGTATTCCCAGTTACATAGTTGTTATTGCTTCTTTGGTTACCGTTATTGAAATGCTTATGGAGGCCTTCGTTCCCGATATTTATGCAGCGCTAGGTATCTTTATCCCCTTGATTGTTGTTAACTGTATTATTTTGGGACGTGCTGAAGCCTTCGCTAGTAAACATGGCCTATGGTCTTCTTTACAAGATGCAGTTGGAATGGGCATTGGTTTTACATTGGCCCTAGCAATTATTGCCACCTTCCGTGAACTTTTAGGAACCGGCAAACTATTAGGAATTCCTGTTTTGGGTGCTGCGTATCATCCTATGCTAATTTTAATTTTACCGGCAGGTGCCTTCATAACCATGGGATTTGTCTTCGCTGCCGTAAATTATCTACGTCAAAGAAACGAGGTGCGTCATGGATAGTACCTTCGGTATCATATTTAGTGCCATTTTTGTAACAAATATTATCTTGTCTCAGTTTTTGGGACTATGTTCTTTCTTGGGCGTTTCCAAGAGCCTTAAGAACTCTTTAGGTATGAGCGCAGCAGTTGCTTTTGTAATGATTTTAGCAACTATTTTATCTTGGGTTATCTACTATCTGTTCTTAGTTCCTTATGATTTAGTCTATTTGAAAACTTTAGTTTTTATTTTATCTATTGCTACCTTGGTACAGCTAGTAGAAATGTTTATGAAGAAAAACATGCCGACTTTACATAAAGCCATGGGAGTATTTCTTCCTTTAATTACTACCAACTGTGCTATCTTGGGTATTGCTTTAATTAACGTGCAAAGAGATTATACTTTTGCACAATCCATTACTAATGCCATAGGAACAGCCGCTGGTTATACTATGGCTATCGTACTTTTCTCCTGCTTAAGAGAACGCCTGGAAGGCCCTGAAATGCCCCAGTGCATGAGAAATTTACCTATTGCTTTAATCACTGCCAGTTGTATGTCCATCGCCCTTATGGGTATGAGTGGTATACACTGATTGAGGAGCTGAAATAATATGCAAAATGCTGTCATTCTGGTCGCTGTTTTAGGCGGAATCTTCGGTCTCGTTTTAGCAATTGCCGGTCGTAAGTTTGCCGTGGACACCGACCCACGAATTGATGAAATAGCTGCTCTTTTGCCTGGAGCAAATTGTGGCTCCTGTGGTTTTGCCGGTTGTTGTAACATGGCTGAAGCTATTGTTAGCGGTGAAGCTCCTGATGCAGCCAAATGTATGGCCTGTCCTGCTGATAATCAAAAAGCAATTAATGCTATTATGGGTAAAACAACAGATAACTCAGGCCCCGTAGTTCGTAAGATAGCTCGTTTAGCTTGTAATGGCTGTAAAACTAATGCACCACGAACTGTTGCTTATGAGGGAATCCCCGATTGCCATGTTGTTGCTAAAAACTTTGGCGGTCCTGGTAAATGTAATTTTGGTTGCTTGGGTTTTGGCTCTTGCGAAAAAGCCTGTCCATTTCATGCCATAACCATGGGTGAGAATGGATTACCACAATTTGATTATACAAAATGCGTAGGTTGTGGTATTTGCGTGAAACAGTGCCCGCAACTTGTTCTGTATTTGGCAGATGCCGGCGATAAAATACATATAATGTGTAATAACAGAGATAAAGGAAAAGCCGCTATGGTCAACTGTAAAGTTTCCTGCATAAGTTGTGGTATCTGCGTTAAATCTTGTCCTAAACAAGCAATTACCTTGGAAGACGGGCCTAATGGAAGCCTGCCTGTAATTGACTATGAAAAATGCATAGCATGTGGTATCTGCGTTAGCAAATGTCCTCGAAAATGCATACACAAAGTAGAACCTCTTGACACCAGCAAGCCATTGATTTTAGATAAACCTGAAAGCAAAACCGGTTGTGCCAGTTGTGCATTAAACGGTAGTTGTGGTTCTGCTCAATGAAGAAACTACTAATTTACCTCTTAATTGTAAGCAGCCTGTTAACAACGGGCTGCTTTTTTAAGCAACAATCTTATAAAGATACCCGTTTTCTCATGGATACCATTATTAGCATTTCGACCACCGGCAAAGACCAAGCTTCACTTAAATCCATAACTGATGAAGCCTTCATTGCCTTTAATGACGTAGCAGACGAAACAGATCGCTATACAAGTCATAACCCTAACGATTTATATGCCCTAAATCAGCATAACGGTCAGGGAGCTTTTGCGGTAGGCGATCATCTCTACAAACTAATAAAAATGGGAAAAGAAGAACCTTATAGTGCAATTGAGATATCCTTAGGCCCTGTAATTGACCTATGGCGTGCTCACGGTGAAAACAAAACGGTTCCAACCGATGAGGAAATAAAAACGGCTTTAGCTAAATGTGGTAGAGATAAATTCACACTAGATAAAACCAACCATACGGTATCCTTAGCTTCCGGCAGCAGCTTAGACTTAGGTGCTATTGCTAAAGGTTACGCCGTAGATTATGCCGCTAGCGTTATTAGCAAAAATAAGGATGTTACTTCCGCGCTCATTAACGCCGGAGGTAATATAAAAGTTATTGGTACAAAAGAAGATGGCAGCCCTTGGCGCATCGGAATTCAAGACCCCCGCAACGCTCAAAAAGTGCTAGGCGTTTTGGCGTTGCAAAATGGACAAGCCATTGCTACTTCAGGAGATTATCAACGCTATTACGAAGTAAATGGCGTACGTTATTGTCATATTATCGACCCTGCAACCGGAGCTCCTGCTCGTAATGCGATTAGTGCTACCGCAGTTTCAACTTCAGCTTTAACAGCAGATTTTTTCTCTACGCTCTTGTTTATATTGCCCCATGATGAAGCAATCGCTGTAGTTGAAAAAACGCCTCAGCTAGAAGCTATTATTGTAAACCCGGAGGGCGAAATTTATGTATCACCGGGTCTGCAAAAAATATTCACTAAAGAGAATTAGGGAGATGTGCTCATGCGAAAAAATGATTATCTGCTCTTGTTATTCCTATTATTTATAACTGGCATGGGCTATCTATTGCATGGGCAAAGGCCTGCTACTACAGAAAAAATTCTCGTTGTTCAACACGGGCAAGCTATTATTCAAAAAATAAATTTACAAAATGTAACAACAGCCAGTGAGATCAAAATACCTACTGCACATGGGCAAGTTGTAGTGAACGTTGATAACAATGGAGCTTATGTAGTATCTTCTCCTTGCCGCGACAAACTATGCATTGGTCAGGGAAAAATTACCAAACCAGGTCAGACAATTGTTTGCCTACCGGAAGAAGTCCTTCTTACTTTAATAACCCCGGGAAAGGAAGGCACTATAGATGCTATCATACGATAAACTAACTACCAAAGAATTAACCCAATTGGGGGTTTTGTTAGCGGCGGCAATTGCCCTGCGTCTTATAGAAAATCTTTTCCCCTATTTATTGCCTATACCCGGAGCCCGTTTAGGGTTAGCAAATATATTGACCATCATTGTCCTTCTTCTCTATGGAACTGATAAAGCAGGGTTATTTCTTTCTGCTCGCATACTTTTAGTTGGTCTTCTGTCTACAGGGCTTTTTACACCGGGATTTCTTATTGGCTTAGGTGGTGCAGCACTTAGTTTTGTATTTATGTCTCTTGCTATTGAGCGTAAATATTTCTCCCCTATCGGAGTCGGCCTTTTGGGAGCCTTCATGCACAATTGCGGACAAATTATAGCAGCAATGTATCTAATGAATTCACTTGCTGTATTTAGCTATTTACCCGTATTAATTGCCATTGGCATTCCCACGGGATTATTTACAGGAATTTTAGCAAATATGCTAGTAAAAAGAATAAAAAATATAGGTAATTTATAAATATAAATGGTAACTTCTAATTGAAGTTACCACCTTTTTTGAGAAAACTTAAGTGCACCCCCCAATATTAGCCAAATTTGGAGGTGCACTTTTTTTATTACAATTTTTTGTATAAATTTAAGCTAGCAGCAGTACAAAATTTTTTAAAGAAATTACACCGTAAACTTTATTATATTATTGCCTCTCTAAACATTTACTAACACCGCTGCCAACAATTTAGCACGCTCTAACATCGTATCAACAACGGCAAACTCTTCCACCGTATGATTATGTTCACCAATAACACCCATTGCACAAACAGTAGGAATGCCTATGTTTGTTAAATAGGCAGAATCAGAAGCCCCTCCAACTGCTTTTGCCGTTACAGGTCTAAAGCCCTCCTCCTGTGCCGTACGTTTTACTAATGCAAAAAGTTCCATAGTCGTATCCAAACGTTTCATGGCACTAAATTCCACGATACTGGTCAGAACGGTCTTAGTACCTTCCACATATTGCTTCTCCACTATTTTTTGCAATGCTGCCTTTACATCCGGCAAATAAGAGGAATCTACAAACCGCAAATCGCAGATAATTTTTGCGTAGGCAGCCACAGAATTACATACGGTTCCACCTTCAATTACCCCTACATTAAAAGTGTTTCCTTTGTCCCAATCCGTTAGTGCTTCAATATCAAGCAGCTTGCTTGCAATCTCTTTAATAGCATTTCGCCCATTCTTAGGTGCATTACCTACATGGGCACCACGGCCAAACACTTCCAGCATGAATTGATACATGCCTTTCCGCTCAACTACTAAGCCATTATCGGGAAACCCTGTTTCCATATTAAAAGCGGCAAAAGCACCGATTCCTTCTTTTATAAATTCTTGCGGCGCTGTACTGCAACTATGACCTATTTCTTCATCTCCGGCAAAAATTATCTTTATAGGATGTTTCCGGTAATTCATTGCCAGCAGGGCCTTAAGCACAAACAAGGCAATGGTTATTCCACCCTTCATATCCAAAACGCCTGGGCCGTACGCTTTACCAGCTTCAATTTTAAATGCCCGCGTAGTTGCTGCCCCTTTATTAAAAACTGTATCCATGTGGCCTGTAATAATTACAAAGGGCTTGGTCATATCACCATACTCCGCAACGAGCATATTTCCGGCATTAGGAAAATTAATAGTACGAGTCAAAAAACCTATATTACGTAAAAATTCGGCAACTATATCCGAAACCTTCTTGACTCCTTCATGGTTATCCGGACCACTGTCGACATTTACCAAATTTTTCCACAGCTCTAGCATTTCATCATTGTAACTGCCAATTAATTCATAAAGCTTACTTTTATCCAACTTTTTATCCCCCCCAAAAAAATAATGCTGCAATACTATAAGTATCCTCATAGTAAAGCAACATCGCTTGGCAAATTACAGAAATACACTTTGAACCCTCATACTCTCATTCTCTCTACAAAGTTAAACTTCTGTTAAGGGAAAGATTATACTATTTCCCTAGCATTGTCAAGTGTCTTTCCGGACGAGTACATTTTTTTGCTAAAATTTATTGAAACACTAATTTAATAAAAACGTTGTATAATTATTATAGTGAGGTGATTTTTAGCTATGAAATCAGAAGAATTACAAGCACTAGCTGCACAACTATTAAATTGCAATGCTTGCCCATTACGAAAAGATGCCATTGCCCCTGTAGGTTGGTTCGGCAATGCAGATAGTCCCATAGTGTTTATTGGCGAAGGTCCCGGTGGAGTGGAGGATAATTATGGTTGCCCCTTAATTGGCCCTTCCGGTCAACTTTTGGACAAAGCTCTCTGGGCTGCAAAAATGACTCGTGACAGAGTTTTAACAACAAATATTATTAAATGCCGCCCTAAAGGCAACCGCACTCCTACCATAGACGAAGGAAAACAGTGTGCACAACTATGGCTAGAAAAAGAATTATCTATCATTAAGCCTACAGTCATTGTTGCTTTGGGAAGTGTGGCTCTACACTATCTTGGTAGTCCTGAATTGCGCATAACTCGTGCTCGTGGCCAGTTGTTCAAAAGTGCTCAAGGCTTTGATTGTATTGCAACCTTTCACCCATCTTACTTACTCAGACTTTCCGGACATGACCAAGTTGTAGCAAAATGGGACGTTTTTCATGACTTGGAAGCAGCACGAAAAAAAGTTTTAGAAATCACGCCCACCTATCAACTAATGTCACAACAACCCACCGATCTTTTTTCTTTTTTTAAGAAAAGATAGGCTTCTTTAGTGTACCATTTTATTTACAAGTACACTCCATAATTCTTGGGGATCAATAGGTTTAGCTATATGAGCTACCATACCCGCTTCCAGCGTAGCCTGCCTATCTTCATCAAAAGCATTGGCCGTCATAGCGATTATTGGTATTTTTTTAGCATCTTTTCTATCTAAAGCGCGAATAGCTTTCGTCGCCTCAAGCCCATCCATAATTGGCATTCTAATATCCATTAAGATGGCATCAAAGTATCCTTCTTCGTACCCCATAAATTTATCTAAGGCTGTCTGCCCGTTTTCAGCACAAATAATTATAACCCCTTTTTTATTCAAAAGTTTTTTGGCAATTTCAGCGTTAATTGGGTGATCTTCTACCAATAAGACTTTTTTCCCTTGCAAAACAGCTAGATTATCTTCATATTTATGCGAATTTAAACTTTCTACTTCTTCCGCAGCGATTTCTAAATCTAGATTGATGCATATTTCAGTTCCTTTGCCAAGTTCACTTTTAACACTAAGAGTGCCTCCCATAAGCTCTACTAAATTTTTGGCTATGGACATTCCTAGACCTGTGCCTTGGGTTATATTTGACTTAGAACAATACTCCTGCGAAAAGGGTTCGAATAAATTTTCTTGAAATTCTTTACTCATGCCAATGCCATTATCGCTAATAGTATATTCACAAGAAATAATATTATTTGTTATTTTTAAATCTCTGATGATGAATTCAACAACGCCACCTTCAGGCGTAAACTTTACTGCATTGGACAAAAAATTAAGAAAGATTTGATTGAAACGCACCTTATCAACTATAACCGGTACTGTATGAATACCTGTTGTGAAAATGAATTCTATATGCTTTTGCTGACACAATGGACTGATAATAGTATTAATATTACCAATAAATTCACTATATTCATAGCGTGATGGATGTAACTCAATAGCTTTGTTTTCTATCTTACTCATGTCCAAAATATCATTAACCAATCCTAATAAAAGTTTGCTGGCAGAATTCGCCTTGTTAAGATAATCCTCAACACTTTCAGGGTTGTGAGTTTCCTCCAAGGCTAATGTAGTAACTCCTATGATGGCATTTAGCGGAGTGCGAATATCATGGCTCATGTGTGATAAAAATACGCTTTTGGCTAAATTAGCTTGCTTCGCACCTTGCAAAGCTTCACTTAGACGCATATTACGTTGTTTTTCTTATTTTACCGCACTTGTAATATCCGTACGAGTAGTCATTAGCAATTTGTGTTTTTTATCCATATAATGATATTCATTTTTTTTATAACGAACATTATCACCTTCGTGACAACTGCAATAATGAACATATTTTCCCTGTGCTTCCAGCTCTTTATAAATTGTATCTAACGACAAAGCATTAATCGTTCTTTCTCTTTCTGCTTCGGGCAAATATTTTTCTGCAAAGGCACTGACTAAGGCGGTATAGTCTTCTCCCTGTATAGGTGGCATCACTTTTTCATTGGGACTAGTTGCTAATAGTTTAAAATGTCCATTATTACCATTAACAATAGCTATATAATCATATTCTGAACCCATAAGTAAGTCTATGACACTAGAGCGCATTATTTTGTCATTAATATCACGAATAGTAACAAACGCAATAATATCTTTATTTACAGGATGTTCAAGAAATTTAACATTTGCTTCCAGCCACAAAATTGTACCATCCGGACCTATAGTGCGTATATTAGTGGACCTATCTTTATCACCATTGGCAAAAGCTTTCTTCATGGTGGCTGCATCAAAAAAGGCAGCGAACTTCTTACGTTCTGCATCATCTAATAAACTGCCGGCTACATGTTCTATAACCTGTTTTCTATTCATACCAACTTTAATAATATCCCCTCGCCGAAATGAAGCCTGTATATTTTCTACTACATCTCTTGTAATATTAATACGCATCGAAGCGATTAAATCTTGGCTCATGTTAGCGCGGATTTTCAACTCTTCTTCGTAGCATCTCTGTGCATCCTTCTTCTCTTGGATATCATCAACCCGTCCAACAACACGGCATATACTACCCCTAGCGTCGGAAACGCTAGTATAATAAGCTTTAACCCAACGAAATTCCCGTCCAGAAATATTTGCTCTGTATTCATAACTATCTCTAGTTACATATTTACTGGCAGTTATTAAGCGATGCCTAAGCTCATCTATAAAACTAGCTTCCACAATTTTACTTCGATAAATATTCTGTAAATAATTCTCTATTATATAGTCTTTGCTAGTATTATTGGCAAAAGTAACAGAATAATTCATGATGTCTGCAGCTGGGTCATAGTCAAAGGTCACAGTATGCATAGCTTCTACCAATATTTTAAACCGTTCATCCTGCCAATGTTCTCTTGCTGCTATGCGAATACGCTCCGTATCGTCCATGTAGGCACTTTGTAAAACAATGGTGCCGTCATCTAAGGTTATTTGCCCCAAAGTCCCTCTAATCCACCCCAAAACTCCACTGGGTTTCAAAATACGCAGTTCATAATTTTCTTGTTTTCCTGTTTTCTTAACTATGCTGATAATTTCTTCTAATCGATTTCTATCCCCTGAATAAATGAGATTTCTTATACCGCCCGGTCTACGCACATCAGCTAAAAAACAAGCTAATTCCACATAACCATGAATATTGCAAGCAGCTTGATTGGCATTAATTACCTTACATTCATCATCATTGGTATATTGAACAATACCACAAGGTACTGTTTCGTATATTTTTTGCAAAAACTCTAATTGTTTTCGAGTTTGTTTACAATTAGCAGCTCCGATTTTAACCACATCCACTGTTTGCACTTCCTCTCGCACAAATGTTATGTAATTTACAATTGTTATTTTACCACTAATTATTACCAACTTCAAATTACTTGTTTCAATACATATAGAAAACCACAACAACCTTTAAGTTGTTGTGGTTTTAACTTATAAAGATTCTAAATTATAAGGTGTATCTTGATATACATAATAGTTTAGCCAATTAAAAAACAATAAATTCGCTGCACTGCGCCACCTAACAACTGGCGTAAAAGAAGGGTTATCATCAGGATAATAGTTGCAAGGTATATTAACCGCAAGACCCTGTTCCATATCTCTGTCATATTCCGCCTTTAAAGTGAAGGGATCATATTCAGGATGCCCACAGATAAAAAACTGACGGCCCGTTTTATCGGAAACTGCAAACACACCTGCCTCTTTAGATTCCGACAAAATATTAAGTTCTTTGTGTTTTACAATATCTTCACGGCGTACTTCCGTATGACGAGAATGGGGCACATAAAAAACATCGTCAAATCCCCTGAAAAGTTTATCCAAATGGGCATAATTCAAAGTATGGGGGAATACCCCAAATTTTTTAACAGGTAATTTATGTTTTGCAATACCGTAGTGATAATACAAGCCGGCTTGAGCTGCCCAACAAATATGAAGGGTTGAATACACATGAGTACGACTCCACTCCATTATTTCAATAAGCTCCTGCCAATAATCCACTTCTTCGTAAGGTAAATTTTCTATAGGAGCACCTGTAATAATCATACCATCATAACGATTGTTCTTAACTGCGTCAAAAGTTTCGTAAAACTTTACTAAATGTTCACTTGTTGTATGGGTTGGTGTATAAGAGGCAGTACATATGAAATCAACATCCACCTGTATTGGCGTATTGCTCAACAAACGTAAAAATTGTGTTTCCGTAACAACTTTATTAGGCATCAAATTTAGAAAAAGTATTTTTAATGGTCTGATATCCTGAGCATCAGCACGCTCCATAGGCATAACAAAGATATTTTCCTGCTCCAAAATATGAATAGCGGGTAATTCATTAGAAATTCTAATTGGCATCTTGGACACTCTCCAATGCTTGGGCTAAATCTGCAATAAGATCGTCTGCATGCTCAATTCCTATAGACAAACGAATTAAATCATCCGGCACTCCAGCTTGTTCTCTCTGTTCACTTGATAATTGGGAATGGGTGGTGCTAGCCGGATGAATAACCAGCGACTTAGCATCTCCCACATTAGCCAGTAATGAAAAAAGCTTGAGAGAATCTATGAATTTTTTACCGGCCTTAAGCCCGCCTTTAATCCCGAAAGTAAATACTGC
>Ga0183101_1000556_pt5 | contig 15275 bp, 14 predicted proteins | sample Biomet3_FD_127790 | JGI IMG/M metagenome (GOLD analysis project Ga0183101, IMG submission 127790) | Microbial communities from bioreactor (seeded with sewage sludge) at LBNL, California, USA - Biofuel metagenome 3 | ecosystem: Engineered > Bioreactor > Anaerobic > Unclassified ... | reverse complement strand
TCTGAATGAGGCGAAGACATTATTAGAACAAGCCAAAGAAGCGGGTGTAAAGGAAGCATTTGCTAATTTAGAAGAATTAAACAAAAAAGCGGCGGATAATGCTCTTTTTGATAGCTTTAGGTAGTAAAATTGATACATTTATAGAGCCCGGTTGTTGGACTTGTATATATATTTGTATCGCAAATAAAAACAATTGACAAGTATGAAAGTTTCATCTGATGTTGAAATGGTATTGATGAACGAAATAGACAACAGAGATGGAGTATATCTCTATCTTCAGGGGAATAAGTGGTGCGCCTATGAACGCTCGGCATATTATTTGGCTTCTCTGCATGTTCCGGTTAGATTGGAAAAAGAAGTTTGTAAGCCATACGATATAGTTCTTTTAAAAGCATTATTCAATGTTGATGATATGTGCTTGCCTCTGGCCCCAAACACGGTGCTAAAACGTGTGGCTGATGATAGTTTGCAGTTTAAGATTGGAAATGCAATAGAAGGCTTCCCTGAATGGAAGGCATCGCAACTTAGCAAGATGTCGGCATAAATATTGCTGTGAGGCCGTGAGGCTTGGAATGAATACTAAGTGTAAATATTGAGGGTGTATTTGTCCCGGAGATCTGAAAAGATTTTCCGGGACTTTACTTTTGAGGACGCTTTATTTCATTGCTTCTATAAATAATTACCCGCGATGAAGGCGACATGGTGATTGTGAATTCAGTCCCTGTCGCTTCATTTAAAGAGCCTTGCCACCACGATGTTAATTTTCTGCGGTTTATAGGCCATCGGAGACCGTCGGTCGTGATTTCACTTTCATTGTTTAGTGAAAAGATGGAAATCTGTTGACCTGCAATGCTGGAAAGAGTCGACGTCTGAAGTAACGGAGTGAATAATCCAAAGTCTGAAAGCATTTCTACATGTTCGAATAATTGCGCATACTCTGTTAATAGAGAAATGTTTCCTATCGTGTGATCTTCACGCAAACCGGTAGCGGCAAGAATAAGTATGTTTTTAATTCCCAGACTGTGTGCGTAATGAACTGCTTTTGTTAAATCGTTTTCTTCCTGATCTTCGATAACATGGATACGATCCATATACTGCGAACAGAAATCAGAAGTCAAACTGTCAAGATCGCCAACAATAGCATTTGGCGTAATTTGATGGACTTTGAGAACGTTGACGGCACCATCACATGCGATAATGGTTGATGCATCATGCAAGTATTTGAGAGGAAGTGGCGAATGGGGAAATTCTCCATTAGCGACAATAACGCAATCATAAGGTGTTGTCATTTGTATTTATTCCTTTCTTTTTCCAATTACAATAACCGACGTATGCCAATACGGCATAGCAAAAATACAAAAACATTGTGGGATAGAGTCCGCGAAGATAATAAAGATAAACAGAAACGAAGTTGACGATAATCCAGAATATCCAATGTTCAATGATGCGCCGCGCCAACATCCATGTTGCAACGATGCCGACCGCTGTGGTAAAGGAATCGCCAAACGGAATAGGGGAATCGGTATACTTATATAATATGTAGTATAGTATGGCATGCAGACAAAGAATAGTTGCGCAAATTTCAATAAACAGGATGATTGAGGGATGACGGTATACAATGGTTTTGTCTGTCTGATTATTATTCGCCGGTAGAGGAACTGTTTTATCTCTTTGTGTCCATTTCCAAAAGCCATATATGCTGATGAATACATAATAAGTATTCAAGCCCATATCGGCATAGATTTTTGAATTGAAAAAGACAAATACATATATTAGTGAGGAGAGAAATCCGACAACCCACATTGCACGGTGTTGCTTTATCTCCAGTAGGAGATAAAGCAATCCCGTGAGTACTCCAAAATATTCTATTATATGTTCAATCATTAGAATTTTAATGTTATCCGTGCCATTACATTGATGCCTGCCTGAGTGAAATATCCGGCTTCGTTATAGGGTTGGCCATCGACAATGGTTTCTGATGCCCACGCATTTGTCTCATATTGCTCGTTGAACAGGTTGTTTACGGTTATATCCAGATCGAGTTCTTTCATGAATTTGGGTTTGAATATGTAGCCGGCGCGAATGTTATTGACAAAATAAGGATCGATTGATCTTTCTCTGCAAGAAGTATTGTCAATGTATTGTCGTCCGACATATTGTGAATATAAACTTGCATTGAATTGTTTCCATGTAAAGTTGAAGATACTGTTGGCAATTGTTTTTGGAGAGAAAGATATATCAGTTGTTCCGAGTTGATTTTGAATCTCTTCTTTTCCTTTTACAGGATTCCAGTTGTTGTCAACATTCTGTATAATCTGAACGAAGTTTTTGATTTTATTACGACTCAGAGTAAGATTCCCATTCCAATCAAGAAAAGAAGCTATTTTTACACCACAGGTCAGTTCAATACCCGAACGATAACTATCTTTAATGTTTGAAGTCAGAGCTTCTCCGATTTCACTTATTTTACCCGTCAGAATCAACTGGTTGTTATAATCCATGTAATAGAGATTAACTCCGGCTTGGAATCGGGGACTGTTATAGTTGTATCCGGCTTCGTAGTCGTACAATGTTTCGTTTGTCGGACGTTCGCTGGGTCCCGCTTCCGTAAAATTGTCCCGGTTCGGTTCGCGGTTAGCTACAGCGAATGATATGAATGCGTTATGGTTGTCTTTTCGAAAGTTGAATCCGGCTTTGGGATTAAAGAAATCCCAATGTTTGTCAATATTCACATTATCGCCGGCCTTATCGTCACTGCCTTTGATAGTATAGTTAATTCCGCGGTATTGCAGATCCAGATAACCATATAATGATGGGAGTATCTGATAATTACCTTTAACAAAGGTGTTGTAGTCTGTCTTCTTGCCTGTATTCCTATAATATTCGTAATCAGGCTGTGGAAGGTTGATGGCGTTTTTGCACCACATGACACGTCCGAAATGATCGCCATCATATTTATTGGCAGCCGCTCCGATAGTCAGCTGGGTGCGTTTACTTTTGTAATTGGCACTGTAAATAGCACCGAAGAAATCATTGTCCAACCATTTACGGCGAACAAGGTCGGAAGCGTTAACCGTTTGACCTTGATCATCGGTGTATGTATTGAGTTTGTATTTTTTGAAGCCGGCTTTAGCTTTATAATCTTCATAATAGCCGTCTCCATGGGTATAGTGAAGGGTAAGATTCATATTCCATAAATCATTTATTTTTTGATTGGCAATCAAATGATAATGCTGTTGCCAGTAGTTATCGGTCTGGTTGTCATAAAATTTGGTGATACCATTTTCTTTATATTCGCCGCAAGGATTATAAGTACGGTTTGTCTTTAGCATATCCGCCGGTACGCCATCCCAGGCCTGATAAGTCTTTTCACTGCTTCCGAAGGTTTGAAACTTAATCAATGTATTATCTCCGTACCAGGCTCCTGAAACAAAGTATGAATGCATGTTGGCACTTGCCCGATCGATAAATCCGTCACTTCGGACGAAGGAATAACGTCCGTCAAATATGAAGTGATCATATAGTAAACCTGTTCCACTCTTGATTGTATTTTTAAATGTACCGAAAGAACCTGCAGAAGCGGAATATTCGGTATAATGATCCGGGTTCGGTCTTTGAGTTTGCATAGAGACTGTTGCACCGAATGCAGCTTCACCATTGGTGGATGTGCCTGCTCCACGTTGGATTTGGATATTATCAACCGATGAGGCAAAGTCGGGCATGTTGACCCAAAAGACGGTATGCGATTCGGCTTCGTTCAGGGGAACGCCATTTACTGTGATGTTAATGCGGTTTGCGTCAGTGCCTCTGACACGGAAACTTGAATACCCGATACCTGTTCCGGCATCGGAGGTCATGATGACAGAAGGCGATTGTGTGAGAAGAAACGGAATGCTTTGCCCGTCATTGAGTCGGGAAAGTTCATTTTTGGAGATCTCGCTGTAAGCAACAGGTGTGTTTTTTGTCACTTTAGTTGCTGTGACAGTCACTTCATCCAGCGAAATGTTTTTTGAGATTTTCAGCGTGTCTACCGGTTCCGGTTTTTTCCCTTGCGCTGTAAGGGTTGCCAATAACATGGCGAAAATGAATGCACTTTTCATCCTTTTGAGTGTTTATTTGTTGAACAATAAAAAGGAATAAAAGAGGTAAGCAATTAATGATAGTTTATTTATAATACTCTCCCTACGCCGGTATTATCCGGATCAGGTCCAATGGGTATCATCTCAGCCTTTTCTTCGGGTTGGAAAAACCGTTGGAATAAGCACCCCCTAATATTCGACTGCAAAGAAATAAAAAATATTTGTAAATGTTTGAAATGATACTGATTATTTGTATCTTTGCGCCGATTAAGTGAAGATGAGGAGGGGGCGGGTAGTCCCCTCCTTTTGTTCCTAACGGAGTGTATATGATTGATAAAGACATTGTAAGCCGGTTGGTTGAGGAAAAGTTGGCTTCATCCGACAATTATTTAGTAGATGTAGAAATTGGTTCAGACAATCGGATTGTCATAGAAATTGACAATGATAAAAGTGTCTGTATTGATGATTGTGTTGAATTAAGCCGTTATCTGGAAGAGCATTTGAACAGAGATGCTGAAGATTATGAGCTTGAGGTTGGTTCAGTGGGGATCACATCGCCGTTTAAAAAACTACGGCAATATGTGAAAAATATTGGAAATGAGATTGAGATGCAGCTTAAAAGCGGAACTAAATTTACGGGGGTGCTTAAGTCTGCTGATGAAAATGGAGCGATAATAACGGTTAAGAAAAGCGTTAAGCCCGAGGGTGCAAAGCGAAAAGTAACCGTTGAGGAAGATCAGTTTTATCCATTTGATGAAATAAAATATACAAAATATCTAATTAGTTTCAAGTAAGAAAAGTTATGGCCAGAAAAGAGGAAACAATAAGCATGATTGACTCTCTTGCCGAGTTCAAGGAGTTAAAAAATATAGATAAGGAGACAATGATCAGTGTCTTGGAGGATTCTTTTCGTAAAGAAATCGCCAAAATGTTTGGTACTGATGAGAATTATGATGTGATAATCAACCCGGAGAAAGGCGATTTTGAGATTTGGAGAAACAGAAGAGTTGTTGCTGATGATCAGTTGGAAGATGCGAATCTTCAGATCAAACTGACCAATGCCCGTGAGCTTGATCCTAAATGTGAGGTTGGTGAGGATGTGACCGATGAAGTCCATTTTGCTGACTTTGGTCGCCGTGCAATCCTGAATTTGCGTCAGACACTTGCTTCAAAAATACTTGAACTGCAAAAAGATAGTTTGTATGCCAAATATAAAGATAAAATCGGGCATATCATTTCGGCTGATGTTTATCAGGTTTGGAAAAAGGAAATTTTGCTTCTTGATGATGACGGCAACGAACTGCTGTTGCCGAAGGGCGAACAGATTCCGTCGGATTTCTACCGTAAGGGCGAACCTGTAAGAGCTATCGTTCAGAGAGTCGACAATGACAATAATAATCCGAAGATCATCCTTTCGCGTACAGATAAAGTGTTTTTACAGCGTCTGTTTGAACTGGAAGTACCGGAAATAAATGATGGATTGATTACGATAAAAGCTATTGCCCGTATTCCTGGTGAACGTGCAAAGGTTGCTGTTGAGTCGTACGATGATCGTATTGATCCGGTAGGTGCCTGCGTCGGAATGAAAGGTTCTCGTATACATGGCATCGTTCGAGAATTGCGTAATGAAAATATTGACGTTATTAATTATACCTCTAACATTTCACTCTTTATACAACGGGCTTTGAGTCCGGCGAAGATTTCTTCGATAAGAGTTAATGAAGAAGAACATAAGGCAGAAGTTTACCTGCGTCCGGAAGAAGTCTCATTGGCTATTGGTAAAGGCGGCTTGAATATCAAGCTTGCTTGTATGCTTACTGAGTATGCTATTGATGTATTCCGTGATGTGGACGGAGCTGATGAGGAGGATATCTATCTGGATGAATTCTCGGATGAAATCGATGACTGGGTAATTGATGCTTTAAAGAATGTAGGTTGTTATACAGCCAAAAGTGTATTGGCTATGAACCGGAGTGAGTTGATAGAGCGAGCCGACTTGGAAGAGCAAACGGTGGATGATGTACTCGCGGTTTTGTCTGCTGAATTTGAAGATGAAGAACCCCATGAATAAAGAATTACGATAAAGTTTATTATGCCCATAAAATTAATACAAGTACAAAGAAAATTAAATGTGGGAATCAACACAGCTGTTGATTTCTTGCACAAGAAAGGATTCACAGTTGAGGATGGACCCAATACGCGAATTAGTGACGAAGAATATGCTTTACTCGTAAAAGAGTTCGGTAAAGAGCTGTTGGAAGAGAGACGGGAATATGCAAAATCTGATTCTTTTCATAAAGAGAAAGAAGCTCATAAGGAGGAGGGTAAGGCTCCGGAGATAAAAACGGTCATCCCTGATGAGTTTAAACCGAAGATTGTGACTAAGGGTCGTATAGATTTAGACAACTCTAAAAAGTTTAATAAAGAACCTTATGAGATGACTAACGAAGAGAAGAAAGTTATAGTTGAAAAAAGCGTAGAAAAGCCTGCGGCTAAACCAATGGAAAAGCCGATAGAAAAACCTGTTGAGAAGAAAGAAGAGCATCTTTCAGAACCGGTAGAAAAGTCTAAGGAGTCTTATGAGGTTCAACCCGCTCCGAAGCAGGAAAAGAAAGAAGAGAAGCAAGAGAAGCCGGCGGCTGCTCCTGTTGCAAAACCGGACCCGATCAAAGAGGTGAAGGAGCCGGAAGTAAGGCAATATCCTGCTCAGCCTGTCGCTGAGAAAAAAGTGGAAGCGAAGCTTGAGCTTATTGAGAAGAAGCCTGTCGAGACACCAAAAACAGAAGTGGCGAAAGCACAAACACCAGCGATTAAAGAGGATGTCCCGGCGGCAAAACCTGCTGAATCGACGGATACTCACGAGGGTGAAGAACTGTTCCGTTTGAATAGTGCAAAGTTTGAATCAAAAATTAAGGTGACCGGTAAAATAGACCTTGATGCTTTGAATCAGTCCACTCGTCCGAAGAAAAAAACAAAGGAAGAGAGACGTAAGGAGCGCGAAGACAAGCGTGAAAAATATAATAATAGGCCTAATAACCAGCAGGGTGGACAGTTCAAGCCTAAAGAAGGAGGAGCCTCCAATAACAATAATAGCAATAATAATAACAACAATAATAATAATAATAGCAACAAGCCATCAACTCCGGGAACAGGTGCACCTAAATCTGCCGAAGACGGCGAGAGAAGAAAACGCAGACGCATCAAGAAAGATCGGGTAGATGTGAACAATACACCCGGAACTAATTTGCGTCCGCAACGTGATGACCGGAGACCTCGTTTGAAGAAGCCGGTAAAGGCCGAAGTGAATGACGTGGATGTGCAGAAGCAGATTAAAGAAACGTTGGCCCGTTTAACAAGTAAGTCGAGTAAGACCAATAAAGGAGCCAGATATCGCCGGGACAAGCGTGATGCAGTACAGAAGCGCGAACATCGGTTGATGGAAGAAGAGGAAATAGAAAGCAAGACCTTGAAACTTACTGAGTTTGTTACGGCAAATGATTTGGCCAATATGATGGATGTGCCTGTGACGAAGGTTATTGCGACCTGTATGAGTATCGGCATTATGGTTTCCATCAATCAACGTTTGGATGCAGAGACTATCAATTTGGTAGCCGAAGAGTTCGGATTCAAGACAGAGTATGTGAGTGCTGAAGTTGTGGAGGCTATCAAGGCTGATGAGGAAGACGACAATGAAGAAGACTGGGTTACACGTCCCCCGATTGTAACGGTGATGGGACATGTGGATCATGGTAAGACTTCATTGTTGGATAATATACGTAATGCAAATGTAATTGCCGGTGAAGCAGGGGGTATCACGCAACATATTGGGGCATACAATGTGAAGCTGTCGAACGGCCGACGTATTACATTCTTGGATACGCCGGGGCATGAGGCGTTCACTGCTATGCGTGCCCGCGGTGCAAAGGTGACGGATATTGCTATCATTATTGTGGCTGCCGACGATAGTGTCATGCCGCAAACGGTTGAAGCCATTAACCATGCGGCAGCAGCTGGCGTTCCTATTGTGTTCGCAATAAATAAGATAGATAAGCCTCATGCTAATCCGGATAAGATCCGTGAGGAGTTGTCTGCCATGAATTACTTGGTGGAAGAGTGGGGAGGCAAGTACCAGTGCCAAGAAATTTCGGCGAAGAAAGGTATTGGTGTGCAGGAGCTGCTCGAAAAGGTATTGCTCGAAGCTGATTTACTGGATTTGAAAGCCAACCCGAAACGTCGTGCTGTCGGTTCAATCATCGAGTCGTCATTGGATAAGGGGCGTGGGTATGTAGCTACTATTTTGGTTGAAAACGGGACTTTGCGTGTAGGAGATATTGTTCTAGCCGGTACACATTATGGGCGAATCAAGGCGATGTTCAATGAACGTAATCAGCGTATGGAGAAGGCGGCTCCTTCAGAACCGGCATTGATTCTGGGCTTGAATGGTGCACCGCAGGCAGGTGATACATTTAATGTATTGGAATCTGAACAAGAAGTACGCGAGATTGCCAGTCGACGTGAACAGTTGCAACGTGAATTAGGTCTGCGTACGCAGAAGATGCTGACGCTTGACGACATAGGCCACCGGATAGCTGTAGGTGGATTCCAGGAGCTCAACGTTATTGTAAAGGGGGATGTCGACGGCTCTGTAGAAGCTTTGTCGGATTCATTGATACGTCTTTCGACCGACAAAATTCAGGTGAATGTGCTGCATAAGGCAGTAGGGCAGATCTCTGAATCGGATGTGGTGCTGGCAGCAGCTTCAGGTGCAATCATTATCGGGTTCCAGGTACGTCCGGCACTGGCGGCTCACAAAATGGCGGAGAAGGACGGCGTGGAGATTCGTCTCTATTCTATCATCTATGATGCTATCAATGATGTAAAGAGCGCTATGGAGGGTATGCTTGCTCCGAAGACAAGAGAGGATATTACAGCCAATGTTGAGGTTCAACAAGTATTTAAAATTACAAAGGTGGGTACAGTAGCCGGTTGTATTGTGCGTGAAGGCAAGATCCGGCGTACGAACAAGATTCGTATCATCCGCGACGGCATTGTCATATACGCCGGTGAACTGGGTTCGTTGAAGCGCTTCAAGGACGATGCGAAGGAGGTAGTTGCAGGACAGGACTGCGGATTGAATGTCAATAACTTCAACGATATACAGGTAGGCGATATCATTGAAGCCTATGAGGAGACACAAGTCAAGCAGACACTGTAAATGATGAATTGGTTAGATATTTTATTGCTGTTTTTAGCAGGAATAGGATTTGTAAAAGGCCTGTTTGATGGAGTCATCAAACAGGTTGTTTTGCTTATTGCCTTGTGGGTGGGCATTTTCTGCTGTGCAAAGGTTGCAGTATGGCTTCATTCGGCTTTTACCTGGTTTCCGGCTGCAGGTGTCTTTACAAGCTATATCCTTGCTTTTGTACTGACAGTTGGCGTTATTTGGTTTGTAGGGATGTTGGTTGATCAGTTGATTGGTGTAACGCCGCTGGGCGTGATTAATCACCTTCTGGGTGGTCTATTTGGAGCCGGATTGATGTTGATTGTAGCTAGTTTTTTTTTGAATGTAACTACATTGATTGATCGTAAAGAATGGATTATTACTGAGAAGAGCAAGACGGAATCACATTTGTATGCTCCGGTTAAACAGATTGTTCCAACTATTTATCCCTCTCATTTGTTTACAGAAAATAAGTAAGTATGGTCGTTGAAACGGCTTTTAAACATCATTAAATTAGGTATGCAAGAATCGAATGAAATACTGAATGAGGTAACGAGTGGAGATTATAAGTATGGTTTCGTGACCTCTATTGATACGGATATTATCCATCGTGGATTGGATGAAGAAACGGTACGCATCATCTCGGCGAAAAAAAATGAACCGGAGTGGTTACTGGAGTTTCGTTTGAAGGCGCTACGTTATTGGCAGACGTTGGAGATGCCGACATGGGGCCATTTGAGAATTCCCCTCATCGACTTTCAGAGTATTATCTATTATGCGGCGCCGAAGAAAAAGGTTGAGAATAAAGGCGTTGAAGATATAGATCCTGAATTGATGAAAACTTTTGACAAACTGGGTATTCCGCTTCATGAGCGGGCTCAATTGAGCGGAATGGCTGTTGATGCAGTGATGGACAGTGTTTCGGTGAAGACGACCTTTAAGGAATTACTGGCGGAAAAAGGCATTATCTTCTGCTCTTTCAACGACGCGGTACATCAACATCCTGATCTGGTAAAGAAGTATATGGGCTCTGTGGTAAGTTATCGAGATAATTTTTTTGCAGCACTTAATTCGGCTGTCTTTTCCGATGGGACGTTCGTATATATTCCAAAAGGGATCCGTTGTCCGATGGAGTTGTCGTCATACTTTCGCATCAACACGGCTAATACGGGGCAGTTTGAGCGTACACTGATTATTGCCGATGATGATACGTATGTCAGCTATCTTGAAGGATGTACGGCGCCGATGCGTGATGAAAATCAGATGCATGCTGCCATCGTCGAGATCATTGCAGAGGAACATGCCGAAGTGAAATATTCGACTGTGCAGAACTGGTATCCTGGCGACAAGAATGGACGCGGAGGCATTTACAACTGTGTGACGAAGCGTGGATTGTGCCGGGGAGAAGGAAGTAAGATTTCCTGGACACAGGTGGAGACCGGTTCAGCTATTACATGGAAATATCCCAGTTGCATCCTGGCTGGCGACAATTCCGTGGGGGAGTTTTATTCTGTTGCCGTGACTAATAACTATCAACAGGCCGATACGGGAACGAAGATGATACATCTGGGGCGTAATACTCGTAGTACTATTGTATCCAAAGGTATTTCTGCCGGACACAGTCAGAATAGTTATCGTGGTCTGGTTAAAATATCACCGCGTGCCGAAGGTGCTCGTAATCATAGTCAGTGTGATAGCTTGTTGCTCAGCCAGACATGCGGGGCGCATACATTTCCCTACGCCGATATTCAGAATGAGACAGCAGTCGTGGAACATGAAGCGACGACAAGCAAAATAAGTGAGGAACAGCTCTTTTATTGCAAGCAACGCGGCATCGGCACTGAAGAAGCCGTAAGCCTCATCGTCAATGGTTATGCCCGTGAGGTGATGAACAAACTCCCGATGGAGTTTGCTGTCGAAGCGCAGAAATTGCTCAGTATCTCTCTGGAAGGAAGTGTGGGATGATTTGTCGCAGGCAAACAATCCCGTAAAGCGATGTGGCAGACCTTCATCAGTACCGATGGTAAATACTCTGTCAGCACTGATGGGGAAGGGAGAAAAACAAACGAGAGCTAGAACAGACAACAATAAATGAGAATAATATAAAGACTATGGATATGAATATGTTAGAGATAAATAATTTGCATGCTACAGTAAACGGCAAGGAGATACTGAAAGGTATCAGCCTGACGGTGAAGGCAGGCGAAGTACATGCTATCATGGGACCGAATGGTTCGGGGAAGAGTACGCTGAGTAGTGTATTGGTAGGCAATCCCCTATTTGAAGTGACGGAAGGTACAGTGATCTACAACGGTAAAGATCTTCTGGCTATGGAACCAGAAGATCGCAGTCGTGAAGGCATCTTCCTCAGTTTCCAGTATCCGGTGGAAATTCCCGGAGTCAGCATGGTCAATTTTATGCGTGCCGCTGTGAATGCACATCGACAGTATAAAGGGTTACCGGCGGTAACGGCTTCTGATTTTTTGAAAATGATGCGTGAGAAGCGGGCTATTGTTGAACTTGACAACAAGCTGGCGAACCGTAGTGTGAACGAGGGATTCTCCGGAGGAGAAAAGAAGCGCAATGAAATCTTTCAGATGGCGATGCTTGAACCACGTCTGGCTATCTTGGATGAGACCGACAGTGGCCTGGATATCGATGCCTTGCGTATTGTGGCCAATGGTGTAAACCGTATGAAGAAACCGGAGAATGCGGCTATTGTCATCACGCACTATCAGCGATTGCTTGATTACATCAAGCCCGATGTTGTACACGTCCTTTACAAAGGACGCATCGTCAAGACAGCCGGCCCTGCTCTTGCTCTCGAACTTGAAGAACGTGGTTACGATTGGATCAAGGAAGAACTTGGGGAAGAGATTTAACGGAATGGTACAGAATAATAATTATAGGCACGGACAATACGAAAAAATGTGTTACACGAAAAACTTGCAAGTGATACTATCAATGCATTTCAATCCGTGTCTAAAAGAATGATTTGGATATGAAAGCAGAACAACAATATATAGATTTATTTTCGCAGTACGAAGGACTGATATGCCAGCATGCATCGACAGTAATGAATGCGCCGCGAGTGAAAGCTTATGAAGCCTTTGAACGGATGGGTTTTCCCTCGCAAAAGACGGAAGATTATAAGTATGTCGACGTGGCACAGGTTTTTGCTCCTAATTTTGGGTTGAATATCAACCGTCTGGCTATTCCGGTTAATCCCTACGACGTGTTCAGGTGCGACGTGCCGAATCTCAGTACCTCGCTTTATTTCGTTGTCAACGATACGTTCTATAATAATACGCTGCCTAAGGCTCATCTGCCTGAAGGCGTCTATGCCGGAGGACTTGATGCGTTTGCACACCTTCATCCCGATCTGGCGGCGCGCTATTATGCTCAGGCGGCGCCGGTCGAAAGCAATGCCGTGACTGCACTCAATACGATGCTTGCACAGGATGGCTTTGTACTTTATGTTCCGGGCGGAGTAAAACTTGAACGCCCTGTGCAGCTGGTAAATATTTTCCGTAGTGATGTTGATACAATGGCCAACCGTCGTATCTTAGTGATTGTTGAACCGCATGCCGAGGCAAAACTGCTGGTGTGCGACCATAGTATCGATGATATGAAGTTTCTGGCTACACAAGTAATCGAAGTTTTTGCCGGAGAAGGATCCGTGTTTGATTATTACGATCTGGAAGAAAGCTCTTCCGCTACTTCGCGTTTCTCAACTATGTATGTCAGACAAGCAGCTCAAAGCAACGTACTTGTGAATGGGATTACATTAAATAATGGGTTGACACGTAACAATTATTATGTCGACCTTCTTGGCGAACATGCTGAAACGACGCTCTGCGGCATGTCAATCCTTGATGGCGAACAGCTACTGGATACATATACATTGATTACGCATCATGTGCCTTCTTGTAAAAGTAATGAGCTATTTAAAAATGTCCTCGACGACCGCTCAGTGGGCGCTTTCAGCGGACGTATTCTGGTAAAGGAAGGCGCAGAAAAGACAGAAGCTTATCAGGCTAATCGCAATCTTTGTGCAACGCGAGAAGCCCACATGTATAGCAAGCCGCAATTGGAAATCTATGCCGACGACGTGAAGTGCTCGCATGGAATGACTACCGGGCAGCTCGATGATGAGGCTCTCTTTTACATGCAGAGTCGTGGTATTCCTTATTCAGAAGCGCGGATGTTGTTGAGTGTTGCTTTTACCTCTGATGTGATTGAGCATGTCCGCTTGGATGTTTTGAAAGAGCGACTCCACACTCTGGTTGAGAAGCGTTTTCGTGGTGAACTGGCTAAATGTGCCAGCTGTAAGATATGTAAATAAGCTGTGTCGGTTCTTACTATCCTTTAATTTTAGCGTGAATCGGGCAGAACGGATAGAAAATGATAAAGCCTGCTTTATGATTTGTAAAGCAGGCTTGCTTAAAGGTAATTTTTAAAAACCCAGAATTATTTGATCATTCTTCGTCATACTGCTGATAGAGAAAATCGTTGTACGGAAAGCGGGTGATATGAATCTGTTTCACCCGTTCGTATAATAATGATTTTAGCGCGTCGATGTTTATACGTTGCTTGGCAGAAATGAAGATACAGTTATCTTGTAGCTTGTTCATCCAGGAGTCCTTCAGTTCGTCAAGCGTAATGTTTTCGCGTGTTCGGGGGGTCAGGTCATCAGGTTCTTTTTCTACGAAGGTGAATGCATCTACTTTATTAAAGACGATAATCATAGGTTTCTCTTCTTTATTTATTTCCAATAGAGTACGGTTTACAACTTTTATCTGATCTTCGAAACTGGGGTGCGAGATGTCGACGATATGTATCAAAAGATCGGCTTCACGAACCTCGTCCAGTGTGGACTTAAACGATTCGACCAGTTCGGTCGGAAGTTTGCGAATAAATCCAACGGTGTCGGCTATCAGAAAAGGTAAATTTTCGATTACAATTTTGCGGACGGTTGTGTCCAGTGTGGCGAAGAGTTTGTTTTCTGCAAAAACGTCACTTTTGCTGAGTAAGTTCATCAACGTTGACTTACCTACGTTCGTATAACCCACTAAGGCTACGCGGACCATTTTGCCTCTGTTTTTGCGTTGTACGTTTTTCTGTTTATCAATATCTTCCAGCTCATGCTTCAGATGGGTAATCTTATCCAGAACAATACGTCTATCCGTTTCCAATTGTGTTTCTCCCGGACCACGCATGCCAACACCGCCACGTTGTCGTTCGAGGTGGGTCCAAAGACGGGTCAACCGTGGTAGCATGTATTGATATTGAGCCAGTTCAACCTGTTTCTTTGCATGTGCCGTTTGTGCGCGGCGGGCAAAAATATCGAGAATAAGACTTGTACGGTCAAGAATCTTTACTTGCAGTTCCTTTTCGATGTTTCGAATCTGCTTTGCCGAAAGTTCATCATCGAATATGACTACACCAATTTCGTGTTCCACGACATATTCTTTGATCTCCTGTAGTTTGCCGGATCCGACAAAAGTGACCGAGTTGGGCATTTCCAGCCGCTGATAAAACTTTTTTTCGGGTACTACCCCTGCGGTTTCCGCGAGAAATGCTAACTCGTCTAAATATTCGCGTACCTTCTGCTCGTTCTGTTCGGGAGTTACTAATCCAACCAAAACGGCTTTTTCTGTTTGTGCTTCTGAAATAATGAATTCTTTCATGCTACAAAGATAATTATTTCAAGAATTTCTATATCTTTGTGCTAAGGAAATAATTATAACAATCATTTAACTAAAGCGTTCAGCTATGAAAAAGAGTTTATGCCAATACTGTTCCTTTTTAGTTAGCCTGATTTTCATCTTGGCTATTTCATCAATTATTTGTGCTCAAGAACCTGCTCCGTCAGAATGGGGAAACTTTATCGCGAGTTCAAAGAATGTGTTGATTCCTGATACTTTCAGACAGCAGACTTTCCGGGGGCTTGACTCCGACAACTGGCCGTTTAC
>Ga0183101_1000147_pt11 | contig 15291 bp, 17 predicted proteins | sample Biomet3_FD_127790 | JGI IMG/M metagenome (GOLD analysis project Ga0183101, IMG submission 127790) | Microbial communities from bioreactor (seeded with sewage sludge) at LBNL, California, USA - Biofuel metagenome 3 | ecosystem: Engineered > Bioreactor > Anaerobic > Unclassified ... | reverse complement strand
AAGCAACTGCCCAGCGCGGCGATTTCATCGTTGCCCGGAACCGAGACCGCAATGTCATACTCGCCATGGCGGATATCATCCATCCGGTTGGCAAGATACTCCAACCGGCGGGTGATGGTTCGGGCAAACAGATAGAGCAGCGGAATCACCACCAGAAGGCACGCCGCACAGACCGTGACGCTCGCGCCGATAATGGAGCCGCGGTTGCGGTTGACGTAATCCAGCGGAATCAGATTGCAGAGCGTCCAGCCGTTGATGCCAATCTTCGCGCTGCTGACATCGGAAAGCGTGGCAAGATACTTTTTGCCCTGATAAGAAACGTAATTTTCTGTTTCCTGCTGCTTCGGCCCGGCGGCGGCAATCGCCAGAAGCTCGCTGTCTGCCGCAACGTTGGAAAGAATCGGCCGTCCGCTGTCATCGATCAGTAGGACAATGTTTTCGCTGATGTTCTGTGTATCCACCATCTCCTGCAGCGCGCTGGTATCAATTCCGATCTCCAGCACGCCCACGGGCTGCATCGATTGGTCGTAATTCATGATTGGCATGAGGAAGGAGAGGAATTTCCGCGGTGTCTGCTTGTTCAACACCCAGATTTGCTGTTCGGAGATTCCCAGCCAGCATGCCGAGGAGCTGTATTGCGCGGCAATTTTACTTTTTTCCTCAAACATTTCCGCATTGCGGTAAAAGATACCGGAAAACTTGAGGTTGTTGTTGCTGGTGTAAATCCGAATCTGCATATTGTCCTGCCGGTATTTTGCCCGGCTTACCATCTCGCCGATCCTCTGCACATAAAAGTTATAAAGCTCCACGTCACTGCCGCTTTCAACGCAGAGGTATTCCTCCACGTTGGAATCCTTGGCAATATCCTCCCCGATCCGGTAATAATCGTTCAGCTCATTCATGATGCTCCGCTGCAGCTGGTTGGTGGACTGGCGGTAAATCTGCAGAGACTGGTTAATGTTGCTGCGGTTGAGCGCAATGGAAAGGTAGATTCCCAGCACCGCGATCGGAATAATAAAAATCGGGAGATAAAAAAGCACCAGCTTTTTCCTCAGTTTGAACTGCTTTTTCGTTTTCGCCACCGGACAATCATCCCTTTCGCAGCAGGCCGGAACAGCCATGTTCCGCAAACGACATATGATAGACGAATTTTTTACACATTATTCATAAAATATCACAGTACGTCATAAAAAGCAAGCTATTGTCCAAGATTGTCCTTCTGCGTCCGTCACTTTTCCGAAAACTTCATTATTTCCCGACAGAGGAAGAAAACTGTAATTTCGTTCGTTGACAGAACAGCAAACGAAAGAATATAATATTATAAAAAGAGTATGATTATTTAGTTTGGCTGTACCGTTGCAGCACCGGATCTAATGAATCCGCTTTTTAATACGGTGGTTGGGATGCACCTTGGTTTCCACCGCTCTGCTGCGGTGCCCCGTCACGCGAAAACCCCATCTGCGAACGGTACGGGATGGATTGCGCCATTTGCATTACATTCTGTTTCAGATTTCCCGGCAGCCGCATAAACCCCTGGCGTCTGCCAACCGCGCCGATCAAAATTAAGGAAAAAGAAAGGAAGTCCTGTACAAATGAAAGTAAGAGTCAAACAGCTGATCTCCGTTCTGACCGTCTGCCTGCTTCTGCTGGCAATCCTCCCTGTTTCGGCGTTCGCAGCCAATTTTAATGTATCTGGATCATCCTGCCCGGTTGAGGGTACAATGATCTCCGGCGGTGACACTCTCACCAACTCGAACGATGCGGTTCTGGCCGTTAATTATCGATTATCCAACGGTAGCATTGTCATTGAGAACATCGCCGCCGGATCCACTTACACGGTCAAACCGCTGGAGAGTGTTTTTCCGGATGCATCCCAGGCGGAAAAAGACAGCTTTGTTTCGTGGCGTGTGACCAATGTTTTTATGGAAGAAGGCACTGTTTTAGCCATTGAGATTTCGCCGGCCTACAGCTTTTTTACCATGACCGATCCGGCGGATGTGACCGTTGTGCGGGGTAATCCGGCTGCATTTTCCGTTTCCACAACAGCAACTTCTCTAGCCTCCACCCTCGATTTATCCTGGTACTATTTGCGCGACACTTCCCCCGCGCTGCAGGATGCAACTCCGGCCGCCGATCTGCAGCAGATGAACCTGACCGCGGGATGGACGGAAGAAAACGGCGTCTGGTCTTCCCAAAACTGCGACCCTACAAACAGCTTCCACTCCCCGTTTGACAACACGGCGGTAACACTTTCCACAGAGGAATTCACGTTTAGCGGTAGCGGCGGCATCGTCTCTTTTGACGCGCGTCTCTCTGCGGAGGATGGTTATGACCAATTGTCTATTGTTTTTCACAAAGTCGGCGACGACAAACCCTCCGCTACTATCACCATTTACACCAGTACGGATACTTTTCGGCATTTTGAGCAATATCTCGCCCCCGGCAGCTACACAATTTCCTTCACCTACCGAAAAGACATGTCCCTTTCTAGAGGAGACGATCGCGCCTATGTAAAGAACCTGCAGCTTGCGGATCTGATCAGCTCCAATTCCAATACGCTGACTGTTACGCCTGAGATGGGCAGCGACATCTACAAAGATGGCGCCCGGTTCTTTGCACACGTAATCGCCTGCACGCCGGAACGTGTGATTCTGGATGAAAAAAGCAGCGCTGTCGCAACGCTCCATCTGATTGACCGCTTTACCGTTACCTACAACACCAATTCCGGCGAAACCATTCCGACCGGCTATTATACTGCGAGAACGCTCCCCTTCACGTTGGCCGCTCCCGCCGCACCGGATGGCTGCACTTTTGCCGGATGGTTTGACAACTCTGAATTCACCGGCTCGCCTGTGACACAGATCGCCGCCGGCGCCACCGGCGACAAGGCCTTCTGGGCAAAGTGGACCACGAATGCGTCAGAGTCTGTATATTGTAACGCAGAAAATGGCTTGTCACGGCGGAAAATAGGCCTGCATAATTATTCGTGCCGCACTTTTGCCGCAGTGGAATTTTTTTCCTGTGAATAATACTGATTAATTATACGCGCTGCATCTTGTTCGTTTTGGGCGGTATAATGCGTGTAAATGTCTGCTGTCATCTTGATATCACTGTGCCCCATGAGCACTTTGGCAATGTTCAAAGGTACGCCAGCGGCCTGCATATCGGTAGCAAACGTGTGCCGCAAGCAATATGGCGTTAGATCGTCGGCCACAACGGAAACAATAATCTGATTGCGATAAATCTTCGCGCCCATATCAATATCCAGATCGCGCAGAAACGACTCCCAGCAGCTGCGCATTGATTCTGCTGTGTGATGCGTTACACCGTCTGTTTGCGTAAAAACAAATGTTGTCTTGGTAAACTTTCTTTCCTTTAAAAATCCTTCCGAAAGCTCCGACGGCATGGGCACCCGGCGTGTACCGGCGTCCGTTTTTGTTGTATCGTTCCCCAGCGCGTGCGACACGCTGATAAAATTGTTTTTGGTATCAACATCCGACCAATTTAAATCAATCGCCTCTGACGGGCGTAGGCCGCAGAAGAGCATCGTTTTAATCCACAAGCCTGCGCGGTGGTGGTCTGCGACCGCGAGAATATGCTGCCGTTCGAAATCGGTTATAGATCGATGTGTTCCTTCGATCACTTTTGGCATCGGAAGATTGCGAGCTGGATTTTTTACGATTAGTTCATCATCAATCGCGGATTCAAAAATTTGGTACATAGTCATGCGCAATTTGCCCACATGGCTCTTACTTTCCCCTGCGTGGGCGTTGAGGACGCGAACGCAATGACTGCGTCTGATATCCTTAATCTTTAAATCGCCGATTACAGGGGAAATGTGCAGCCGCAAATTAGCTTCGTAGGTATCATAATTTTTTTGACTGATCGCACCCTTTTTGTACGTTTCCAGCCACGTTTTTGCGTAATTTGCAAATGTCGTATTTCCGTTGATGCAGAGCACGCCCATTTGGATTTTGAGGTTCGTTTCCGCGACAAGCCGGTCAATCTCTGGCTGCGTTTCCGCCCGGAGCGTGATGCGCTTTCCACCGCTGCCGGGTATCGTGATATCCTTGCGCAGCATTGCTTACACTTCCTTTTAAAAAAATTGCCCGCCCGGCTTGTGCTGGACGGACTTTTGCTGTTTTAATATGATAAAGTTACATCCATACAATAAATTACATTGCAATAATCATCTTCAAAAGAATTTATGCTGGCAGATTTAACTTTAGCATTGGGATTGTCCATAATTTTATTTACCTTATTCACTTCATCTTTCGGAACATTTCCGACCATTTCATTATTGATATAAACTCCAATTGCGCTTTCTCCCTTGTACAAATATTTTCTTAGTTCAAGGTTTACTTCGCTTTTACCGACTATTGGTTCATTTCGTTTTAATATTTCCTGCCTGTCAGTTCCATCGTCGTTGTCAAAAGTAACGCCTTTGACCTTAAAGTAATATGTCAATTCCTGAACTGTATTTTCAGATTTTTGCGGGATAAAAAATAAAACAATTCCTGCAACAAGCACAATAATTGGGAGAAAAAGCGCCTCAATTTCAACCTTTCCCACGCAGCACAAGAACAAAAATAATCCAACAACCAACAAGATAATTGAAGTTTTCCTCTGCTTTGATAATGATTTCATTTAAACTTCCTCCTTTGTTGACTTTTTACGTCAACATTGTATAATATTTTTTGAGGAAGTTTCTACCAAGGAAACAGCTCTCAACCGATCCGCCGCCGGGGTGCAACCCGACAGCGGATTTTTTTATTTTCTGATCCAAGCTGGATCGAGGACGCCAATCACTTTTCCTTCGCAGCGGCAGTCCCTACCGCGCAACCGGATTGGCTCGTAATTGGAATTCAGCGAAAGCAACTCCCCGTTCCCGGCCTGCTTAACGTAGGTTTGACCGTCTACACACCAGATTCCGATTTCCCCGAAATTAGGGATACCGGCACTTTGAATCAATAGTCGATCTCCGTCAAAGAATCGCGGAATCATACTATCTCCCTTAACCCTGACAATGAAGTTTGCTTTTCTTGTGTAAGCGTTATCCACAACATTGATCGGATTCTTTGGACAATCGTCTAAAGCAATCTCACCGGTTCCGGCAGATACGGGGGTAAGATATTCATCCATTTCTATGATTTTTTCGTAGAACGGAATAATATTTGGCTTTTCCATTCTCTTGCGCTCAATATCAAGTATTGCATTAACCGCTTCTTTCCCATGATTATCAAGAGAAAAATACCTTTTAATAATGGAATTTGGATTTTTCTTGTATTCCTCCGCTACCATGCGCTCGTCCGGAGATAACTGAGTATATTCATTTTGATCCAATGGAACGGATATTTCATCAATTCCCAAATCCGCACGAGCTTGCAGTTTATGATCCGTATCTGATTTTCTATAAAAGTCTATCAATTCTTTCTCTGCGTTTGATGGCTCAATCTTAATACCGTCGTAATCATATCGAGAGACTATGCTCGGGCTATCAAGCTCCATTACATCAATCGGGGACATTTTAAGAGCCTGAGAAAGAGCATATATTTTTCCCCGACGCATATCCCCGATATCTCCGCTTTCCCATCTGGAAACTGTCGCTTCGCTTACACCGACTTCTTGAGCAACCTGTTTCAAAGTCATCCCAAGCTCAATTCTGCGAGCTTTAATTTTATTTTTCATGTTTGTACCGCCTTTATTTGCTTTACTTATATTATATACGCCGCCTTGCAAAAATGCAAGACATTAATTAAAAATAGTTTTAAAAACTTGCGTTTTACGTATTGACACAGGAAAAATAATGTAGTATTATTAACTTGCGGAAACGCAAGAGAGGAAGTGAAATAATATGTTTGACAAAAATCTTTTTAAATCCATGATAGTTAGATGCGGGAAAACAGCAAAAGAAATAGCGTCTGAAATCGGAATCAACGAAGCAACGCTTTATAGAAAAATGCGTGGAGAAAGCGATTTTACGCGGAACGAAATCAGTGAAATTAGATCTACACTGGATTTAAACGATGCAGAATTGAACGCTATTTTTTTTGCACGGTAACTTACGTAAACGCAAGAAAACGAAGGAGTGATTAAATGAAAGAGCTTATTCCGATGGATACTTACGGCATGTTTGCGGACATGCACGACACGGCAAGAGTGAGCAGTTTGAAAGTGGCTGAAATGTTCGAGAAAGATCACGACAAGGTTTGCAGAGACATTGAAAGCCTTGACTGTTCCAGAGAATTTAATATCGCCAATTTTGGCGGCATTAATTACACCGACAGCCGCGGCAGAAAACAAAAGGCTTACGCCATGACCCGAGACGGATTCGTTTTCCTTTGCATGGGATATCGCGGGAAGAAAGCTGCGCAGTTCAAGGAGGCCTACATCCACCGTTTCAACGAAATGGAAAAACATATCGCGCAGATTGTAGCCGTTCGAAAGGATTACCCGCAGCTGACAGAGGCCGTAAAAATGGCCCACGAAAATCCGAAGCCGTACCACTACAGCACCGAAGCGGACATGCTCAACAAAATCATCACCGGTTACACCGCAAAGCAGTTCCGGGAGATGCACGGCATCCCGAAAGGCGAGAGCATCCGCCCATACATGACACCAGCGCAAATCGGCCTCATGGACAAGCTGCAAAAGGCGGATATTGGTCTTTGCATGGCGGTTTCGTTCGATCAGCGCAAGAAAATGCTGGAATGGCTGGCCATGAAAACAGTGGCGCAGCTGACAGCGTAAGCAGAAAGGACGTGTAACATGGACGACCTTGTATTCCTTGAGCCGAACAAACTTACGGCAAAACCGTTTACCACAAGCGAAGTTATTCGCTTTCCATGCAAATATTTGGTAAATCTGCGCAAGACCTGAACCCGCTGATTGCGCAGGGCTCTGCCGGAATCAAAAAACTGACAGACGAAGCGAAAAGCGCCGGCGCTGTGATGGGCGGGGATGCGCTAAACGCGCTGGGAGCTTTTGACGATAGCATCCAGCGGTTAAAATCTTCGTCTTCCGCCGCAAAGAACGCGCTCGGCACTGTGCTGATGCCACAGCTTACGGAATTAACTACGGTCGGCACTGGTATTATTCAAGATTTTTCAAAATCTATTATCGACGCAAATGGAGACATGGGAAAAATTTCTACAGCGGCAAGCAACGCAGTATCGTCTGCAATTGGTGCGGTCAGCAAAATGCTTCCCAAGATGCTTGACACAGCATCGAAATTAATTTCCGCGTTGCTGTCTGCAATATCCGATAATTTGCCCCAGATCATGGATGCTGCTATGCAAATTTTAAACACGGTTATTAATACGATTGTTGATAACCTGCCACAGATTATAACTGCGGGTACGACTATCATTGTAACCTTGTCAAACGGGATATTGTCCATGCTGCCGCAGATCATAAACGCCGCACTGACGATCATTGAACAGCTGGCACTCGGAATCGCCCAAAGTTTGCCTGCACTTATTCCGGCAATCATCAGCACGGTTTTGTCTATTGTGGATGGGCTGATCGATCACGTTGATATGTTGGTCGACGCGGCAATCCAGATCACACTGGCACTGGCAAATGGCATCGTGGATTCGCTCCCGCAGCTGATCGAAAAAGCACCGGTCATCATTAGCAAACTGGTAAGCGCGATTGCAAATAACCTGCCGAAGCTGGCGGAAGCCGCCCTGCAGATTATGATTGCGCTCGGAGAAGGGATTATATCCAATGTTCCGTCTATGATAAGCAAAATCCCGCAAGTAATTGAAAGCCTTGTATCTGGGTTTGGGACGTATATGCGAAAGGTAGACGAAATCGGCGGAAATATCGTAAGTGGAATTTGGAACGGAATTTCCAGCGGTTGGAATTGGCTGATGGATAAAATCAAAGGCTGGTGCGGCGGGATTGTCGACGGAATCAAGAATTTTCTTGGCATTCACAGCCCATCCCGCGTTATGCGGGATAGCGTCGGTGTATACATGGCCGAGGGAATCGGGGAAGGATTTTCAGACGCAATGCCTGGAGTAACTGATAAAATGCGCAAGGCAATCCCGACAAACCTTTCCGCGCAGATCGGTGTGACGAACAGTTACAATGGCGTGACCGGGTACGGTTCAACGGAACGAGCCTTTGTTCGCGCACTGAAGGAAGTCGGGCTGACTGCTCAAGTTGATCTTCCATCGTTTGGGAGAGCGTCGCAGCCTTATGTGAGTAAGCAATCTGGATTTGTGGCAAGGCGGGTGACGGCATAATGATGATTAACGGAAAAAATCATAAAGAATACGGGATTGTCAAGTGGCGCAGAGAATTGGTTCCGCGCGACTATTCGCCGGTGAGTGTATGGGTGCCGGGTGCGCTGTCACCGCAATACATCCGGCATGAAAATTCGCAGCACAAGCTTACGCTTCGCGTTTATTTGCGTGGTAGCAGTTTGCTTGATGCGGACGAAAAAGTATTTTTGCTGCTGGAAGCGTGCCGAAACTGCATTATGCAATTTGATGATTGCCCCGGAAACAACTATATTTCAATCCTTACGGGGTGTGAGCGGCAGACGGTCGGCGCCTGCGGCAGAATGCTCTATCTTTCTTTCGGCGCCGATGTTTTAGGCGAACAAATAACGCTTGATATTTTTGACGGCCACAATGTTGTTAATATTTTTGGAGCGCAAAAAACCGATATCGAGTACGATGTATTTTCTCCTGTTGCCGCAACCGTGGCGGTAGACGGAATTACAGTCACGACATCGGCTGGCGAAACAGTGTGTGTCCGCGTTTCCGATTGCGACCTGTCAAAAGTCACGCTGACAGAATTCCCACAGTATGAGCCGGGGCTGCGCACGATAGCAGCAGCTGTGCCGAACGGCACGACTGTCAAATTGATCTATAATCCGAGGTGGTAAAATGCTCAAATATCTTGACAAACCGCTTAATTGTAATTATTCGATCACCAGTGAATATGGCGGGGCTGAAACGCTCCGCCTATATATTTCCACACACGATGAACGGTACCGGGAATTAAAATATGAAAATAAGGTCGATGCAGACGGAAATCTGTATGTTATTAAATCATTTGACGAAAGCAACGAAGAATGCACCATCGAAGCGGTATTGTGCCAAGACGACCTGAAATCAATACTGTACGCACAGTTTGAAACCGCCGGAAAAACGCTATCTGAAACGCTTACTTTGGCACTTGCTGATACGGGCTGGTCGCATTACGATTCCGGGCTAAAAACGATCAGACGATCTATCAGCCTGGCAGACTGCACGCCGCTGGATATCGTCGAACAGTGCAAAGAAACTTTTGGTGTGGCGTTTGAAATCGACGCCGTGCAGAAAAAACTGACCACAAAACTGCCAGAATCGGTGCAGTGGAACGGCCTGTACATTACAGATCAACTTAACCTGCGTCGCGTGGATTACAAGGGAGATAGCTATGAATTTGTGACGCGGCTATATCCTTACGGCGTAAAGGACGAGGCCGGGAACGCTCTGACCATTGCATCCGTCAATAATGGCTGTGAGTATGTCCAAAACAACGATTACTCGGACAAAATAATCGCCGCTCCGTGGCATGATGAAAGATTTACCGACGCGCAAAGCCTCAAAGACGCGGCGATCACAAAACTGCAAAGCCTTGCAAAACCGCTGGAAAGCTACGAGTGTGATGTGATTGACATTTCCGGCGCGATCCGCCTGTATGACAAGGTGATGCTACTGGACAGGGTCAGAAATACGCGCACGGAGTTTCAATGCGTAGAGCTGGAAGAATACCCGCTCACGCCGGAGCAAGACAAAGTTACGCTGTCCAGCGTTGTTCAAACCATCGAAGCAAAACTCAGTAAGAAAATCGAAAGCGTAAGCAGCGACGTCAAAATCGTGGAAGCAAAATCCAGCGATACCGCTCTGCTTGCGAGATTGATGTGCGGGTCACTTGGGCTGTACAAGACAGTCCAAAAAGACAATAACGGCGGAAGTATCTATTATATGCACGACGCAGCGACGCTTGAAGCCAGTAAAAAAATCTGGAAAATTACCGCAGATGCGTTCGCTGTGTCCTCTGATGGCGGTCAAACGTGGAGCGCCGGAGTAACGGCGGCAGGCAGCGCGATTGTGCAGACGCTGATCGCGAACAAGATTGTGTCACCGGTGGATGAAAATATCTATATTGATCTGCTGAACGGCGACGGGAGTTTGAAAAGAATCGTCGGAAAGGATTCCGAAAATCACATTGTGTATCTGAATGTCGGCGAAATCCCAGGAAATACAGGAATTTATAAGCGCGGGGTTTTGGTGTCCAGAATATTGGATGGTGTGGAAAGAAACATCATTGCTTTTTCCCTTGCGCCATTTGGGGCGGCGCTCACGGCATTTGGATATGATTCCGCCGGGGTCGCGTCAAGAATGCAGTTTATCTTCGGTGCAGAAGATAACACCATTACTGCAAGACGGTGGGCGGCCGGGGCTGTAGATTATACCGACGTTGTTTCATATATGGATGGGGAATGGCAGTTCCCTGGAAACGTTTTGGCAAAATCGGAATCCGGGGCCGAAATCAGTATGAGAGATTTGGCTACGCGAGTGGCAGCATTGGAGGCGAAATAATTGACTACAAAATACATCATACTGGACGCATGGCGGGATAATTGCGTCAAGGTTTCCGCCGTGAAAGGCGAGACTGCGGCGCGGTTTCTGGAGGTTACGCTGACCGGTAACGGCGCGGCGATTAACCTTGCGGACAAAACCGCCGCAATTTATTTCAAGAAGCCGGACGGCACCACAATTTTCAACGCCGGCACCATCAAGGACGCTTCGGCGGGGCTGGTGGAGTTCCCGCTCACGGCGCAAATGTCTGCGGTATCCGGGGACATGCAAAATGTTGAAATCCGGCTGACGCAGACCGGAGGCGGGACGCTAAAAATTATTGGGCTGGCGATTACGGTTCTGCCTGCGGCGGATTACGACGCTGCGGTCGAGAGTACCGACGAGTACACAGCACTGACCGCCGCGCTCGGAGACACGACCGAGTTTGCAAGCCACACGGCGAACAAATCCAACCCGCACGGAGTTACGGCAGCACAGGTCGGAGCGGTACCCACAGGCCGCACTGTAAATGAAAAACCGCTGTCCGCAGACGTTGCGCTTACGGCATCGGATATCCCCGGAATTGCAAACCTGATTTACCCGGTCGGAAGTATCTACATGTCGGTTGGCAGCACAAGCCCCGCAACGCTCTTCGGCGGCACATGGGAACAGATCAAAGACAAGTTTTTGCTGTCTGCCGGGGACAATCGCGCAGCGGGGGCAACGGGCGGCGCGGAAACCCACACACTGACCAAAGAACAAATCCCAGACCACATGCACGAGACGGCTGCATCCGTTGTCGGCAACCCGGAAGGGGTGTATAAGGCCATGTCATACACTAATGGCGATATTGTTGTAGGGCAAGTATACAATACAAACCCGACATATGCGAGCAATTGTGGCGGCCAAGCATTTAGCATCATGCCGCCGTATCTGAGCGTCTATATTTGGAAACGAACAGCATAAAATAAAGGAGAATATTATGAATATTACATCTGATTACAGTTTGACCTGTCTTAACACCAACAGTGCCTGCTTTGCGGTATCGCACTATGTCAATGTCGATGGGGTAAAGCTCAAACTCGGGGAAACAGAGACTCGGTGGTACTACAACACAACCGAACAGCGGCAGAAGCTTGCGACGGAGGTGCCGGAACCCTACCTCAGCGCTGTGCTAGCCGTCTGGAACAGCAGCAACTGATTTATCTCAAAGGGAGGGGTATTGATGATCCAAGGATCGAATTATCCGTTGCAGGTTGTGCTGCCCTTTGCGGCGGCGCAGATGGCGGATTTTAGGCTAACGTTTGTACAGGGCAACGTTGTGGTATTGACCAAAACCAAAGCTGACTTTACGGCCTCGGTCGATGACGATAGCCGCGGCACAATCACCCTGACGCAGGAAGATACCTACAAATTAAAATCTGGGCAGGTCAGGTTGCAGCTGCATTACCTATTGGTTACCGGAAAAGCGTCATCCACATCCGCAATCACTATGACAGTGCGTGAAACGGACGACAAGGAGGTGTTCGCAATTGAGTGAGGCTGTTTTTTCGGTGGCTGAAACTGACAGCCCGGCGAGCTTTTCGGCGACGGCCAGTGATACTCCTGCGGTGATGGCTGCCACCGATGCGCAGATCGAGCCGGGATTTTCCCCGTACATCGGCGCTTCCGGTACTTGGTACGTGTATGACTACCAGCGCAAGGCATATGTCGATACTGGCGTGCCAGCGCGGGGAGATACCGGCCCCGCTGGCCCCCCGGGTCTTCAAGGGGCATCGGGAGAGCAGGGACCCGCGGGAGCAACAGGACCCGCTGGCGAGACTGGCCCACAAGGGCCCAAAGGTGACATAGGACTGCAGGGGCCTCAAGGCGAGCGGGGGCCGGTTGGAGCAGCTGGCCCGCAAGGTATTCCCGGAGAAAAAGGTGATCAGGGCATCCAGGGAATCCCGGGCACTACGCCAGATTTATCCGGCTACATGCAGAAATCTGTATACGATAGCAACGGCAACGGTGCTGCTGATAAAGCGGATAAACTTTCTGTACCTCATTCGATCACATTGAGCGGCGCGATTGATGGAAGTGTAAACTTTGATGGTTCTGCAAATGCCGGCATATATATTAGTATCTTAAAGGCGCAGAATCTGAGAGAGCCTTCATACGCCGTCAATGTGCCGTCTGTTTCCGCCAGAGGTTTATTTGACACAGCGCGTGCAAACCGACTGATGTTTCTTCCGGCCGATCAAGTAATCATTGAGCAAACGATTGACGGCGGAGTTACATGGACGGATGCGCGAGTATCGGATGACTATAAATTAGGGCTTTTTTCAGAACAAAGACCAGTTATAACCTTACCGAAAATTGATGGAAAACAAAATGTGCTTTGCGGCTTGCGCGTGACTATTTCGGCTATAAAGGATAACGTTCCAGTTGGCACACCAGAAACGGAAAAATACAATTACTGGAACGTAGATTATTTTAACAGCGCTGAACGGTATTGCACGGTACGAGACGCATATTTTTGGTTGAGCGTGTCGCCCTCGAATTCTATGGGAATAAAAGTAGAATGCGCTGACGGGACAAATAACCGTGCGTGGCTGACATGCTTCGATGATGCAAAATTTTATGCGCAAGGACAGCCTGGCTGTAATTATGTAAACTTAAATTCTGAAAGTACTTTTGGCGCTTACAACAGAGGGCAAACAGCAAACATATGGAATTATAGGTTCACGTTTTTTACAAAACCCAACTCGAATGAGACATTTTACGATAGTTCAAATTCACAAAGCATTTCCGAAATCAGAATGTACGGGCACAAAGCTTATATTGCCGCAAATCCTATGATGTTCCGTGACCACATGTATAACTGGGACGCAGGGCAAAACGTAACTTTCCCCGCGCAAGTCGGCGGAGCATCGTTAAAATTAGGCAACACTACGATGTCAGAATCCCAATTGCAAGCCCTGCTCGCATTGCTGTAAAAGTAAAAGGAGAAATCATTATGATTAGTGCATGGCATCTTGTGTGGATTATCCCGGTGGTGTTTTCCTTTGGATATGTTGTGTGTGGATTGCTTACGAGAGGAGACAGATAAATGATGCCATATAACGGCCTATCTCCGCCCGAAAATAATAAAAAACAAAAACATAAAATGGAGGGAAAGTCATGGTAAAAATCATTGATGTGTCGGAATTTAACGGGAACGTGGATTTTGAAAAGGTCAAAGCGGCCGGAATCAGCGGCGTGATCATCCGCTGCGGGCTGACCGGCTACGGTGTGGCAAAAAACAAGTACATCGACCGGAACTTTGAAAAGAATTATGCCGCTGCAGTCGCCGCAGGTTTGCCGGTCGGAGTGTTTTGGTACAGTTGCGCGGTCACAGAGGACGAGGCCGCCGCCGAAGCTGCAAAGACAATCGAACTGCTGGCCGGAAAGACTATGCAGCTGCCGGTGTACTGGGATACCGAGGACAACCACGACGTCACAAAGGCCGGCGTGGCCCCGCAGAACCAGCGCATGATCGGCAAGGCAAAGCTGACCGCCTGCGCCAACGTGTTTCTGGACGCGATCCGTGCCGCCGGGTATGTCCCCGGCATCTACGGCAGTTCTTCGTGGCTGGAATACCAGCTGGACATGCAAAATGTGCGTACTGATAATGTCTGGGTGGCGCAGTATTACAAGGAATGCCAGTACCGCGCGACCGTCTATGACATGTGGCAGTACACCAGCAGCGGCTCGGTGGATGGTGTGAGCGGCCGGGCGGATGTCAGTGAGTGCTACTTTGACATCCCGCTTGGCAAGACCGTGGACGAGCTTGCCGCAGAAGTCATGGCCGGCAAGTGGGGCAACGGCACCGAGCGAAAAGTGCGTCTGGCTGCTGCCGGATATGACTATGACGCAGTGCAGGCCGCCGTAAATGCCCTTGTGGGCGCCGCCAAGCCCGTGAGCGCCCCGGTCAGGAAAAGTAACGAGGAAGTCGCAAAAGAAGTCCTGCGCGGGGTGTGGGGCAACGGGGGAACCCGCAGACAGAAGCTGATTGCGGCGGGGTACGATTACGGCGCCGTGCAGGCGATTGTGAACAAATTAATGGGGTGAGGTGTGGGCCGGTGGATGATGTGGAAAAGATCGCACAACAGGCGCTGGACTGCGCAAAATCCGCGCAGCATCGATGCGACAAGCTGGAAGCAGACGTATCCGACCTGCGCGACCTGACGGTCAGCGTCGGAAATATTGCTACCCGCATGGGTGTGGTGGAAAAGAATGTGGAAGAAATCAAAACAGACGTCAAATGCATCACTTCGCGCCCCGGAAAGCTGCAGGACAAATTGATCGCTGCTACCCTGACCGCTCTTTCCGTGGGGCTTGTGACCGCTGTTTTGGCGCTGATTTTGAAATAACGAGGAGGATTTATTATGAGAGATTGGAAACTATGGATCAAGGCCGCCGGCGTGCGCGCACTGAAGACCATCGCGCAGACTGCGGTAGCGACAATTGGCACCTCTGCTGTGCTGGGTGAGGTCAACTGGATTGTGGTTGCGTCGGCGTCGGCTCTGGCCGGTGTACTTAGCCTGTTGACCAGCGTCGCGGGCTTGCCGGAAATCGAAGGATAATCAAAGTAAAAGCGGGACACCCGATTAACGGGTGCCCCTCTTTTTTTGTTGCAATCAACTATGAAATCTTTTCTTTATTTTCAATATAATGGATATTAAAA
>Ga0183101_1000615_pt2 | contig 15295 bp, 11 predicted proteins | sample Biomet3_FD_127790 | JGI IMG/M metagenome (GOLD analysis project Ga0183101, IMG submission 127790) | Microbial communities from bioreactor (seeded with sewage sludge) at LBNL, California, USA - Biofuel metagenome 3 | ecosystem: Engineered > Bioreactor > Anaerobic > Unclassified ... | reverse complement strand
GCCCTGGAAGCGGCGCTAAAGCCTTATGAAGATAAATTTGCCCTTATGAAAAAAAGAATATCGTCCGCTGAAACGGAAGTTGAGTCTTTTACGGGAGATCTCTCGTCCGCGGGCGGAGTCGGCGCGGTGAAAAAGAACGCCTGGCGGAAGGCTCCGTGATTTTCTTCTCAGGCGTCCGGCTTCCCCGCATCACGAATATAGTTGCAAAGCGGCGGTCTATTTATGCTATAATATAAATAATGAAGGGCCATTAGCTCAATGGTAGAGCAGACGCCTCTTAAGCGTAAGGTCACAAGTTCGAGCCTTGTATGGCCCATTTCTTTCTTTAAAAATCTATAAATTCGGGACGGATGGCGGAATTGGCAGACGCGTACGGCTTAGGACCGTATGGAGAAATCCTTAAGGGTTCAAGTCCCTTTCCGTCCAGTATTCCCGTATTTATGAGATAAGTATTTTTTTCGTAAATTTATAAACTAGGAGAAATTATGTCCATGTTCGCTAATGCCCTTGACAATGAAGTTGACGTTAAGGAAGAGGGCAAAAAAGGTTGTAATGTAACAATATCGGTAACTTCAAAGGCAAGCCTGGTAAACAAATGTTGGCAGAACGCTTTATTGCAGGTGCAGTCCAGGGCCCAGCTTCAGGGATTCAGAACAGGGAAAGTGCCTTTGGATCTTGTTAAAAAGAACTTTTTCTCCCATGTGCAGGAAAGAGCAATAGATTTGTTGGTCAGAAACGCATCTCAGAAAGCTATTCAGAAAACCAAACTTGAACCCGTAATGGTACCTTCCGTAACTAAAGGCGATTTTGATAATTTTAAAGAAAACGTTCCGTTTACGTTTGAGCTTTCTATGGACGTAGCGCCCGAATTTACTCCTAAAGGTTATACAGGCATTGAAGTTACCAAAAAGCCCGAAACCGTAACCGAAAAAGACATTGATGCCCGCATTGCGGATATCCTTGAACATAATTCAAGCCTTGAGCTTGACGCCGAAGGCGCAACCGTTGGCGAAAAAAGCTTTGTAGTCGTAAAATATACGGGCGAAAAGAACGGTGTTGCCGATAAGAAATATTCAAACGACGGCGAACTTGTTGATATGTCGGCCCCTCAGACTGTTGAAGGCCTTGCCGAAGCCGTAAAAGGCGCCAAAAAAGGCGAAACCAGACAGTTTGAAGTCAAAATGGACGACGGCACGGTTAAATTTACCGCGACGGTCAACGAAATCAAAAAGAAAGTTACGCCCGAACTTAACGATTCTTTTGCAAAAGATATGGGCTTTGAAAACATCGCAAAACTTAAAGAAGCTCTTAAAGCTTCAATGAATAACGAAGCAAAGGCAGATTCCGATTCCGATATGTCATCTCAGATAGAAGACGCTTTGGTAAAGGCAAACTCTTTTGAATTGCCTGCCAGCCTGGTTGAATACCAAACAGGGGTTTCTGTTGAAAACTTTATAAAGCGTATGTTTGCCGGAAGCAATACAGAAAGCTTTACCGAAGAAAATAAAAAAGCTTTTGCCGATAAAATGCGCCCCGCTGTTGAAAAGGATTTAAAAATAGGCTATATTATCACTGAAATAGCAAAGAAAGAAAAAATTTCCGCAACAGACGCCGATTGGCAGGCCGAACTTGATAAAGCATTGGCAACCAATCCCAAAGATGCCCAGAGAGTCAAAGCCTTCTTTGAACAGAGGAAGGAAGATATTTTGGGCAGCATAGGCGAAAGAAAAGTATTTGACTTTTTGAAAGCAAAAGCGAATATTAAAAAATAATAGTGCTGTTGCTTTCTTTACAGGTAAAGCGGTCCGTCTCGGTTTTAACGGGCCGCTTTTTTTGCGTATTTTTGAGGCTTGAAAAAGTCCGCTTATGCAAACTTCTCTTGATTTTTACTTTAAATTTTTATTTATTTTAATAAGGGTTAGTTTTCAAGGGGTTACTTATGAAGTTAAAATCTTTAACTTCGTTTTCATTTCTTTTATGCCTGTCCGCTTATGCCTGCGCGCAGAATATCTGCACGGTGTCTTACGTGCCCGTTAAAAACGGATACTATGAGAAAATCGTAACCAAATCAAAAGCTTCTTTTGCTTCAGAAAAAGACAGCGCCGTTTTCGGCGACGTCAAAACTAATGATGAGTATTTGGGTATAACTACAGATTCGCTGACTTTCGGCAAACCGGTTTATGTAAGGGATAATATACTTTCAGAAGGCGTTATACACGTAACTGGCAATTTATATGCAGACGGTACTGTCATTGTAGACGGCACGGTATCGGCTGACGCCGCATCCGGCGTTAACATTTTGAAAGCCACAAACGTAATGATGCCCAAAACCAAAGTTAATTTGGGCGGCGGAAGTTTTTACGTCGGCGGAATAGGGATTCAAGCTCCTTCATGCAAAGTCGGGTGGAAGTCCGTTTCAGCTTACGATACGGGCGGCACTTTGAGCACCCATTATTTGCTTGCCTGTGTGGGCGCGGCGAGCAGTTGCCAGAACCCTGCATCTGCAAAACCCGACGGCAGTTGCTGCTCAGGCTACAGACCTTATAACTCATCTAAAGGAAAATGCTGCGGAACACCGTCTTATACGGATCTGGATTCTAATTTTTTCAGCGGAACTTTTGCAAATATGCAAGCCGCTATGGGCGATATGCTTTGCCCTGTTGCCAATTACGGCTGCTCTGGCAGCGATACAGGCAGCTGCATAGCTTATACGGCAGGAACTAAAGAAGGTTTGCAGCGCTCTGCGTGGGTAAGTGCCGCTTCCAACACTTATGATACCTGCGACGGCGACGTTACCCATACCTACAGCGGAACATGCAAGACCTGCGTTGATGTCGCGGGGGTTGCTCCGTCGGGAACTTACAAAGGAACGGTAAATACTTATACTTTGACCTCTCCAAACGGTTCTACCCCGGGGTGGGTTTGCCCTGATCCCAAGGGATCGGGAATCCCTTATATAGGCCTTGCAGTATACAATGCGAATATAAGCGCTTCTACGGACGGAAGAGCTTGCGAATCTTTGTGCTTCGGCAGCACGGCTTGCTATTTTTACTCATATAAACAAACTCCTTCCGGAAACCAATCCTCGGGCAATGCCTCCTGCAGAGTGGACATAGCCATTTTATCCTGCCCCGCGAGGTTCGCTCAAAAGAGCAACGTTTCCTGTGGAAATGTTGCGGGTTTTTATTTAAAAAGACTTAACTGCTGCCCGTAACATTTAAGTTCTTCCTTTTAAGATTTGTAAATATGTTCATTAAGATTGTTCTTGAAACTTTACGCTAAATGTTTATAATATACAAAGAGGGTTATTTTAGTATTATTTATTGTTGGTTCTTCCATAAGTAAGAGGGGTTATGAAAAAAATTATAAAGAGAAAACGTAAGGGATTTACCCTTACAGAAATGCTTGTCGTAGTGCTGATAATATCGGTACTTGCGGCAATAGCGTATCCGTTATACACAAAAACGGTAACTAAATCACGCGCCGTAGAAGCAATCAATTTATTGGAAATGGTTCGCAATAAACAGTTGGAAAAGTTTGCTTCAAGTCGTCAGTATTATACCGACTTCAGCAAAATGGGACAGTTAACGAGTGACAAAGCCCAAGAAACAATAAGCAATCAACAGCTCAAGATAAAAGACTATACGTTAAGTTTGAATAACGTAAAAAGCTGTATGACTGCCAAATACGAGAAAGGTAACAACAGTTTTACGTTTTCAAGCAGTTACGAGAACACGGGCCTTGGCTGTACGGGCAATATATGTACAAGCTTCGGCAATATAATAGGGAGCGCGTCAGATGTATGCAACTGCGGCTCCAAATCGTGCAGTGACGGCAATACGCTTAATAACGACACATGCAACTGCGAATGTCTGTTAGGGTGCACAAGCGGGAGTACGTGCTATGCGCCGTACGGCGGCGGAAGCACAAGAGCATGCTCAAGCGGGTGCGGAACACAAACAAGCAGCGACAGCTGTTCGGGCGCAGTATGGACAGGCAACTGTTCAAGCCCTACGCAGAGCCAGCCTACAACGCAAACATGCGGAAGCGGCGGAACGCAGACAAGAACGTGTACGGCGAGCTGCGGCGGCGGTACGTGCGGAGCATGGGGAGCGTGCAGCGGGCAAAATTGTACGGGGACAAAACCTGCAACAAGCCAAGCCTGCGGAACCTGCGGAACACAAACCAGAACGGTAACTTGCGACAGCGCAACGGGTAACTGGGCGGCTGGAGCATTTGGGACGTGCACGGAAACTACAAAACCCGTAACAAGCCAAAAGTGCGGTAACTGCGGACTTCAAACCAGAGATGTAACGTGCAACACGGCAGGAACATGGAACGTCGGCAGCTGGGGAACATGCAGCGGAAGCGGAGTATGCTCACCGGGCGCAACACAAACTTGTAACAGCACGGGAACACAAACCTGCTCTTCAACTTGCACATGGGGCACTTGCACGGCAATCAACTGCGACACTTCAACAAAACCTTCCGAGAGTCAGAACTGCGGAAATTGCAATTTGGGAACACAGACGAGAACGGTTACTTGCAATACATCAACCGGAAAATGGACCAGCGGAACTTGGGGCACATGCAGCGGCGGTGGTACTTGCGCGCCCGGTGCAACACAGACTTGTACAAATTCTAAGGGTGCGGGAACGCAAACGTGTTCTTCAAGCTGCAAATGGGGCGATTGTAATGCTTCCTGCAGTTCCATAACAAAAACTTTATGTTCAGGTACAGGCGGCACATGGAACGATAATTCTTGCTCATGTTCATGCCCCGCTTCAAAGGCATGGGATTCAACTTTAGGGTGTAAATGTTCCGATGTCGCGGTGGGTTCGGCCTGCGGCAGCAGCGGTGGCACATGGGATACTGATAAATGTACCTGCAGTTGCGGCAGCTCAAAGATATTTGACAGCTCAAGCTCGTCCTGCGTTTGTGCAGGTAACGGAAAATCTACTTGCCCCAGCGGGCAATACGGACCTTCAGGCACTTGGGACGATTTAACTTGCTCCTGCTCATGCCCAGGCGGTTCAATTTATTATGGCGGATATTGTTCTTGCCCAAGCGCAACGCCGTATTTCTATAGCGACAACTGCCATAAATGCAGAAGCAGTGAAATAGTTTCAAACGGCATTTGCTGCCCTTCCGGCGAAGTATCTTTGGACGGTTCAACCTGCGTTTATGCCTACAAACCCAAACGTATCAATGCAGGGGTTCTTGTAGATTGCCATAATATCTATTCTTATCTAAATAAATCAACTTGCGCAAAGACTTCTCCGTATGCTTATTTTGACGGTGGCAATCTTCCGACAGTTACAGATGGTGATGGTTGCACTGTTCACCATGCCTATTATTACGGCGGCAACTGGTGGCAGGGCGGAACTTTGCTAGGTCGTGGAATCGGCGGCTGCAGCGGTTATGCAGATCAGACTATTTGCAACTCTTATTGTAAAGACGCAAGCTGCGATTATAAATGCGTTATCAGTCAGAACGCGGGCACTACCTGCGGCGTTTATCAATGCAGCAACGGACCGCATTGTGATAATTCTTCGGGCAGCGCGGTCGTTTTGACCTGCGTCAGAGCCTGACTATCAGCTTGTTTTAAAAAAACCGCGCTTCATGTTTTGTGGAGCGCGGTTTTTCTATGCTAATAAAATATTTTTTTGCTTTTAAGCGGCGGCAAAATATTCGGTCAAAATATTCAGTAAAGAATTTTTATCATTTAATTTCGGCATAAAAAAACCCCGTCTTAAAAAGGCGGGGTTTTTGCATAAATTAAATTTACGGTCTGATTCTGTCCATAAGTCTGGGGAACGGAATTGTTTCTCTTAAGTGCGAGAGCCCGCAAATCCAGGCAACCGCTCTTTCAATGCCCATTCCGAAGCCTGCGTGCGGCACGCTGCCGTACTTGCGCAGGTCCAGATACCAGTCAAAAGCTTCGGGGGGAAGGCCCTGCTCTTTAATTCTTGCAAGCAGAGTATCATAATCTTCTTCTCTCACGCTTCCGCCGATAATTTCACCGTAGCCTTCAGGCCCCAAAACGTCAACTGCAAGCGCAAGCTTGGGGTCTTTTTCATCTCTCTTCATATAAAAAGCTTTTATTGCGGCAGGATAATGATGCACCATAACTGGTCTGTCAAAGTTCTTTGATATTATGGTTTCTTCGTCGCCGCCGATATCTCCGCCCCAGTCTGTCGGGTTGCCTTTCTTGTTAAGAAGTTCAATGGCTTCCGTGTAAGAAATGCGCGGGAAAGGTTTTTTGATATTTTCAAGCTTGCTTATGTCGCGTTCAAGCGTTTTAAGTTCTGCCTGTCTGTTTTTCAAAACCTTTTGGACAATGTAGCAGATGAAATCTTCCGCAAGGTCCATATCGTCTTCCAGATTGTTAAAGGCTACTTCAGGCTCTACCATCCAAAATTCTGTCAGGTGTCTGCGGGTTTTAGATTTTTCCGCCCTGAAAGTAGGCCCGAAGCAATACACTTTTCCAAGCGCCATTGCGCCTGCTTCGGCGTATAACTGGCCGCTCTGGGAAAGGTAAGCTTTCTCGCCGAAATAATCTGTTTCAAAAAGGGTTGACGTGCCCTCGCAGGCCGCGGGGGTAAGAATCGGGGAATCAACAAGCGTAAAGCCGTTTATTTTGAAATATTCGCGTATGGCAAAAACTATTTCGTCTCTGATTTTCAAAATAGCGGTCTGCCTGCTTGAGCGCAGCCAGAGGTGTCTGTTGTCCATCAAAAATGCTGTTCCGTGGTCTTTGAGCGAAATCGGATAGTCTTTTGCGGCCTGTATCAATGTAACGTTTGTTACGGAAAGTTCAAAACCTATCGGGGAACGTTTATCTTCTTTGACTTTGCCCGTTACTGTAATTGAAGATTCCTGCGTAAGGCTGTCGGCCAATTTAAAAATTTCTTCGCTTACGTCGCCTTTAAAGACAACGCACTGGATTACGCCGCTGCCGTCGCGTAATTGTAAAAAAACCAGCTTGCCGCTGGATCTTTTGTTATAAAGCCACCCCTGAAGCGTAACTTCCTGCCCAAGGTATTTGCCTATTTCTCTGACGTATACTTTTGATGACATATTTGCACCCCGGTGAAAAAGGGAAAATAAAAAATGGACGTGATCGGGATTGAACCGACGACCTCTTCGTTGCGAACGAAGCGCTCTCCCAACTGAGCTACACGCCCATAATAAAAAATAAAAACGCCTGAATTCTGCGTTATTACATTAAAAATTATACCATTTTAAACAATTTTTTCGCAAAAGCATAAAAAATTCGGCGGCATTTGTCTGACGATGTTCGGTTCATTTCGCAGGCGGCCGGTTTGCGCGCGCTCTTCAAGAAAAGCAATAAAATGCTAAAATATCAATATGTCAAAATTAGTCAGAGGATTCAGAGATGTTTTTGGCGCGGACGCCGATGCCCTAAGCGCTCTTGAGGCCGCGGCGCGCAAAATTTTTGCGCTTTACGGCGTAAAAGAATTGCGCATTCCCACTGTAGAGCTTAAAGAACTTTTTGTAAAGTCCACGGGAGACAGCACGGATATCGTGCAGAAAGAAATGTACGCTTTTGAAGATGCGGGCGGACGTATGATAGCTCTTCGTCCCGAGGGAACCCCGGGCGTGGCCCGCGCTTATATGGAAAATAATTTTGCGCAGGTTGCTCCGCTTCAAAGCTTCTTTTATATAGGCAATATGTTCCGCGCGGAACGCCCTCAGGCGGGCCGCTACAGAGAATTTGAGCAAATCGGTGCGGAGTTTTTGGGCAACGCTTCGCCCGCGGCTGACGCGCAGGCAATATTGTTGCTTAAAGATATAGTAAAAGCTTTCGGCGTAAATAATTATAAAGTAAAAATTAACTCTTTGGGTTGTTCGGTCTGCCGTCCAGCATACAGGCAGCAGTTGATAGATTTTTTGTCCTCTTCAAAAGACACTCTTTGCGAAAGATGCCAGGAACGCCTTGAGCGTAACCCGCTGCGCGTTCTTGACTGCAAAATTGACGGAGAGCGTTTCAGACAGACGGCGCCAAAGCAGCAGCTTTGCCCCGCGTGCGTTGAGCATTATGAAGAAGTCAAAGCTTTGCTTAAAGGCAAAATAGATTTTGAAGAAGATTCTTCTTTGGTCCGCGGGCTTGATTATTATACCAGAACCGTGTTTGAGTTTCAGGCGGGCAACACCGCGCAAAACGCAATCGCGGGCGGCGGACGTTATGACACTTTGATAAAGAGCATGGGCGGCGCGGACGTGCCCGCCATCGGCTGGGCTTTGGGCGCGGAACGCACTGTTGCGGCGCGCGGGCCGGTGGCCGAAAAGCCTTCAAAAAAAGTTTTTGTCATCTCAATGGACAAAAGCTGCAACGAAGTTGCGTTCAATCTTATGCAGGATTTGCGCTCCGGCGGAATTATTACCGAAGGCGGGCTTTTTGACAAGAGCATAAAAGCGCAGATGAAACAGGCTGATAAAGCCGCGGCGTCTTATGCGGTAATCATCGGCAGCAGCGAACTTGAAAGCAACACCGCCGTTATAAAAGATTTGGCATCGGGGGAACAGAAAAGTTATCCCCTTGCGCAGGCTGTTGAAACCATAAGGAATTTTTGACAGGTGAATTATGAAAAGAACAAATTACTGCGGTGAGATTACTCCGCAACATATAGGTACGCAGCAAATACTCTGCGGCTGGGTGCACAGTTACCGCAACCACGGCGGAATATTATTTTTGGATTTAAGGGACAGAACGGGTTTTGTGCAGATTGTTGTTGAACCTTCAAACAAAACCGCGTTTGAAACCGCTTCTTCTTTAAGAAACGAATACGTAATCTGTGTCAGCGGCAAAGTGGCCGCGCGCAAAGAAGGTTACGTAAATAAAAATATTCCCACGGGCGAAGTTGAAGTCATCGCCCAGAGCATAGAACTTTTGAACACCTGCATTCCTTTGCCGTTCGGCATTGACGACGGAAGAACGGTTTCCGAAGATATCCGTCTTAAATACCGCTATCTTGATTTAAGAAACCAGCGCATGGTGCACAACCTTACGATGCGCCACAAAATCGCGCAGATTGCGCGCAAGTATTTTGACAGAAACGGATTCTTGGAAATTGAAACGCCTATTCTGACTCGCTCCACGCCTGAAGGCGCGCGCGATTATCTTGTGCCTTCGCGCGTTCACAAAAATAAATTTTACGCTTTGCCGCAGTCGCCGCAGATGTTCAAGCAGGTGCTTATGGTAAGCGGAATAGACAGATACTTTCAGCTTGCGCGCGCATTCCGCGACGAAGATTTGAGAGCGGACCGCCAGCCCGAGCATACCCAGATTGATATGGAAATGTCGTTTGTAACTCTGGACGATATTTTTGCCATGGGCGAAGGTCTGATGAAAGAAATTTTTACCGCCATGGGCGAAGAAATCAATACGCCATTTGAGCGCGTGCCTTACGAACAGGCAATGCTGCGCTTTGGCAGCGACAAGCCCGATATGCGCTTCGGCATGGAAATTGCCGACGTCAGCGATGTTTTTAAGACCACCGCGTTTAAAGTATTTTCTGGTGCATTAGCCTCGGGCGGCGTTATTCGCGCGCTTAAGGCAGATGCCTGCGCGGAAAAGTTCAGCCGCGGCGTTACTGATAAGCTTACGGATTTTGTAAAAGCAAACGGCGCCAAAGGCCTTGTGTGGCTTAAGTTTACAGCCGGCAAATTTGAAGGACCTTCAGCCAAATTCTTCAGCGCGCAGGAGCTTGAAGCCCTTGCTTCCGCCCTTAAAGCCGCAGAAGACGACATTGTGTTTATCGGCAGCGACAAAGCTTCCGTCTGCGCTTTGTTTATGGGCGCATTGCGCAAAGAAATTATCAAATTTCTGGCACTTAAGCCGCTCAAAAAATGGGCGCCTTTGTGGGTGGTCAACTTCCCGCTGCTTGAATATTTGCCCGAAGAAAACCGCTACGACGCGACGCATAACCCTTTCACCGCTCCGGTGGAAGAAGATATACCTCTGTTGGATACAAACCCGCTTGCGGTGCGCTCTTACCAGTTTGATATGGTTCTGAACGGGACGGAGCTGTCTTCAGGTTCTATCCGCAACCACAGAAGAGAATTGCAGGAAAAGATTTTGGGCCTTATGAAATATTCAAAAGAAGATTCCGACCTTCGCTTTGGTATGCTGCTTAACGCTTTGCAATGCGGCGCGCCTCCGCACGGCGGGTTCGGCATAGGGTTTGACAGGCTCACCGCGCTGCTCTGCGGGGAAGATTCCATTAAAGAAGTTATAGCTTTCCCCAAAACAACCGCGGCGTTCTGCCCGCTGAGCGAAGCCCCCAATATTGTGGAGCAAAAACAGCTGGACGAACTTGCCTTGAAACTTGTTCCCGCAAAAGAAGAAGAAAAATAAACGGGATTGATTTGAAATACGGCGCGGCTTTTTGGCCCGCCGTATTTTTTTATTTATTTTTTGGATATTGGGTATTTTTATTTGTGTGATTGTATGTGCGGAGTTTTGGTATTTATCCGTCGGCGGGGGTAGATTTGAAGATAAGCTTTACATAATTCAAGCATTTGTTTTTTATTTCATTTGACGTCTGAAATAAAAAAATATTTTGTGCGCGGCGCGGATATAAAATATAAATTACTTGCAAAATTAAGAAAATTTGTCAATAATACTAAATATAAGGTCTGTGCAGTCGGCTCAGTCTGTTAACAAACAGGGGTTTGCCGCTGCAAGGAGGTTCGTTAATGCAATTTTTTTCAAAAAACGGTTTTAGAATTGCGGTCGTAGTGCTTATAGCATTTTTGGCCGTGCCGTTTATTTTTGTTGACAAGGCGTCAAAACCGACGCAGCAGCAGGCCGCGGGACAAAGCGCGGCATTGCCCGTAGGGATAAGCAAGAATCCGCTTTCAAGATTTTTCAACAGGATAGCCGGCTTTTACGGACTCAAAAAGAACAACGCGCCCGAAGCGGGCGGCGTGAACAACAGCTATGAAGAAGGGGGAAACGGAAATCTTAATTCCGGGTCCGTATCAACTGTTGCGGGGTCAACGGGCGGACAGGACAATTTTAAAGTGGTAAGCGAAGGCGGCGTTGCCGCGGGCGCGCAAAACGGCGCGGCGGCATCGGGAGCATCGGCGCAAAATGCACAGGGCGGCGCGCAGGCCTCTGCGCAGGAAGTGCAGGAATACGTGCGTATGGATAACAAAACTTATCAGGTGGTAAAAGACCCCACGGGCAAAAAATATGTGCTTACGGATAAAGGCCCCGTCGGCTTTGACGACCTTATGAAATCCACCGTATCAAAAGAAGATTTTGAAGCGGCCAAAAAAATAGCCCCAAGCTTGAGCAACGAAGAACTTGTGTATGCAATACACAGCCCTTACGGCGTAAAAGGATATATGGACCGCAAAGCAAAAGGCTTGCTGACTTATGACGATAATCCCAATTTGTTCGGCGGACCTGCTGGTGCAGGCGGCAGCAGCCGGAGTATGTTTGGCGGACCTGACGGACACCGGATGTACGGCGGTGCGGGCGGAGGCGGAGTGTTTACGGCTTCGCTGGCGGCAAAATATGCCAAAGCAAGAGCGGAAGCCGCACAAGCCAAAGCACAAGCGGCGGCCGCGGCAGGCAGCAGCTACAGCGCAAAAGGAATGGAAAACGGCAAGTATACCGACCCTAAAGTTAATGCGCTTGCTTCTTTGATTGTCGGCGCGCCTGTGATAGGGAATGCTGAAGCTGCTTCTATATCTAAAGCTCCTAAATCGGATAAAGTTGTTTATGGCGGACCAGGAGCTAATCAAAATAAAGGCGAAGATTTTATATTGAATACAAATAATCCTACGGGTGTTATAGTGCAAGGCAACAAACCGCGCAATGTTATGTCTGCCGATTTGTTGGGAAAGAATTTTGTTGCTAAATTTGCAGATCCTCAAAATAAAGGTAAAGAAGAAGTTAACCCATGGATATTCCCGACTAAGTTTGATGTTAATAAACCAGGTGCAGGATTTTCTGAAGTTAATAAAGATACACTTAAAAATTCAAAAGAATTATTCTTTAAATGGTCTGACTCTGATGTTTCATATGCTGAAGCTAAAGGAACAATATCATATTATAAATCAAAGATAAAAGGGCTTAACTTTTTGATGATAGACGGCACACAAAACAAAGGAATCAAATTGCTTTCGCCCGAATCTTATCATTATAAAGTGTTTAAAGGTTTGCTTGGCAGCGGCGCGCAGGATGTTGCCGCAGGCGGCAATATAAACACGCAAAAATTAAGCACAAGCAAAACGCTTATAGTTGCGCCAAATCTTGCAACTGCAAACAACCTTAAAAAGGCAGGCTATGAAGTTGTTGTGTTTGACCAATATGCCGTAACGCCTGACAGACTTAATAAGTTTTATACTGATACTCAGAATGCCATAACGGATATGAGCCTTAAACAAACTAAAGCAGGCGCCGAAGTGGTTAATAAAGTTAAGAATGCTTTAAGCAGTGCAAAAGGCAGCGGAAAAACAAGAAAGATATAAGACAAAAGGACCTATTTGGAAATAGGTCCTTTTTCTCTTGCTTTTTGCTTGCGTATTTCATAAATTTATTGTAAGGACAGATGTTTGAATACGGCACAATTTAAAAAGGGAGGCGGCTGTATTATGAAGTTAACAAAATTTATATTGCCCATAGCGGCCATAATGTTGTTTGTATCCGTCGGCGCGGATGCCCAGATTTGTGTGTACAGAAAAGGTGAGGAATATAGAATTGAGGATGCAATTCAATACAAGGGAGATAATGTAGCCTTTATTAAGTTTTGCTGTGGAGAACTTAATATGTGTACAGCTAATTATTTTGTCCAAGACAAATATTTGTTGACTCATATCGCAGCTAAATATAACAGATCGGAAGTTTTGAAATATCTTATTGAGGATAGAAAAATTCCGAATGATACTTTCCCTCTTAATTTAAAAACTGGGGAATACGAGAAAACATATACACCGTTAATGTTCGCGGCTAAAAATAGCGGCTTTGAAAGTGCTAAATTTTTGGTAGATGATGGCGCAAGTGTTACAAAAAAGAATGAATATAATGAAGATGCTTTAGTACTCGCAAAAAGGACTCAAAATACGAAATTGATACAGTATATTCAATCTGCTTGGAATAATTCTGTTTCTTTGTATAATCCTGAAAAGAAGAAAAAGGAACTTATTAAGTTGCTTACAATAAACGACATCAAAGATGAAATAAAGAACTTCCAGAGATCAATAAAATTTAACGGTTTCTTCAGCTAATTTGCAAACCGATTGATTTAAAAATGCCCCGCTTTCAAACAGCGGGGCATTATAATGAAAGGGGGAAAAATAATGAATAAGTTAACAAAATTTATATTGCCCATAACAGCTTTGATTATGGTTTTTGCACCGATGAGTGTTAAAGCAGAAACGTGTGTGTATACTGATGGTACAGGATATGATATTCCCGGGGCTATACAGTACAGAGGATACGATTTAAAATTTATTAAATTTTGCTGTGATGAACTTGATGAGTGTGCTCCAGGATATGCCGCAAGAGACCACTATCTTTTGACACATATAGCGGCTATGTATAAGCGTGATGCCGTTTTGAAATATTTGTCTGAAGAAAAAGGTATTCCTAATGATATGTTTCCTGGGTGTATAAATCCTGGAGATAAAGTTGAGAACAGGACTCCTTTAATGATGACAGCAGTGCGCGGTGATTATGACGGAAGCAAATATCTTGTTGACAACAATGCAAGCGTTATCAAAAAAGACCCTGCAGGCAAAAACGCTTATGACTATGCAAAACAATCAGGCAACCAAGAAGTTATAAGTTATGTCGGCTCCGCATGGAACAGAGCAATGCAGACTTCTATGAATAATGTTCAAAAAAATAAACAAAAACTTATTAAGTTGCTTACAATAAACGACATCAAAGATGAGATAAAGAACTTCCAGAGATCAATAAAATTTAACGGTTTCTTCAGCTAGTTTGCAAACCGATTGATTTAAAAATGCCCCGCTTTAAAACAGCGGGGCATTATAATGAAAGGGGGAAAAATAATGAATAAGTTAACAAAATTTATATTGCCCATAGCGGCCATAATGCTGTTTGTATCCGTAGGCGCGGATGCCCAGATTTGTGTGTACAGAAAAGGTGAGGAATATAGACTTGAAGATGCAATTCAATATAAAGGTGATAACCTTGCATTTATTAAGTTTTGCTGTGATGAACTTGGAATGTGTACAGGAAACTATGCCGCAAGAGATAAATATTATCTCACACATATCGCCGCAATGTATAACAGGTGCGAAGTTTTAAAATATTTAGTTGACGAAAAACATATTCCATATGATAAGTTTCCTGCAAATATGAAAACCGGGGAATTTGAGAGGACTAAAACTCAGGTGATGATGTCGGCGGCCAACGGAAGTTATGAATGTACCCAGTTTCTTATAAGTAAAGGCGCAAGCGTTACAAGAAAAAATGAAGAAAATCATGATGCTTTATATTTTGCAAAGACGTCAAAGAATCAATCTGTAATCAGCATCGTAAAAGCGGCGTGGGATAAAGAAACGCGTCTTGGTTCCTATAATATTCTAAGCCCGAAGAATAAGACATTTGAGCAGAAAACAAAATTGTTAAAAATGCTTGCACCGTCGGAAGTCAAACGCGAGCTTACTTCAAATGTTGTTTTCAAGCAGTCTTCCGCTTTCAAGATATAAGCAAAAAACTCAAAATAATTTGCAAAATAAAACCCCGCTAAGTCTGCGGGGTTTTACATTTTTATAAAGTTTTTAAAGTTCCTGCCTTCTTCCCTTTGCAAATCTTTCTTTTTAAGGCTTTCGCGCTTGTCATAAAGTTTTTTGCCTTTTGCCAGGCCTATTTTTATTTTTGCCCAACCGTTTTTTAGGTATACTTCAAGCGGAACTATAGTTTGCCCTTTTATTGCCGTGTGCGCGGCGAGTTTATTGATTTCTTTTTCGTGCAGCAGCAGTCTGCGCGTGCGTGAAGGTTCAAGCCCGCCCTGCGTGTTAAATTCGTAAGGCTTTATGTTCATATTATAAATATAAGCCTGACCGTTTTCCGCGCGAATGAAAGAGGCTTCAAGCGAACATTCTTTAAGGCGGAGTGATTTGATTTCGGAGCCCGAAAGTTCCAACCCCGCTTCAAAGCTTTCAAGAATAAAATATTCGTGAAAAGCTTTGCGGTTTGTTGAAATTATTTGTATTCCTTTCGCTCTTGGCATAAAATAATTCTAGCAAATATGCGGCTTGGGTATAAAACCGATTGTAAAAAAAGTGC
>Ga0183101_1000421_pt2 | contig 15383 bp, 14 predicted proteins | sample Biomet3_FD_127790 | JGI IMG/M metagenome (GOLD analysis project Ga0183101, IMG submission 127790) | Microbial communities from bioreactor (seeded with sewage sludge) at LBNL, California, USA - Biofuel metagenome 3 | ecosystem: Engineered > Bioreactor > Anaerobic > Unclassified ... | reverse complement strand
CTGGGAGCAATGGCCATACCTACAGGCCCGGGAAATACCGAAAAACAGCTCGAACTGTTTGTTGACCTGAAGTCCACAGCCCTTGCAAGCACTTCCTCTTATGCGCTTTTGCTTGCCGAAGAAATTGAAAAGCGCGGGCTTAAGTCCCAGATTCAGCTCAGAAAAGGAATTATAGGTTCGGAGCGCTGGAGTGAAAAGATGCGCAGTCGAATCGAAAACGAGCTGGGAATAGAGACTTTTGATATTTACGGGCTGACCGAGATCTACGGTCCAGGAATCGGCCTTGATTGTTCTTTCCATGAGGGTATGCATTACTGGTCCGACTACCTGCTCTTTGAGGTAATCGATCCCATTACGGGCGAGCAGCTTCCTGACGGCACGCTTGGAGAACTTGTAATTACGACTCTCACAAAGGAAGGGGCTCCCCTTATCCGCTACAGGACAAGAGACCTGACCCGGATAATTCCTGGTCTCTGTAAATGCGGCTGTCCGTTCCCGAGAATTGACAGGATACTTGGCAGGTCAGACGACCGCATAAAGTTCAAGGCTGTAAATATTTATCCAGGCCAGATCGAAGACCTTGTCCAGAGGATTCCTGGCGTAAGCAGCGAATACCAGATCCTGCTTACCCGTAAGGACGGAAGGGACAGCATGATTTTCAGGGTTGAGATCGAAGGCGTAGAAGATCCCGCAAAGAAAGCAAAAACCGAAAAAGCCCTCGGAAAAGCCTTCAAGGACTTTATAGGCGTAACCGTGGATGTTGTGGGCGTAAATATAGGGGAACTTCCCCGCAGCATGAAAAAGACAAAAAGAGTAATTGATGAAAGGGAATTGTGAAATCCCCGTGACCTTTCATCCACAATTTCTTCTTTTATTTAACCCATATTTCACTTGATTTTTATCAATTACTTTTCACTTGATTTTTATCAATTACTTTTCACTTGATTTTTATCAATTACTTTTCACTTGTTTTTTGTCAAGTACTTTTCACTTGTTTTTTATCAATTACTTTTCACTTGTTTTTTATCAACCCATTTTTCACTTGTTTGTTCCTTATTCATTTTTACTTGCTTTTCCCATCAACCGACTAATCGCTTAATTGTCAATCTCTTTTACTCGGCATTTTACGGCTTACTCAATTTTATCTCCCTCTGTACGGGATAATTTTCCAGTTGCCTTCTTTTCTTTTTCAAGATCGGTTTTGTATACAATAGTCCTGTAAGGGTACGGGATTTCTATGCCTTCCTTATCAAAACGCTTTTTAATAGCTTCCCTGATTTCGCATCCTGAACTATACGCAACACTCCTGTCTTTGAACCAGACATTCATGCGGAGATTTACGGAAGACTCCCCCAGTTCGACAACATTTACTTTAACTTCTCCTCTCTCCCTGAAGTCCGGATCAACAGGATGAAGCACAGGGGGGTCAATAAATCCCATTTTAAGCGTTTCGGATTTGATTAAGCTGGGTTTTACAACGCTATATTGAACTTCCTGAGGGGGCATTACATTGGGATGTTTTCGGGCTTCTTCGATCATGATCTTTCTAGCCTGGTCAATGTCGGCATCATAGCTTATCCCAACGTCTATTGGCCAGATTACTGCAGGGTCTTCTATAGTCCAGTTAATTATCGCTTCATTGCTGATCATGGAATTTGGGATTATAAGCCGCCTGTTATCCCAGGTTATAATGACAGTGTGCCTGAGATTAAGATCCGTAACTTTTCCGTATTCATTCATAATATTAAGCCGATCTCCTACCCTGAAAGGTTGAAAAACGGCAAGGGAAATACCTGCGATTATATTGCTCAGTGTACTCTGGGCCGCAAAACCAATAACTATACCGGCAATCCCTGCCCCGGTAAATAGGGCAACCGAAAGGTTTTGAAGACTGGGAATGCTGTAAATAACAAGGGCAATCCCCATAAAATAGATTAATGCAACCACAATATGCCTGAACATCCGGAAGGATGTTGGGTCCATATGCAGCTTGCTACTTACTTTTGTGAAATGGCGTTCCAGAAGACGATTTACGTTCCGTGCAATAATGACAGTGATCAGGCCAATAAAAAGTATGAATATAAATGTACCGAAGTTATCTGAAAACCATGTAAGTGCCTTCTTTAAGCCTATATCAAAATAAGACATATTCTCCACAAAAGAAGAGTTATTATTGAGGGTTTCCATGCCATGATTGATTGGTAAGAAGCTTTAAATAAATATTGATTTAAAGAAAGATGGAAACTGTAAAAAAAGTATATTTAGGCAAAGAAAGTTATCCCAGCCTGAATATCAGGAAATTTAAGCAAAAAATAATTCCAAAAATTAGTAAACCGAAAAAAGAAGTTTCGTGAACGGAAACTTCTTTCTCCATATTCTGTAAGGCTTTTTTGGTTCATTTTTTCTTCTTTAATAAATAATGAAGTTGAGTCTTAAATAAATGAAAGAAAGGAATTACTTCTTTTCTTTGGCATACGCAACAATTGCGTCTTTAACTCCATATTTAAATGCGATCACGACGGCAAGTCCCCATGCCAGCGGCCCTAGGAACAGATAGAGTATGCTCGTATTAACCAGCATTGTATCCAGAGCAAGTAAGATTACTATCAGATACAGGAAGCCTCTTAGAAGAGGGAAAAAGATGTTTACCTCTTCTACGTTAATGCCTTTAAAAGCACTGGAAATATAGTCCATGACCACATCAATAGAAAGGAATCCGATTATCAGGATCAGGATACCTGTAAAAAGGCGTGGCAAATAATGCGTAATATCTATAAACAGCTGAGTTATCATGGTCAACTCTAAGATATTAGATGCAATCGAGAGAAATACCAGGTACCCAAATAGCCTGATCAGTCCGGATACAATTCCTGATACTGTCAGTCCTCCGGATTTGACTGAGGCTCCAAAAGTTGTTTCTTCAAATTTTTCATCCACTCCTGTTGAAACAAGTACTTTTTTGGCCAGGTCACTAATGAAGTCAACTACCAGTAGACCAACAAGTAGTACTATGAAAGCGGAGACCATAAGTGGAATATAGAGCACGATCATGCTGACAAAATTATTCACTGCCTGGATGTTTAGCAGGTCCAGAATGATCATAGCAAAGACGATGTAGATGAACCACCTGATTACGGCATCAAAAAAACCCACCGTACTCATCTGCGCTCTTTTTATCATTCCACCAATGATGGTTTTGTCGATAAGGTCATCGAGTCCGATCTTATCCAGAAACCTTGCTCCGAGCTTTCCAAGAAAAGTTCCTACTATTTTTCCTACGATAATCAGTATGATTATCGCTACTAAAGTAGGAATGAATGCAATAAACTGATCAATTATATTGATAAAACTATTTGTAATTTCAGTTCCAACCAAATTAACCACTCCCTATATCTTTGTCCAAAAAATGACGATTTTTCCAGTTCCCCAATTCCTGGAAAAACGTTTATATATTTAATTTATTATTATATTCAACAAATAATACATATATTTATCTGCAATTTGCCTGCAAGCGTTTAAAAAGCTCGTTTTTAAATGTAAGTCCTATAAGTTTTAAAACTACTCAATCTGTTTTAAAATTTCCAAATAAATATTTGGATAAAAAACATGCGCAGGCTTAAATCAATGGAGTTTTAATTACTGAATAATCTATTTTTATTAGAAGCTGAGGCAGAGAAATAAGCATGGTGACTTCTGGAAGAAGAGGATCACAAATCGGGCTTGCACCTGGAGCGCTTGTCCATGTAGGAGAAAAGAAGGTAGAAAAGGTAGTAATCCGGGTCCTTGCCTATAACAGTGAAAAGCTTATAGAAAGAAAACTGGAGAAGGTTGAAGAGTGTCTGGAATTTAAAGACCAGCCCGATCTCAATTTATGGATAGATGTGGATGGGCTGGATAGGGTAGATATCATAGGAAAGCTCGGAGGCTATTTCAATATCCATCCTCTTACCCTTGAAGACATACTCAATACACGACAGCGACCCAAGACTGAAGATTATGATTCATATATTTATTCGGTTTTAAAAATGATTCTCCTTGATACGAAAACGAAAGAAATCACTATAGACCAGGTAAGCATTATCATCGGCCCTAATTATGTCCTTTCTTTTCAGGAAAGGGATGGTAACATTTTTGACCAGGTGCGGGAAAGGTTTGAAAATCCTGCTTCTCGCCTGCGGAAAAGCGGGGTGGATTATCTTGCCTACGGCCTTATTGATGCTGTTATCGATAACTATTTTTTAATCCTTGAGCATTTTGGTGATAAAATCGAATACCTTGAAGAAGGGCTGGTATTATATCCAAGGCCTGAGACCCTCAAGACTATTCAAAAGTATAAAAGGGATATGATCACCCTTCGTAAATCCATCTGGCCTCTTCGGGAGCTGATAAATGGTTTGCAGAGGGTTGAGTCCGATCTTATTAAGGGGACTACCCGAGTTTACCTTAGAGATGTTTATGATCATACCATCCAGGTAATAGATACCGTCGAAGATTTCCGGGATATTTTATCTTCAATGGTTGATATCTATCTCTCCAGCATAAGCTTCAGGATGAATGAAGTTATGGAGGTCCTGACGGTCATAGCAACGATTTTCATTCCCCTTACTTTCATATCAGGCGTTTACGGAATGAATTTCAAATACATGCCTGAACTCAACTGGCGCTGGGGCTATCCGACAGTAATGTTTGCAATGATCCTTCTAGCGGTCAGCATGTTTATCTATTTTAAGAAAAGGAAATGGGTTTGACTTTCTTTTTTCCTGGAGGCTTTTTCTTTTTGTCTCCTATCCAATTAAGCTTTTTATCCTTTTTTATCCGTGTTCGTCCATCCTTTTGCTCCTTTTCTTCAACTCTCTTTTTGTCAGCTTTCCCATCAGCTTTCTTTTTGTCAGCTTTTCCTTCAGCTCTCTTTTTGTCAGCTTTCCCATCAGCTTTCTTTTTGTCAGCTTTCCATCTTTCCTTTATTTTTCTCCTTTGTTTTCTCTCCTTTATTTTTCTCCTTTGTTTTCTCTCCTTTTTCTTCTTTCCTTTTTCTTCTCTCTTTTTTCTTCTTTCCTGACTTTTGATCTGTTTTTCTTTTGATTCAGAAAAGTTTTTCAAAGGCAAAATTTTTATAATGTAGTACATCTATATTAAGAAATTTAGACATTTCTTCAAAAAGTATTAGTTTCCGGGATATTATGTACGGCCGTTATAATCCCCCTTTTTCAGTCGAACAGGAAGGAATTGCCATTTCCGTGGAAAACACCGGAGAGCAGTGGATATACAGAAGGACACTTGGAACGGAAGATGTAGAGAAAATTATTCTTGGAGATGAAAAGTGCCTGATTATAAATCCGGTAGAGCCCTTAAACACTCCTAAAGAAATTACTCCAAACCTGCTTATAGAGTTTGAGAAAACCCTGCTGCTTGCGGGAGGAGCAAAAAGGAAGATTTTTCTGACTTTTCCTATAGAGATAGGTGTTTTTATCGCGGATAAAGGAGAAAAAGATCTTCAGCTTCTTGATGTGCTGAGCCTGGTGAGGCAGAAGTTTACTCTTTATGGAGAGGTTTCAAACGGAGTCATCTGTAAGCACTGGAAAAGCCAGATATATTCAATTTCTCCTTCCCCTAACCCTTTACAGGAAGGGATTATTGAACTGACTCTTCGAAATACCTCTTCGGATTGGGCTTCGATCTCAAAAGTAGTTTTCAGTGCATATGGTATGAAACTTTATTATGCTGGCGATGTTTTCATGCGAGCGCGTATGGACATCCTCAACAGAAACACGGCTGAAACGGGTTTTGAGCTGCAGCATCTTAGCGGGGAGCTAAAGAGCAGTCCTCTGAAAGATTTTAAATCAAGGAAAGAAGCTTTTGGGGTCTATAGTCTTCAGAAGCTTGGTTTTGTACCTCTTAAATTTTACATGGGGTGGGGATTTTGATTATGGATCTTGATTTCCTTGACAACAGCCTGCCTATCTTCGATGGTACCGTAACTCTGGGGTCTGTGCTAAAGTTTATACTCATTCTTTCTTTTTCAACCTTCCTTGTCAAAATTCTTTCACTTTATCTGCGCAGGTCTCTCAAAGATAAGGTCAGTAAGGATGCGGGTGAGACTATCATCAAAATCCTTTACTATGGCATACTTACTATTGTGTTTTTTTCTAACCTACGTCTACTAGGAATTAATCCTTCAGGATTCCTGCTGGCAGGAGGGGTAGCAGGTATTGTCCTTGGTTTTGCAAGCCAGAACATTGTGGGAAATCTGGTTTCTGGTTTTTTCCTCATGGTCGAAAGGCCCATAAAAATAGGGGACCAGGTTCAAATCAGTGATGTGTCGGGTTATGTCATAGATATCCGAATAATCTCTACCCTTATACGGACCTATGACGGACTTCTTGTTCGCATCCCTAACCAGCAGGTCTTTACAACAAATATCACAAATATTGTAGAGCATCCTGTCCGAAGGTTTGAACACACAATCAGGATCCGCTATAGTGACGATGCCAATGCCGCAATTTTTCTTATCAAAGACCTTATTGACAAAGAGCCCTTTGCTCTCCTTAACCCTTCTCCTTCGGTTTTTGTAAACGACCTTGGGGACAGTTCGGTAAATATTACTGTAAGGATCTGGGCACCTGTTAACGAATGGTTTGGGATAAAAACCAGAATTCTATGGGATATAAAACAGACTCTGGAAGAAAATGGCATAGAGATTCCTTTACCGCAGAGCATAGTTCACATACAGACCGATTCGAAAAAGATTCCTGAAGAACTGGTTCCGATACCGGAAAAAGAAATCGAAAGTGTACTGAATTACGAAGAAAGAGTTTTAGCCTGAATAAACCTGTTACTGAGTAAACCTTTTACTGAATAAACCTGCTACGGAATAAACCTATTACACAGACAGATTTACTCAAATATTTTTAGATTTTCAAAATAAAGACGAGTTGCAACTGAAATAAAGAAACCTATTATTATTAAAGAAATCAATGAGATTAATGAAACCAACGAGATTAATGAAACCAATGAGATTAACGAAATCAATGGGGTCATTAAATCAACTCTGATAGACGAATAATAACAGAGAAATATTTTGACATTACACCAGGGGATAGCGGTCTTATGAAATTGAAAAATGACACAGGAAGTGAATATACTTCCGAAGTGCTTGATTATAGTAAGGTTCCGACAGAATGGAATGATGCATATCTTTTCAGTAGTAGGGAAGATGCTTCGAAAGAGCTCGATAGACTAAAAAATGGGCCAAAGGAGATAAACGAAACTTTCCGCCCGAAATTTGAAAAATTGTCAGGGCCTGTTATGCTTGAGTATCTGGAAACCGAAAAGGCTTACTCAAAATCGCTTGATGTCCTGTATACTTATGCATATACTCAGCTCAGTAAAAATGTGAATGAATCGTTTCTTATTTCTCTGCTTGGAAGTGTTCAGGATCTGCTTACCGAATATAAGAAAGCCACAGCCTTTGCAACCGTAAAATTGACCTCGCTCGGGAAAGAGGAATGGGACAGACTCTTTTCCGAAGAACCCGGACTTGAGGCTTACAGGGCCTATCTTGAAGCTAACTATATGAGATTTATAGAGCACAGACCAAGGGATGAGGCTCAGGCTGCGTATCTTGCAGAGCTTGAAAACCAGCGCATGAAACTGGAAACTGAAGCTCTTTCCGAAATCACGAATAAAGTCACAAAGGCAGGAGAAATCACGCTTGAAAACGGAGAGAAGTTTTCTGTCAATTCTCAGTCCTACGGTACTTTACTATCAACAGATCCGAGCCGGGAAAACAGGAAAAAATGTTATGATAAGAGGTTCTACCACCTGATTAGTGAATCCGATTCCATGGCGTCTCTCTATTCCAAAAAAGCTCAGATTGATGACCTTGTTGCCAGAGAGTTAAATTATACGGATTTCTATGACTACAGCCTGTATAACCTCTATCTAACTCATGCTCAGGTTGATGACATGAATACCGTTTTCAAGCAGAGAAAAGAGGTTTTTGAGGCCTACAATGAGTTCAGAAAGAATAAGCTCGGGCTTAACGTGCTCAAACCATATGATCTTGTTCTGCAGCTGACGAATCAACCTGGAAAGAAATATGCTTACATAGATGCTCTACGAGAGGTTCAGAAATCCTATTCCAGAATGGACCCCAATTTCAAAGAAATCTTTTTAAAAATGGTTACTGGCGGTTTCATAGACGTATACCCTGATCCTGAGCATGGAAAACAGCCAGGGGGTTATTGCACCGATTCCTGCGCACTGAAAGCTCCGCCTCTGATCTTTATGAACTATGACGGCCTTATCAGGGACCAGAAAACTTTAACCCACGAGATGGGACATGCCATTAATTTCTACCTCATGGGCAATTCCGTAGACTATCTTTACTGCACAGGTACGATCTACGAAATGGAAATTCCTTCCACTTTCAATGAAGAGCTATTTGTTGATTACGTTGTCGAAAATTCAGATAGGGATACCGCAGTTGCAGTCCTTTCCCAGCAGATCGATGATTATCAGAACTTCTTTACCAGACAGCCCTTGATTACGGAATTCGAATATAAAGCACACCGGCTCTGCGCAGAAAAAGAAACGGTAAGCGGAGCAGAACTTAATGCTATCTGGACCGACCTTTCTAAAGAATACAGGAGCCGTTCAGTTGAGTATTACCCTGAAGATTCCGCAGAATGGACTTATATTAATCATATCTATCTGACAAGCAACTACTATACCTTCAACTACGCGGTTTCAAAAGCAATAACCCTTGCTCTCTTCAAACAGTACAGAGAAGACCCAGACGCTTTTAACAATAACTACGTTGCGTATCTCTCGGCAGGCTCGACGATGCCTCCGGAAGAAAAACTCAAGGAATACTTTGGGATCAAAATCGACAGGCAGCTCTTTGAAGACGCGATGGACGTTGCTGAGTTGAGGATTCAGGAATTATATGAACTGGCAAGGGAAGGAAAATTCTGAAAGGTATTCTGGAGAGGAAAGTCTCGAAAAAAGGAGAACCTGGGTACGAAGAAACTTACAGGAAACGTACATAAAGGAAAAGTAAGAGAAAATGAACCTATTCAATGCGTCTTCGGTTAAGTGAGAATTCGTGACAAATTAAGTCAATGTCCTCAACATTTGTCAAATATTTTAATAAATTATGAGCTGGAACAAGGTATTGATTTCATGTAAATAGGCCAAAATATAAGGCTGACTTCCAGTGCAAAATCGATAGCTTTCAGGCAAGAAAATTCCTTAACCGATGACCAATGGAACCTATTCCAGAATTACATAATTTCATTACTTCGCTAATTTTGATTTTTTTCAAAAAGGAGGCTTTTATATACCTTTATATATGATAAAATGTCTCCTTATGCCTCTTTTATCATATAAGTGTATATATGGTTCTAAACTTGAATTAAAATCAAAATACTGTCTTGATTTGGTATTACAACCTCTCACATCTCATGTAGCCCTCAAGATTAAGGGTTCACTTACAAGTGAAGACATAATTCGTATTGTTGTGAGTTTGGCAGTCGATAAGAATTCAGTCCATTCAGTTTCAATCAAGAGAGGACCTCAAGTTATAGACGAAGATAAGTTCAGATTTGAAGTATTTATACTTCTAATCGAGGAATGGATAAGAAGAAAGTTAAGAGTAAGGACAAAAGTGTGGTATTTGAGATAAGGAGAGAGTAAAAGTGGAGGAAAAATTTTAGTGAACTACTGAAGTTGTTTTTGGAATGAATTTGTTTACAGTAAAAAGTAATTGGTTTCAATTTTTATCTAATTAATCTCCATATTTCAGTTTTTAAGTTAAATACTATAAGCAACCATCCTACCAACATCAACGAAAAAGTAAGCCCTCTATATTTAATCATAGTTTCATAATCCAAGAGTAACATAAATAATGGTAAGAATATGCCGAGCAATGAAAATATAAATAATAGTAAAAGATTATTTTTTAAGCTCGGGATTTCGTTATTAAACTCCACTCTAAGCTCTTTATTCTTTAAGATTTCTTGGTATAATGCAAGTTCTACTTTTTTGTTGATTATCTCTTCTTTATAGCGGGAATAATTTTTTAACTTAATCCTATCATTTTCAATTTCTTCTCGTGATAGCGTTTCTACGTCAGGAATTCTCACAAGGTTCTCATAATCAATTGCAGATGGTAGGGTGAAGCCAAGTAAAGGATTTCTTTGACGTTTTCTTTCCTTTTTTTTAGCCTCTAAAAAGATAGCATACTTGTCCTCAAAAATAGATCTGTTTATAAGCTCATATTCTTCGTCTTTTATCACTTCATTATAAAGTAACTTTGGATCAGGTGGATTCACCAAATCTATCGACTCTAAAAAATCTTTTAAGCATCTATCAACAAGTTCTTCGGCGGCTTCTCTTACTTTTTCTAGATATTTGTCATCGTATTCTTGTCTGAAGGCTTCTTTGGAGATATCTTTGAGTTTTTCTGATAGTACAGCGGTTTCATAAAGAGTATCCAAACTTAGAGGATTATTTGGGTCTATATTGAGTTTGATATCATCCAAAAATTCTCTCACTGTATTACAATCATTCTCAAAATCTATATTTTTAATGTATTCTATTTTTGGTGCCATTTCTTGATTTATTAACTCAATTTTCCTTTTATAATCGGAAATCTCATTATGAAGCTGGTCAATAAGAGATTTTTGATTTATAAGTTTCGTTGTTAGGAAAGCACCCATAAGTCCAACTATTGCGGCTGCGCATTGAGCCGAAGAACTATAAAACCAATTTGGATCTATTTTCACAGGATCAATTTGTGAAATTAGGTTTGTTGCATTTTGTGTAATATTGTCCACTGGATCTTTTAAAATTATTGGTGTATTTGTTAAAAGTTTTGAAGAATCGTTTGATACATTTGTAGAAAAGTTACTAATGGAGGGATTATTAACAAAGTAATCTTTCATTGTTTGATTCATCTGTAATAAAGAAAACAAGTAATCTAAATAAAAATTTCTATATTTTTCTGGGAATTATAGTTACTCTTGTAATTATTGCAACAAACACTTAGTTAAACCACATTTAGCAGTTGCATTATTTAGCCTCGTGACATAACATATAAGCCTATCCCAAAACTTCATTTATCTAATATTGCTGCTAACATTACAACTTCTAAATATGATGTTTCTTTTAATTTTATATCTTGGAAGCACTTTAATGGAAATATAAAATTGAAGAAATGGACTAAATGCTTGGCAGAATTATGATCTAAAAAGAGGAATTAATTAGGAATCAATGCACTAGTGTCTTGAAAATTTAGTTATTGGTCACATGTTAACTCTGAATCGCTATATGTTGATAAGAAGCTATCAAAGATTATGCTAAATAATTAAATTGCCATGACACTAGTCAATTTTGCGGGAGTTCTAGATGTTGCAAAAATCTCAAAAGAAGCTGAAAAGACTGAAGGCTCGAGAAAGTCAGAGTCTAATGGAAAATTCGCGACTCTGATACGTTTCCTTAGGCTTCCTTGAAATTGATATCAATATCTTCCCGTGAGCAAACTCTAGTGTTTTTTCTTAGACCGTTTTTTATTCTCAGAGCTATCCCAAAAGATATTTTATTCTTAATCGTTGAGGGGTTTCAAAGATATTTTCATGATCTTGTGCTTGATTGAATATTAGAAATACAAGGCTCAAGAAGCAAATTTCAATTTTTGGGATGAGCTCTAAATCAATTTTTTGTGTACTATAGAGAAAATTGATCTTCCGGTACGGAATTTTCCACTCGATAGCTTCTTGATATTTGTGATTTTTCAGAAGATTGGGTACACTGCCTATAAAACAAAAGATTCTCAATATTTCTTATGTTGATTGGAAGAAATTAGGAGTTTTCCAAAGGTACATTGCATTACATGAAGTAGAATGCAAAGAGTGATAAGCCATTTACTCTTAATGTTCATGTTCTGGAAAGGGTGAATAAATGGGAGGTATTGATTTCAATTCAAAAAAACGTGTATACTTTTAATCAACAAAGTGAATTTAAAAGCAATTGATGATCTACACAGGAACTAAGAGCAATCTGCAAAGAAGAAAAGTGAGACAATTTATCTGACTTTATTCTCTCTTTTTGTTTGTTAACCAATTTAAAAGTGAGACAACTTATCTGACTTTAGTCTTTCTTTTTATTTGTTATCCAATTTGATTCGCTGTTCACAGAGGTCACTTCACCTATGGTTTTTGTTTGTTCCCCTTCACTACTTCCTTTGCTAATATGTGAACGCACTTTCATGAAGTAAGCAAGAGCCGCAATGGGCAGGGCATAGCCTATTCCATATACTGCTAAATCTGTCTCTTGAGGTTCAAATATAATGCTCAAGAAGTTAACCCCAAGTACGACAATAGTAAGCCCCACGAGGTTTAATTCTAGCTCTTCAATATTGTTTATTTTCACCCATTCTGGTAAAGGTAGCGGCTGGATAAACAACTGGTATAGCCCGAAAGATGTAAGAAAAAGCACCGTACCGACTAAGAAGAGGTGTACAGTCTCCACAATTTCAACAATGACATTCCCTTCTGGACCTTCTTTTGACATTCCGGTAATGAGTTCTCCCATGAAGTGAACAATATCTATACCACCTTTAACAAATAAGACGCAAGCAGCAATTGCCAATCCTATCACTGGAATCAACACGAAGAAACGCATTCCTGCAATAAACCTTACAACTTTCATTGGCAGACTCCTTCTTGCTTTCCTCAGATGACCAGTATATTTGGTTTCTTTTCTTCCATTCTTAATCCCCAAATAGAATGGTTGATATCTCGGTCGGCAATTTAAAGCAGCCTTCCGAAGTCTGATAGATAAATTTAGATTTTTTCCTCGCTATACTCCGTTTTTCTCACAATTGCATAACTGATCCAGACTACGTATGAACCCTTTGCTTTACCTGCTTCTCGTCTCCCCATTCACGTTATTTTTCTTGCGCCATGACAGCTTTTGAATTTGAGTCCGCTGCCTCAGGGGCAGGAATCATTGCGCCCTGTCCGGGAAAAAGCATCTTTCAGAGCCATAATTCTCATAATTCTCATAACTTCTGAAACCGGGTAACCCCTTCGTACCGACCCAGCAATAATTTGCCTTGGACATTCGCGGATTTAGTATTGTACGGTACAAAAAAGAAATGCAAAAGGCTTTGGAAACATATTGGATTTTATTGTTATGATCCATCAAAATTAGGTAAGCGTAAACTGAGTTTTATCCACCTGAAACATTCAAGAGCCAGCTTGTCAGATATTGGTTTGTTTAACTATACTATTGCAGCGAACCTTCTTCATTACATCGGGAGCAGAGGGTCACGAATACCCTGTCCTTTATGTCGTGGATAAAGTTAACCCCCGCCTCTTTTTGGTTTTGTTTAAACCTCTGTGCCGTTGCTTCTTTGTAAAGTGAGGTTTCTTAGCATCACGGTTACAGAAGTTGGTAATGCGACTCTGTACTAAGAAAGTCTTGTAAATGGATACTTAATTATTCCCCAGAAACCGGACAGGCGACCCGAAACATACCCCATCCTTTACAGGCTGTCCGACAATTACTGTTAGTAATAATTAAATTCCTTATTTTTCAATTTATAAAGGCTTTATATGCCTTATTTTTCACATGTTTTTGCCCTGAAATTGAATTATCGGACAACCTGTTTAGGTTGGTGTGGCCGTAAGCAATTTGATTTTTATTTTACTTTCAAACCAGGATATCCCGTCTATTCTTTGTAACTTCATGGTATGTTAAAACAATCTTCGATGCCCCAAATAAGCGAAAAGGAATTTAGCCAGCAGCAAAGTTGTGTCGTTCGTGATCATAATCATCTTTTTCACCTCCTATTTTCTCATTTTTTGAAATCGTGTAATGAAAGATGGTTCAAAATTATCATCAAGATATTATTCTCCAACAAATATAATATATCTAGAAATACAAGTATGGATTTGATGTCAGAAATAATGCTATATGGGCTGGTGCCTCTATTCTGATCTGAAATTTTGCCAAAAAACTTCATCTAAGCCTTTAAAACAAAACTGATGACTGTCGCTCGACGCAGGATTTGAGTATGGTAACTTAATTGAAGATATATGCTAATAAAAACCAGATTCAAGTAGTTGTTTGCTACTACTATTCCTGACTTATTTTTCTGCCACACTCAATGCTTATTATTTTCATTATTGATTACTACGAATATCGTCTTCGTGCATAATGCTGAACAGAAACCGTATCATAGGCACTCACACGAGAAATCTCAAATATATAGGTCGTCTTGGCCTTACCTGAAGGATAGCTCGCCAAAACATAACCCTACCGCCTTTTTTGGATGGGATTTTTTGATTTTATCTGAAATAAATTAAGAGGAATCGACAATGTCCGAAATTCTCTCATTATGGAACGAAACACCAGCTAAGAAAGCAATCCTTGATTACGTTAATGCTATCACAAATCCTGATAACGCTGATTTTGTACCAGAAGCCGAGCGAATTGTCATAATGGACAACGATGGAACCATGTGGGTGGAGAGACCCGCATATATTCAGATCTTCTTTGCCATAGAACGGCTGAAACAGCTGGCTGAGGCAGATCCTAAACTCCTGAACCAGCCGAGTTTCAAAGCTGCTGCAACAGGCGACCTGGCCTACTTCTCCAGGCTTGATCCTCATACTGGTGGTAATGTTAAGGAGCTGATGAAAATAATCTTTGATTCTCATGCTGGCATGTCTCAGGATAATTTTATGCTCATAGCTAAAGAATTCCTGGAGACCGCCAGGCATCCCAGGTTTGGCGTGCTATACAAGGACCTGACATATAAGCCAATGGTTGAGCTCGTGCGCTACCTAGGCAATAACGGCTTCAAGGTCTTCCTGGCATCTGGTGGTGGCATGAGCTTTATGCGTACGGTCTCAGAGGAAATCTACAACATCCCAAGAGAGCGGGTTATTGGTAGCAATATCGCATTTGAGACCCGACTGACTGATGAGGGGCCAATAGTATTCCGCAAGCCAGGTCTGGTCGATCCCATTGATGACGGACCAGGCAAGCCGGTAAATATAGAGCTGCATATCGGCCGCAAGCCCATTCTGGCCGCCGGCAATTCGGATGGAGACTTGCATATGCTATGGTTGGCACAGAAAAGCAGTCAACATTCTCTATCGCTACTGCTCCGCCATGACGATGCTAAACGTGAGTACGCCTACGACGAGGGAAGCGAGAAAACTCTTCAGATGGCTGAAGAACGGGGCTGGATCGTAATTAGCATGAAGGACGACTGGAAGACTGTGTTCTAGATATGGGAACTTCAATGCTAAAGAAGATACAGGGTATGATAACAGAATCCAGCAAATATCTCGTAGTCGTACCCGATTTTC
>Ga0183101_1002057_pt1 | contig 15388 bp, 10 predicted proteins | sample Biomet3_FD_127790 | JGI IMG/M metagenome (GOLD analysis project Ga0183101, IMG submission 127790) | Microbial communities from bioreactor (seeded with sewage sludge) at LBNL, California, USA - Biofuel metagenome 3 | ecosystem: Engineered > Bioreactor > Anaerobic > Unclassified ... | reverse complement strand
CAGAGCAGCTTTTGGATTCCGTAACATAAAGAACATGATCGACATGATCATGCTCAAGTGCTCTGATATAGATGTGCAGCTTCCCTACAAAGCTATGAAATTAACCCATTCTTCCTGATGAAGCCTCATTTTTAATGCCATTTTTTTCTTCTAAATTTAGGTCAATATTTGTTAAGATGATTTTGATAATGTTCCCAAATGATACTATCCAATCTTCTTGCAGTAAGTTGTGGATATTTAATGTTAAGCAGTTCTACTGTCTCAGAAAAAAGGTCCTGGCATTCTTCATTACTCAAATCAATTCCACAAACGTTGCGAACGCATCTGTGGATATGAACGTCTGGCTTACATCTATTTGGATCCCCAGCAAGCATAAAGAGATAATTTGTTCCAGCGTCTCCCATTCCTTTAACTGATCGAATTACAACTTCTAGTAGTTCCTGTGACTCAAAATGCTGAAAATCATCTATTGTGTCTACATTCAGCAACTTTAGAAAATGTGCTAATTGATAGCAAACATCCTCTTTTGCTATATCAGCTTTGCCACCTAGTTTTTGATGGTTTTTTAATACATTTTCCGCAAACTTTTTCGGTCCACCTTGGTCTTCAATATGTTTAAGCAATAATCCTACTGTATCTCCGGAATTGAACCTATTTCCGTCCATATATAATGATGCATATCTTTCAACCAATGGAACTGTAACACTGTAGTATTTTGTTCTCAATGAATAAATACAATCAAGGATACATACAGATAAAGACTTGTAAGCAATAAGTGTTTCTGCTGCTTCAAGTTCAAAGTTGGTTTCACAATATTCAGAAAATTTCTTTGCATAATTTTTCATAGCGGGTCTGCTTTAATGTTTAAATTTTATAAACATAATTATTATAACTCATCATTTGCGCTAAAATAAATAAAGAATGTAATGACACTATTGCACTATTGTTATAAGGAATTATAATATTTGAACAATTCTTTCAAAAGTATTTCCCTTGCTTATAAAAATAACTATTGAAAAAATCATTTAGAATATCAAAGATTAAATTGAGCCGTTTTTCTAATAAGTTCTGAAATTCATTTTCCGTCATTTTAAAGTGCATTTCAACTAACCCACATAGTTTTTTTGAATAATCAATTTCATTTATGTCAATTAATATTTTGTTCTTAGGATTCACTAAACCAAAATGCATCATGCAACTTCTAAAGTCACTATTCAACAAATCATTTGTTGAATCCGAATCACAACATTGAACCAAATTCGTAATTTCGCTGCTTACATTGTTATCAATCGAATTATTACAGTACTCTTTAATTGATTTTACCCGGCTTAAAGTATAGTAATAGAGAATATATTCGATCCTCATGAGCAACCCAGCATCTATAATTACTATCTTTTTTAGATAAAACATAACAAAACCAACATTCGATAAAATATCAAGTAAAAACAGACTTAAATATTTATCAGTCAGTTCTTTTGAATGAAAAAGACGATTTGTATTATAATCCGAATATTTCAATTTTTCAGTATATTTCATCATTTCAAATACAATTTGGTTATCATCATTTCTTAGCAAATTAGCAACTATACTAATATTTGAACTAATATCATATCCAATTTGTTGCAAATCATCTTTCTCCAATGTTAGGTAATTTACAGAAGATATCTTTTTTCGAATTTTGTTATCATCTTGAAATATGTAACAGGAATAATATGTATTACTTAATATATGTTTTTGTGAATCAAAGGTAATTCCAAGATTGTTGTAAATATTTTTTTCTTTTATAAATCTCAATTTTATTAAAGAAGAAAAATAAGCGTCTTGTATTTCGTCTATGTTTCTCGATATGTTAATGATTTTATCCACTGATTCATCAAAGAATTTTGTTTTTTGCCTCATTTTATGGATACTATATTTTCCTGTCTCTTCCAATGCAATTGGCATCCCCATGCTCTTTAAATATGTTATTGATTCACAACATATTAAAGATGCATAAGGAATCATCTGAAGTACTAATGTAGAATCTACACACTGCAATAATTCTAATATTTCAAAGACATTTCTTTTTAATATTAAATTTTGTGCTTTAACGATTTTCGAATTGATTTCTGTCATCTTTCTTGCTCACTAACGGACAATATGAAATCAGCCATTGTCATAGCTGCATTTACGAAGAGTCTTGCATGATATCCAGAAATTTTTATACGTCTTGACCCTGCACCGTGTGCATCACTGTCTTTATTTCTCATTTCAGAAATAGATGATATTATTTTTTCAAGGCCCGATAATAAGGTCTTTATTCTAATATCCATTTCTCTATCAACATGCATTTTATACAAATCTTTAACTTGTTTATATAAATCTCCAATATCACCATTTTGCATTGGGCATACATCTTTTTTTTCTATTGTGTGCATAAATACTTCTTCAAGCAATGTTCTTGATTTCGTAATTGCACTGTCAAAATTTCCATCATCAATGTCATTCATCGCTCGTAAAGATATGTTTTTAATATAATCACTATCAACATTTTTGATGGAAGGTGTATATACTGTTCCTGATATATGTTCTTTGTTAATTATTGATTTGCATTTTAAATATAGTTTATGATTTTCTGTATTATCTGCTGGCCTACCAACATAGTATTGTTCATAATATTGTAATAAATCTCCTAAAAGCTTAATAGCATCTTTATCACTACAATCATTAATATAGTGCATTAAGGACTTACCTTTTGACAATCCGTAATGCTGGCAAAGCGCAATACCTACGCTCTCTAATGTAAATGCATCAAAATCAACTGTGCTAAAATTCAGTACATATCCTTGTTTATTGAAAAGCTTTATAAATGCTCCTTTTTCTACATTATTCATTGCATTCTCCATGACAAACTATTATTAAACGATTTCAATACTTTCATGTTATACCTAATATTGATAAATATATATAAATAAAAGTTAATCGAACAGATAATATAATACTTCCTCAAATTTCATCTCAACGCAACATTTTGTTTCATTTACTTTAGACATGGGTTTCAGAGATATCTGCTCAGGCCAGGAGAGCCGAGCATTTTGCAATTGATGATCGAATAATCATTTTGAAAGATATCATTAATAATTGCCCACCAAGTCTATTGCCAAAGAGCCAAATATACTAACTTTCAGAAGTTCAAGTGAGCTGAAGGCATTGAATATTTGAATCATATCCTGTTGCAATCTGTTCTATTGTTATTTAAGATCTTTCCAACAGAAAGGACACATCAAAAATGGCCATGAATATATACGCAAGCTCATTCCTCTAGGGATACCCTTCAATGTTCTCACATATGACGATGTCAATCTGATGATTAGCCACATCAGTTTTGTGAAGAGAGATTTCCTCAGCGGGGAGTCACCATTTAAAGTGCTCACAAGAAGTGAACGGAAAGATATGAAAAAACTTAGGCCAAGTCCCATCACTGTCGATAGGATCATCCTGAGTTCCAATCTCTTCAAATAGACAATGATCCACGGCTGATGTCGCACAACATATCAAATAGGCTTTGTAGCATTTAGCCGAAGCCTAAATGAGTCAGTCCTTTTTGTCATAGAGAATTGCTCGTTTCTATACCTTTAAATTAACATATTTTGATAGAAAAACAGCCACTTTCGTGACTGTTCCATCAAAATTTTTTTTCGTACTCAGATGATTTTATTGCATTTGCCTGAGATGTTGCAATTAATTTTCTATTTATGCGCCAAAATTCAGAAGTCTATTTTGCAGAATAATTGTTTAAGCACATTCTTTTACCTTTAGCAGTTCATTCTATGCGCATGTATGTATGACTGATGTCTTGGTTTTCAAACAGTGTTTTTGCATTCCCATCTGTGTTATCAAGAATTGCTTTTACTACTGCTGGATCTTTCAAATCAAGATATCGATATTCTTTTGGTGTATCCGCAACAGCTAATACTTTTGCAAAATCATTGCCATGATCCCGCAAATATTCAATATAGCCTTTCAACTTTGGAATTGAATCTCCAAGCCAATCTCCATGAGGGTCAATAATATTACGTGTAATCTGATCATTGTTGTTCTTTTCAAAGAATATAAAATCTGGATACATATTCTCGTAAATCAGGTCCCCATTCGGTTTGCTCCCAGAGATCCACGGAATCGATAAGGAACAATTAAGATTCTTAGGCGTGTTCCGATACCAAGCAACATTATACGAGTCAGCAATCTCTTTCTCGACAATTCTGTCTTCCATAATACTAAGTTGCAAATGGGCAAGACCATCCTTCTGACTGGTAATTACATGTTTCCGATAAGCTTTATAAACCTCAGATTGATTCAGGACTCTAGTAGGTACAGATAAATTGCGCTCTACCCATGGGTTAGCTCTGCCTTCTACTTCATTATCCCATTTCTGAAGCTGATCTTCATTCATGCGCCCTTTATTTGGCTTGTGCTTTTCAATAAGTTCATGTGCTTTCGAGTCTGCCCAATGTTCAAGTTCAGTAAAAACTTCCATACAACTAATGACTGCGCCGAGCCTTTTAATTACTTCTCTATCAACCTCAGCCCGTTCCTCAGGATTATGTTTTTTACAATAAGCTTTAACATAATCAGAATTACCAAATTTACGGACAACTTCCTGATAAATTGATATTACTCGAGCTTCATCAATCTCAATTTCTTCTGCTGGTGCGCCATCATCAATAATCTTATTGCCAAGAACATCTACCTTGACCACCACTTGTTTTCTATATGAAATATCTCGCAGACTCTGCTCGAACTGCATTGGATGAGCCACAATTGCTGCATCAATCTTATTACAGAAATCTTCCTGAAGGAGTAAATCATTTTCCCAAGGGTTCCCTGCCGGGTCTGTAATACCAGTCAGAATATTGATTGCACTGAATAGCAATATAAATTTATCGATATCTGTCTGTTGTGAATGCCTGCTGACAATCCCTTCAAAGCTTTCCTTAAGTGCTGCATCTTCATTAGCATCTCTAGTTGCAGGCATATTGCTTACTGCCTGCTCAATAACAGGTTTATTAATTACAACTCTAGATTTGCGAGGTTCTGGTCTCTGTAAATTTGAAGGCTTAGAACTAGTATCGAAATTCTGTTCTACATTGTTGGCAGAATGAGTATTTGAATTACTAGTCTTTCCATCCGCATTATAATCAACATCAAATAACGTATTGTGCAATTCAACGCCTTCTGGAAGCTCACTAACATTTCCTATTGCCGTCACAACATGTTCTGCTTTTTTTTCGTCGTCCGCAACATCAAGAATACTCTGCAGTGTCTGCTTTGTTTCAGAATACCATCCAGCAACAACTGGATTCGCTGTAACATTAGTTGTACTGCCAAGATCATTATCATTCTTAATGAGATCAGCGACATCTTTAACGGATGTCTCATCATATTCTGGCAAATAACATGCCACTGTGTTTAAGACCTCGTCTGAATCAATACGCCGGGCAAGCGGAGTTCTGATCATACGTCCTAGCATTTGATGAATATAATCTTTATCTGATCTCTTACGTCTTGAATATAAAACTTCTGCACGAGGGCAGTCCCATCCTGTTGAAATTGCATCTTTAGCAAACAGAATCTTGATCTCCGTGTGATCTTGTAAGCTGTCCGGTGATATATATGGAATCTTTGCATAAGCATTATCACGGTCTTCATGTTCACCAAAACAATTTGCGAATACATCTGTATCAATTTCCGTAAGAACCTGGCGAATCTCTTTGCACATATTCTCAAGGCTCTCGTCTGTGACCTTATCTTCAGTCTGAACAACAAGAAGTGGTATAACAGGTTCAGCCTCATTGTGCAGGCAATAAGCATTCCAGTGTGCTGACATTTCCGCCAGCTTTGCACATGCCTGTCTCAGATCTTGATTCAGAGCCTTTTGAGAGCTCTTTGGAGAACGCAGCTCAATTGTATCCTTGATAATACCTGCGTTTCTAACAGACTCATTCTTAACTACAACCGGAGACATAGTATTACGATTGGCCCTTCCCTGCATTGCATTCTGGAACCTTGTTGGTGTAGCAGTAATTCCAATCACAACAGGCATTGGCGGGTTAATACCAGACTGTCCATCGATCAGCTTTGCATAGATGGTCTTGTTTTCATTTTCTGTTGTTCCCTTGTTATCACCGGTGCCAATGCCAAGATGTGCCTCATCAATCATCAGATATAGATTGATATCTTCATCCTCAATGGTATCCGTCAATACATCATAGAATGTACGGCCGCCCTCCGATGAATTTGCCAGTTTTGCTCTAGTAGAAAGTTTTTGACGATTCAGGAAATAAATATGATGTGGCTGCATTTTACGATTACTGATAGCAAAAGTCTCATCAATGATGATCATATCGGTACGCTCATTGAGAGCATCTGCAGATACTGCAAACCGATGCTTTGTCTGTTCATTCAGAGGTGGATTATCCGACAGCCATAAGATAACTGCATGAGGATCATCGCTAGTAATGTCATTACCTACAAATAATCCTTCTGCGACAGCAGCAGATATGACAGTCTTTCCTGCGCCAGTAGGAGCAGTCAAAAGAACAGATGACAGTTCATGATCTTCATGATACCGCCGCTGCATTCTCTGCATTTTGGATAATAGTTCATCTACAGCTTTTTTCTGGAAATCAAATAGTTCGTACCGCATCAGTCTAGACCCCCTTCTCCGACGATCTCATATGTTTTTAGATATGTTTCATATAAACGATGGATATTTTCCGGCTGGATCATCGGAAGCCGTTTGACAACGTTTGAATACCGTTTCTGATCATCTGTCACAACGAACACATGTTCAATAGAAGGTTTGTTCTTGACTGCTTCTACAAACTTACTGACAGCTGCATAATTAAAGAGGACAGCATAGTTATCTGTTGTAGCATAACCTTTGCTACGCTTCTCAATAATTGGGCCTTTGCACCCAGCAAGCATCCACAAAATTGGAGCAATTGCGTTGAATGCTCTATCCAAGCGAATTCCCCATAGCGACTCATACGTAAGCTCACAAAAGATTGCATTTGCCTTTAAACCATCTGCCATTGAAATATCAGAGCCGATATAGTTGCCTTTCAGTGGCTGACCATTGACATCTTCACCCTTGATGCTGCAGACAGTGCGTGGCCAGGTAACATAATTTGCAATGCCATGTTTTTCCCATTCAGGATCGCAGTGACGCAGATGATGCTTTGTAAATGCCTTTGCTTCATCTGCTGACACTTCATTGTTTGTCACACAGATGCATCTGCGATGTCCGCCATCTTCCGCATTTAATAATGCAGTTGCATGGAGCGTCGTTCCACTGCCAGCGAAGAAATCAACCACCAAAGCATTTTTGTTCTCGGCAGTTGAATATTTAATTGCGTCCTCTACAGTATACAAGGATTTCGGATATGAAAAGCGGCCACTCGAGCCAAAAATGTTTGCAATTACTGACGTTCCATTTGTGCCCGCGTTGTATCTTGAATCGGTCCAAAGACTAAACACTTGTTCGTACTTAATATCACGGTGCTTTACCACTTTTAGTGTCATCTGGTTCGAACATATAATATCACCATTTTTTATATGTTCTTCCATAGACTGCCGTTCATATCTCCAAACACGTTCTTTTCCATCTTTTCCGACAGGATACAGAGAAACATAATTATCGACAGTTTGAGATGAATCATAAGTAGAATCCACATCCAAATGTGGTCCAACTCCTTTTACAGTTAAAGTGTTTTTATCTACATATATTGCATAAAAACTATTTGGACGGCCAATTCGTAAATTCCTTTTATCAGTCCCGCCTCTCATAAGTGACCATTCTTCATCAAAGTCTTCAGAGGATTGACCCTTAATGATTTTTTTTCCCTTCGGTGTCATAAAAATTGCATATTCGTGAGTTCTTGAAATATTATCAGCAGCGCCACCTTGAGGGTGATGATTTACAATAACAGTATTTAGGTCGTATTCTGGAAATAATTGGTCAAGCAACACCGAAAGACGCGCTTGTTCATAGTCATCAATTGCAACAACCAACACTCCCTCATCTGGATTTAGCAATTTTTTTGCAAGTTTCAGCCTGCGTTCCATAAACGTCAGCCACTTGCTGTGCCTATACTGATCAGTGCCATCAACATAATTGTTGTTATACTTCCAGTCTTTTGCACCGGTATTGTATGGCGGATCAATATAAATGCAATCGACCTTGCCGGCATAGGCATAGCATAACGCTTCCAGAGCATGATAGTTCTCTGCATTGATGACCATATGGTATGAATCATCTGGATTCCCACGTTCTATCTTATCAATGACCTTCATCCCTGGATAGATAACATCCTTGTATCCAGCTACAGGCACAATATCTTCAACAGCTACTTCCTTTGTTTCTTCTCCATTTGATAACGATGCTGTTCCCAGCATAATATCCTTTACTGTCCAAACAACATTGTTATCCAGAGTTTCTTCTTTGCCTCTTGGCGGCAAAATATTCACACTATCACCTTTGACAGGCGCTTTTGTCCATAGTCGTACTGCATCAGGAAGGTTCTGTTCATAGACCAACCCATATGAATGAGATTTCACATATTTTTGAACTTGCTTTGCAAGTTCAGGGTTGATTTTACTGATTTCATTGATTGTTTCATTGATATTTGCCATTGATAGCCTCCCTTAGTATCATACATATTTATTATATAGTGTTTGTTTTTACGTATCATTGCTATTCAATATAGTTATTGAACATACTGCAACTCATTCTGTCTTTAGGCCATCAACAGCCAAAGCTACACATTAGGCTTAGCACAGTTAATTAATTATAGAATGCTTTTAAAGTATAAGCTTGATTCACTCGTCATTATTTTACACTTATAATTCCATTCTTCGAATACACTTTTTTATTAAAACTTCATAAATATCATTTACTGACATCTTATCAATTAGAATTACGCTTCCAATCTTTGACGCATCTTTAATCATCATTTGCATATCATCAATAGAAAAAACACTGCCATATTTTTCATATGCCCATCTATTAGCCCGAATAAATGCTAGATCAACGTTCTTTAACATTCCAATATTACGATATGTCAATGCACGGTATGCTCTTTCACTATGATACCCTGAGGTCAAATATTTTGTATCTTCATAAACATCTTCATTATTTTCATCATCTACAGATATTTCCGTTCTAAAATAATCCCTTGAAATTACGCCAAGCATTAATGCTCTTCTGGAATCTTTCCCCAGCCACCATTCTTTTACTATATTTTCATCTTTCATTTCTACTGAATGAATTGCCTCTTGATATGCTTTGTCAAACTTTATCCATGCCCAGAATCTCTGATTGCAAAGAACGTAACGAGGCAATTGATTCAAATGTTCATACAATGTTACTCCATTGTCGAATGCAACTTGTGCATAATCATCAGAATCATTAAGATCAAAATCTTCAATCAAGTATTTCTTTGTCTCATAAGGCTCAAAGCCTAAAAACATTGGGAGCCATGTACTATCAGATGGATGATCTTTTATATTTTGATAAACTTCTTTGTAGTTCTTTTGAAGAGTAGCATATGCTTCTTCTGTCATCATTTTAATATTAATCTCCATCTTCATCATCTCCCTTCATTGTAATTACATCATCAAATATTCTTTCGATTGCTGCTGTAACAGGTGCATTCATAATAATTTGTGCTTCTAGATTTGCATTCATTTTGATGAATGCATCATCATCTAGTTCTTCCCCATGTATTTTTTTATAAGCCTCAGCGAATGAGTCAAACCACTTATAATCCATTCGAATCATTTCTACCGATGGGTCATTACTGTTCTGAAGTTTTGTTAATGCGTAAGTAAGAGCCGGGATTGCAACAATAGAAAAGTACAAACTCTGATATTGTGAAATTCTTTTGGTTTTATCATACATATTCCATTGTTTTTCTGGCAACGCAATCTGAATCTTTGCACTATCGTAATCTATCTGCATGGTTCCATCTTTAATTCCCATATCTTTAATTACTATAAAAATGGATGAATTCTTATTGTCATCTTGATCATTAAAACTAATGTCATTAATATAGCCATCATCTACTGCTAAGATATCATTTTTCTCAATTTCAAATTCATAAGAAGAATAATCAGGTATAAAATTATCCGACTTATAATGGTGAATATCCTCTTTAGCAACAACAAAAGCTGAAATATTCACTTTCCCATTTAAGTCAGCTAAAGGTATTTTTATATCTACAGGAGTCAACGGCACAGAATAATTTGTTCGTATCATTGTGCTGGCACATTCGATTAAAATTGTCGCTTCTGCTTTTCCCTCATTGATCAAATTTATCAAATTTTCATCCGTCAAATGACATTGAAGATTTTTGAGAACATAAAATTCATTATCTTCCGTAATTTCTTCATCATATTGGAAGCTGAAGTCTGAATTCGTAAACTGCGAATATATTTTTTGGCAATTAATTACAGGATACGGAAATAATCTTTTACCTATACGCATAAATCTTCACCTCACCGCTAAACATGTCATCTTGATCGGTTATTAATGAAATGTTATATCTAGTTCCTTTATCAATCGAAAACTTGACTCGATAATCATCAACCACTTCTGCTTTGTTATCATTTATTCCACAGCTAAGTATTTTTACTCTATCTTTTTGTCCTGAATCATCAACAGAATATAATTCAAAATAAACTTCCGGTTCAGAATAATCAGAAACAAACGTTACACCATATTTCCTATTGCGTTTATCAAAGCAAAAGAAACGATATTCCATTCCCCGGAGATCAGCATGCTTTAATCCTTCATGACCATTTGGGTCTTCATTTCCAGACTGCTGATTATCACCTCCATGAAGTCCTCCTCCCGAACCACCATTATGTCCAGATGGTGCTACGGTCTCATCCGGTCCGTCATTAATATTGTTAATAATATCTACTTCAACACCATTGCCATTTTCATCTTCAACGCTGCCGTTTAAATTTACTGTTTTTACTTTTATCTTATTCTCTTGAATCTTTGCAACATCGACAATAGTTGTATTCTGATATGCATTGCCATTTTTCTTTTCTGTTTCTATAACAGGAATATAATCTCCAGCTCCTTCTAAATCAGTAGTAGTATTGTCGCTGCTTGCGAGATGATTTGTAATATATTCTTTTATCTTATCAATTAAATCATGATAAAGTGCACGCACTTCACTGCGCTCTGATAAGTCATCAATTCTGTTAAATTCCCAATTTGTATGCTGTGGGTTTTCAATATTTCTAAAAGTACTGTTTAACTTATTGTCGCCAATAATGCACATTGCCGAACAAGGAAGTGTGGTGATTTTATCAACTACCTTTATTTTCATAAATGGATAACGTATCATCACACAGTTATTCGTTGCATACTGTTCATGTTCTTCATCAAATTCTAAAAGATATAGTGTAGCATTGCCATAGTCACCCATTGGAATTGTATCTTCAAAACGATTTGTTTCATCTGTTAACAAAAGATATTGCGAAACAACACTATTTTTGACTGTTTTATTTACTAAATCATCATTAAACACAATATTTTTTAGGTTGTCCGCAGAAATAACAATGTCGTCTACAGTGATTTCTAACGTTCCATAGACAATTGCAGCCATAAAGCTGTCTAAAATTTTGGAAACAATGTCTTTTTTCCATCCTACTGGATTTTTAAATCCAATAATAAATACATCAGTTCCATAATCTTCATCTGACCTGTTAAAATCTTTATCTAATTTCAATTCACCAAGAATTGAATCGTTTTCAATTGAGTTACCGTAATATCCAGTTCCCTGCGTTTTTTCTGTGGTTCCCTCTTGTTTCGCAGAACAAAGCTTGCAGATTCCTTCATATCCTTTTTCTCCATTAACTGTATTTGTTGAATAAAACACAGTATTAAACGCAGAAGTTACAAAGGTAGCAAATTTGCCAATGCCTTTAGATCCGCCACTTGTTGCACTTTTATCAGAAAGACCAGATCCGTGAACAAGATAATGCCATGGGGTATTATCTCCTCCGGAAACACCGACAAGTCCAGTTGTATTGAAATCACTAATTCTCAAGCAGACAATTTCATCTTCGTTTACAGCTTTTTTCATATCAACTAACTGCGATGTGATTTTCTTGTTTTCTGTCCATGTATCGATACACGCATCAATCTGTTTCTTAATTTGATTACACCCAGGTATCTCATCATTCCCAATTTTAAAAGAATGAAATTCCATTCTTACTTTAGGCTTTTCTGGTGACCTTGCATCAATAGAATTCTGACACATTTCTCTTGCCAAGGATGAAATAGTATCTTTTTTAAATGTTTCTACATCAGCAGAATCAAGCCCAGTATCTGTTCCGTGCCCATTCCCTGGAAAATTCCATTTTATCTCTGTCATTGTGCAACCCTCCTGATTTCGTATTCAGCGATTCTATAATCTTGTTCATTTGTAAATACGTTATAAATATTTGATAAATAACTTCTGGTTATACCTGCCAGTAAATACTGATTCCAGATTTCATTTAATTTAGGCAGTATTGAATATGCATTAAATTTACTTAAATGTATGACATCGGATTTATCAAGCATAAGATCAATTGTGTCACTTATATTTTTCAGCTGAAGATCTGTAATTTGTAGCAATTCTTTTTTTATCATTGTATTTTCATTGACCTGCACAAATTCATCAGCGAATTCATCTAAATAAGTCGCAAAACCATTTGTACTTGGTATATTCATAGAACTGCAATATCTTTTTATATCTTCATACGAAATTTTACTTTCATTTGAAAGGTGCTTATTCAATATTCCCATGGAAGTCAATTCTTTACTGTCTGTGCAGCTGATATATGGTCTAGAAAAGTAATATTCTTTTGCAAAAACATATTGTATCAGTGAAAAGAGTGAAAATTGATCATCCATATAATGAAGTTGATTTAATAAATCAGAGTTAAAAATCTTTAATTTTGCATAAATCTTTCGTGATGTAAAAACATCTGTTTTTTCGGTTTCAAAAAGATGATTCAAAAATATCTTTAGTTGTTGAATAGCAGAGTCACTTATTCCTGTTTTGTCAAAATAGATAAAATTCTTTTTCGAAAGAAAGAGTAAACCATTTGGAACTTCATCATAGAAAAGAAAACTGAAAGTATATTCCTTTACTCCAGGATATTTTTTATGTAAATCATCCATACTGAATATGGAATCCATTTTTCTTATAAATTCAATTCTTGCAGTAATAATACTTTGCTGGCTGCTTGATGAAGTAAGATAAGTCCGTTTTGTATGAATGTCTTCTGGCATCACATGGTCAATCAAACCCTTCATATAGAAATAATTGTCTACTCCGCATGAAAGTAGCGCATCCTTAAATGAGTCATATATTTGTAAATATTCCACAGTTGGTAAATGCTCAACAATAAAATCAAATATTTGATTCATTAAGCCATTTGGTATATCAACACATTGACTTCTTTCTTTGTATGTGCCTTTATTGATTTGGCAAAAGAAATCATTTCTTGAAATGAGACCTCGCAATGCGCACTGAGTTGGCAGACCTTCAGTATCTCCATCGAATATTTTTTTAAAACATTGCTCAAATTTTGAATAATCATCATCATTATAAATACGATAGCCTTCTGGAAATATATTAGAAATCAATCTGTCATAAACGTCTGAAATTGTACAACCTTCTTTTATATAAATATTGCTCGTACGTTTATATTGACGATATTTTGTGTCTATTATATTTCGTTCGACTAACGATGCACTATCATATAGTTTTTTTGAAATATAAAAATCATATTTATTCAGTACACTGTTAATCAATTGGTCATAGGTTATAAATTTTGTTTCGTAAAAGCAGTCAATATCCTCAAAATAGGAAAAGGAAAAACTAAAATTCATTGTCAAGAATGCAATCATACGTGCTGTATTTATCGAATGAATTTCTTCTGCAAGTTCTTCTGTTGAAATTACACAATATTCTTTAGAAACAGTATGTAATTTCAATAGCATTTCAATATTATCTGAAATAAGAGAAATATTAATATGAATCCGTCTTATAGCCTCAGATTCAATTTGTCTTATTCTTTCTCTTGTTACGCCGAATTTTTCGCCGCACTGCTCTAATGTCAATGGTTTATTTCCATCTAAACCATACCTTAAATTAATGACTTCGAACTGATGATTCCCTATTGTTGTTGTAAGATATGTTATTAGAATATCGGAGATTTCATTATCAAGTTTTCCGCTTAAAAATGAAAGCCTTCTAATAGTGTATTTCACATCATACACAATTAATGGAAGTATCTTTTCCACATTTAAATTTTTTAAATTTTCAACAGAATATATTCCATAATTGTTAAGTAATTTTAGTACATTATCTTTCTCGATTACTGTGGAAATATCAATTGTAGTATATTCATATGTTACATTTGCTAATACATCCTTTATTTCGTTACAATAAGCATTTCCATTTTCTTCAATATCAAGTATTATTTCTATACAATTTTCAAAAGACAAATCATTGTTCTGGCTTGCGATAGCTAAAACAATTAACACCGCATCATTAAAATTATAGTCTGCTTGATCCATTAACTTATATAATTTATCAAATAAATCCGGCTGAGGTTTTAACATAAGTTCTGATAATAATTTTTTTACTTCACTCTTTTTACCGGCTTCTTTTTTTTGTATTTCGGACAAATAGTAAAATTCATAGCTAGATATAAAATTTTCATCTAGTATTTCTTTTAAGCGCCTTTTGTTAAAATTAGTTGTTGGAAATTGTTTTTCCAATTCATTGAATGCTTCTGTAAAGTCTAAAAATCTTTTTTCATATATCTTATTTTCCAATAACCCAATCACATATTTATCTGTAAACCGATCATTTGAATTCTGTAATTTAAAAAATAGATTACTTGTCATAGTTCAAACTTCTTTCTGCTTGAACCGGATTTTTTAAATTTCGCATGCTGTTTATCCAATTCGTTCTGAATTGCAGAAAAGATATTTTCAATTTCTTCATCAGAATATTCATAAAATGAACTGTTTGTGAGATTTCCAAGCAATCCTACCATGTTAATGATTTTATTTGTTCTGTTTTCAGCAACACGCTTAAAATTCTCTTTTTTGTTTTCCATAACTTCATACTATCATAATTATAATATTTTACAAATATTTATATAATATTTTGATTATATTATCATTCAATACTCATTTTTGGTTGTAAATTTCGGTTGAACTGCATGCGCATTTCGCTATCACCTGCATTTGGTTTCGCTTCAGTCTGCATGTTTTCTCGGTTCAACCTGCATGTCATTTCGGAATAACTGCACGCTCACTCCCTCCTTT
>Ga0183101_1000060_pt2 | contig 15401 bp, 11 predicted proteins | sample Biomet3_FD_127790 | JGI IMG/M metagenome (GOLD analysis project Ga0183101, IMG submission 127790) | Microbial communities from bioreactor (seeded with sewage sludge) at LBNL, California, USA - Biofuel metagenome 3 | ecosystem: Engineered > Bioreactor > Anaerobic > Unclassified ... | reverse complement strand
GGCGGGGGGGCGCGGCGGCAGCGGGGGGGGGCGGGCGCGCGGCGTTCCGCCGTGCGGAGAGGCAGCCGCCGTGCCCCGCTCATCCGCGGAACGAGGCGCTTCTTCTCCGCCGCGGGAGTTATGGGGAGAGCTTTTTTCCCGGGAGCGGTGCGTCTCGGGTCCGCTGGTTTCCCCCTGCGCCGCAGATGGTGAACGGCTGTCCGCCGTCTGTGCCGGGGCGGCGCCGCGCCGGGAGACAATGCCCTCCCGCTCTCGCGGCTCAGGTCTGGCAGCGGTTTCCGTGAACCAGCGTTCCGCCGTCTTTCGGACCATTTGGATTTCCCGCTCCGCCGCCGCGCGGCCGCTCCGGTTCTCCGGAAGGTCGGACACGCCGGCGAGGCGAAGCTGGAGCGTGCGGATCTCCCGGAACTGTTCCCGGTCCCGGCTCTCCAGCGCCGTGAGGCAGGTGGAAATGCTGTTTTGCAGGGTGCGGATCTCCATGGCGGAAGTCTCCGTTTTGGAAACGGCCATGGTTTCGCTGAGCTGGATCAAAAGCCGCAGCGTAAACTGCGTCAGATTCACGTCGCCTGCGCTTTGGGTCTGCTGTGCCTCCTCCTCTTCCCGGAGCACCAGCCACGCGTCGGGGTAAAGGTCCCCGCCGCCGGGCTGATAGCGCCCCCGGATTGTTTGGGAAAACGCGGCGGCAGCACCGTTCCAAAGCCGCTCTCTCCGCCCGAGGCGCGTATTGGCGGCGGTCGAAAGGGCCGCCGGCGGCGTCAGTTTCCGCAGCACGCTCACACCCCCAGTTCCACCAGTCCCGCGTGCGAAATCTCCAGCTTTTCAATGGCAAGTTCGTTGCCCAGGCCGTCCAGCGTCCCCATCTCCCAGCGGGTGACAAGACCGTCGTTGAACCCCCACGAGCGCACCGGCTTCCATGCCCCGCTGCTCTGAGAATACAGCGTGATCGTCACGAGCACGCTGATGCGGGTTCCGGGTGCGAGCGCCCGCATGATCCGAATGGCGGAGCCGTCCGCCGCCACGCCTTTTTCAAAGGTGAGGGTCCCGCTCTGGGTTCCGGGCTTTGACAGGACGTGGAGGCTGTCGTTGACCCCGCCCTCCGCCAGATCCTCGTGCTCAGCCGACCGCTGGACGTTGCTCACGCGGCTGAAGCTGATGAGCGTAGATCCGAAATAGACGCGGAAATACTGGTTTCCCACCAGCGGAGGGACGACCGACGGCTTTTTCCGCGCCTCCCGCTGGCTTCTGGTCTGCGCCAGAGTTCTGCGATCTGCCACACAGGGTCCCTCCCTCAGATTTTCTCAAAAATATTTTCGGGCTTATCCTCGTCGTTGAGCTTGCTGTTGATGCCGGAGACCTCCCGGCACCAGCGCCGCCGCTCCAAATGGCTCATGCCAAGCACCTCTTCCCGGCTCCAGTGCAGGTAATAGCCGAGAAACGCGGCCTCTTCATAGATCCGGTCCGCCGGATAGGTCTCTATTGTCCGGCCTCCTGAAAATTTACGGGCACCTCGATCTCCTCGCCGCAGTGGGGGCAGACCGTCTTGTAGACAGGGGCCTCCATGGAATTGATGCGCTGATACAGGTCCTGAAGATAGGCGAGGTCCACCGTAAACAGCTTTTCCACGATCTTGGTGTCCACCGCCGGCAGGGAGCCCAGGCGCACGATCACCCGCGCCAGCAGGATCACTGTCAGATAGGCGGGGTTCTGCTGGACCCGCGGATCCCGCAGCGGCAGGATCTCGTCCCCGGCGTTTGCCAGGCGCATGATGCCCTCCCGGTGAAGCATCCCCGACTCGTCCACATAGCCCCGGGGCAGGGTAAAGGCAAATTCTGTCTCAAAGTTCATGGAAAACGCCTCCATACATCGTCCAATTGGAAATGCGGGCAGGCCGGAGCGTCGCAGGAGCCTTTGCCCTGCGGCGTTCCAGCCGCCCTGTCAGACTATATTCAGGATACGCGGGTCATGCCCTCGTGGGCGATCTCGACGGTCTCAATGGCGACCTCGGAGGAGGTGGCGTTGAAATCGGGAGCGGTGTACTTGACGGGCCAGGCGTTGATGACCTGCCAGGAGGCCACCGGCTGTTCGGACTCGTCCAGAGAGGTGATCGTGATCGTCTTGCGGTCCACGGGGCCGTCCACGCCGGTGATCAGCCACTCGTACATCACAAGGGAGTCGGTCAGGCCCTTTTTCAGGGTGATGTTGCCGTATTTTTTCAATCCGGGAATCTTATAGGGCGTCTGGACCATATCGCCCTCGCGGTACTCCATCACGTCGATGGACGCATCGAATCCGGTCACTTCGGAAAAGCCGCCGGCATCCAGTCCGTCGATCTCAACGCGGTACCTGAATTTTCCATGGGGATAATCCATAACTTAACGCGCTCCTTTCCTTGTCTTTTTACTCGCTGGCTTCGTTGGTCTTCTGCGTGATGCGGAAGATCACGAACTCGGCGGGCTTCACAGGCGCGACGCCGATGACGCAGACCAGCCGGCCGTTGTCGATGTCGTCCTGGCTCATGGTGCTCCGGCCGATGTCCACGAAGAACGCCTCCGTGGTGGCCGAGCCCGCCAGATAGCCGCCGCGCCACAGTCCCGACAGGAAAACGTCGATCGTGCGCTTGACGCGGACCCAGAGCTGTTCGTCGTTGGGCTCGAAGACGGCCCAGTTGGTGTTCGCCTTGATGGACTCCTCGATAAAGATGAACAGCCGGCGGACGTTGATGTACTTCCAGTTGGCGTTGGAGGAGGCGGTGCGGGCGCCCCAGACGCGGATGCCCTGGCCGGGGAACGCGCGAATCAGGTTCACGCCCTTGGGATTCAGGATGTCCTGCTCGCCCTTGTTGAACTGGCAGTCCAGTCCCACGCAGGCGCGGACCACCTCGTTGGCGGGCGCCTTGTGAACGCCGCGGGTGTTGTCGCTGCGGGCGTAGATGCCCAGAATGGAACCGGAGGGCGGGATGGCGATGTTTTTCTTGTCCAGCGGATCAAAGATCTGGAGCCAGGGATGATACATGGCGGCGTAGTGGGAGTCGAAGATGTCCCGGTGATTGATGATGTCCTGGACCTTGCGGGCCTCCCGGGGCATATCCAGCACGGCGAACCGGCTGCCAAGATTTTCGCAGTGGGCCACCAGCATCAGCTGCACATTGGGATCCACCACGCCGGGCACCGCCATCAGCGATACCACGTCGTTATCCAGGAACGCCTGGATGCCGGTGCGCTTGCCCGCGCCGTTGTCCACGCCGATAAAATCGGTGGCGGAGAGACTGGCGACGCTGCCGTTGCTGCCGCCGGTCAGGCTCACGATGACCTGCGCCTGGTCCTCGTCCGTGCAAAGGCTGGCGAAAGGCGGGGTCTTGTCCTGCGGCAGCTCGCCGCACTCCACGCTCACAAGATCGGATTTGGCCGTCCGCTTGGCGATGAAGTTGGCCGACTCCACGTTGAAGGACACGTTCTCATAGAGCTCCACCTGATCGTCGTACTTGACCTCCAGCGAAAACTCGCAGGTGCAGATGGTCTTGATGGGCAGAAGGTTTTTGTCCACGACGCTCTCATCGAACTCGTCGGTGAATTCCAGAATATTGTCCTGGCTCTTGAGGACCCGGTTGTACACCACGTCCTTTTTGTCGGTGTAGGCCACCACGTCGCCGGCGTTGAAGCCCGCGCCGTTTTTGACCAGGTACTTCTTTCCGGCGGGCGTGTCCAGGATCTCCAGAATCTGCGTCTTTGCCTTGCTGGCCGGAGAGATGACCGCCCGGACGCTGTCGCCCCAGAGACCGGGATTCTTGGCGGAGATCTTCAAAGCCGCGTTCTCTCCCGAGGGAACGCAGCCGACGGATCTCTTGGCGTCGCCGGGGGCGACGCGGGCCACGAAGCAGCGGGAACCGCCGTTGATGAAGAAGTGCTCCACGGCGTAGGCCAGGAAGCGGTACTCGCCGAATTCGCTCTCGGACAGATAACCGCCGTAGGTGCGCTTGAAGTCGGCAAAGTTGGTGACAAGCTGCGGCAGGCCCTCGACCGGGCCCCGCTCCGCCAGTCCGACAAAGCCGGCCGTGCTGGTGCTCACGCCCTCCATCGGCGTTCCGCCGGATTCAAACTCCTCCACATAGACACCCGGGGATAGATATTCAGCCATGACTTTTCCCAGTCTCGGTGTATCCGATAACCGAACTGGTTTCCCCCTTTCTGAAAAGTAATTTCAACGGAGCGCCGAATTTCGCTCCCATGACCACATCTTAGCAAGCGGCTCTGAACAGTTCTCTGAACAATTCTATGAACAGTTGTCTGAACATTGAAAAATTTTGAAATTTTTCAGGTTTTTTTCTCCTGTGCGGACGGTTTTTTCGGTTTTTCCTCTTCGCCGGAACCCTCCGCCGGAGTCTGCGGCGGCTTCTTTTTCCCTTTCCCGGGTTTGCCGCCGGGCTTTCCGCCGTCGTCCGGCGCGGCCGATTCCACGGCGGTCTGGAACGTTGGGACCGTTTCGGTCTCCCCTGTCCGGCGGCGGGACTCCTCCTGCGCCCGGTCCAGCATCAGCCGCAGCCGCCGCTCCTGCGTCTCCCTTTCGCTCAGGCTCTGGCGCAGCTCCTGCCGGCGGCGCTCCACCGCCCGCAGCTCGCTCCGATGGCCGCCCTCGCCAGCCGCGCGGAGGTCCTCCTCCCGGCTTTGAAGCCGGCGCAGCTCCTCCCGCTCCTCCTGCCGGTTTAAAAAGGGCATCTGCTCCTCCGCCAGCGCCGGGCGGTGCGTGCGCATCATCTCCCGGAACCGCTCCAGCAAAAAAACGGACGCTTTTTCGCGGTCCTCCCGGTATACCATGGCGCCGCCCTCTTTTTTGTGGGCGTTGACCCGGAATTCTCCCCGGGCAAGGTTCATCTGTTGGGCGCTCTCCGCACGGAGCGTCTGTTCCTCCCGCCCCGCGGGCGGGCCCTCCCGGCTGCGCCGGCGGGAAACCGCCAGCGTCACCTGCTTTTTTTTCGTAGTGCCCACGGCCACGTCTCCATAGCTGCCGGAGAGACGGGCGGCCTCGCGGGGGCGGTCCCGCCCCTCTTTCTGCGCGGGCTCGTAGCCCGTCAGATGATCGCGCCCGTCTTTTCTGGGCGCAGGGGACGCCTCGCGAAGTCTGCCCTCCGACGTGCGCCACAGCGGCGGCCGCTTCTTTTCAAACTCGTGCTCCGCCATGTTCCTCCCCCTCCTCCGCCAGCAGGTAGTAGGCGCCGAAATCTTCGCGCCGCAGCAGTTTTCCGCTTTTCATCAGCTCCCGTTTCAGCGCAGTGAGCAGGTGGGCCATTCCCACGCACTCCCCCGCTCCGGCGGCCAGATAGGCGGCGTTCACCGCCACGTTTTTGATTCCGCTGCCGCTCAGCTCAAACTGCTGGGCCAGGTACTCCCAGTCGATGTCGGGGCCAAGAGGCGTCTGGGGCGGAAACACCGCCCGCCACAGCAGCAGCCGGTATTCCGCATCCGGGAACGGAAACTCAATGATGAACTTCAGCCGCCGCTTGAACGCCTCGTCCACATTCTGCAAAAAGTTGGTGGCCAGCACACTGACGCCGGAATATTCCTCGATCTTCTGAAGCAGGTACGCCGCCTCCATATTATTGTACTTGTCGTGGGAGTCCTTGACCTCCGTGCGTTTGCTGAAGAGGACGTCCGCCTCGTCGAAGAACAGAATGGCCTGCGAGCGGGCGGCCTCGCTGAAGATGGCGCTGAGATTTTTCTCCGTTTCTCCCACATATTTGCTCACCACGGCGGACAGATCCACTTTGTAGAGCTCCAGCCCCAACTCGCCGGCGGCCACCTGCGCCGCCATGGTCTTGCCGGTGCCCGGCGGCCCCGAAAAGAGCATGGACAGCCCTGAGCCGTAGGCCAGCTTCCGTCCGAACCCCCAGGCGTCCAGCACCCGCGGGCGGTTCCGAACCTGATCGCAGGCGCTGTGCAGCAGCGCCTTGGGCAGCTCCGGGAGGATCAGATCGTCCCAGGTGAACACGCTCTCCACCAGCCGGGCCTTTTCCCGAAGTCCGTGGTGCAGCTGATTGCGGCAGCCTCTGGCCAGGCAGTCCGCATCAATTCCCGCAAGGCCGTTCCAGCGGGCGTAGGCGGCGGCGTCCGCCGCGGCCCGCTCCATCTGTCCCGGCGTAAACCGGTATTTCCCCGCCAGAGCCGCGGTGTCGGAGCCGCCCAGCAGCGGATACCGGGCCAGAACGCCGTTCCACAGCCGGCGGCTCTCCTCCAGCGTGGGCAGAGGCAGCGGAACCGTCACCATCCGCAGCTTTCCCGTCTCCCGGCACGCGCCTCCCTCCGGGCAGAGCAGAAGCGAAAAGCCGGCGGCGGACGCCGCCTCCTTCAGGAGGGCCGCAAGATCCTCCGCCGTCTCCGGCTCGGTCTGCGCCGCCTCGAAAAGCTCGTCCAGTCCGGTAAAGCACACCGGGCAGCCCTGCAAGGCCGCCTCCCGCATCACCGCGCGGCGGAACGCCGAGCCGCCGCCGTCCATAAGCCGCCGTCCGTCGGCCTCCAGCAGCGGGCACTGCCGCCGGGCGCAAACGGCCCGGGCCAGCGTCCGGCGGCCCGCGCCGCTCCGTCCCTGCAAAAGAAAGGCCACCGGCTCCTCCGCGCCGCTTAAAAACGCGTCCATCCGCTCCGCCAGAGCCGCCGACGCGGGCGGTGCGTCAGATTCCGGCTCCGGCAGGAACAGCGTGAGGCCGGGAATCCCCGGATCGTTCCACGCCTCTTCCAGAGCGAACGCCACGATCCTGCGGGACAGACGCACAGTGCGGCCGACCCCCTCGCCCTCCGTCTCAAAGCAGAGTGTGCACAGGGGCGCGTCCTCCTCCAGCGCCCGGAGCTTCTCCGGCGCGGGCAGGCCCGCTCCGTCCGCAATTTCCAGCGCCAGCCGGACTGTCAGCGCGCCGGAGGGCGGCTCCAGCTCCGCCAGGGCCGCCCCGGTCGTCCGGTCTGCCTCCGCCAGCAGCGCCAGCGCCAGGCATTGGCTTTCAAACCGGCCGAAACAAAATGCCGCCGCGAGATAGGCGAGCGGCCGGAACCGCCCGGCCTGCGCCGCCTCCGCGTCCCGCCGCTCCCGGGCGTCCCACATCTTCTCGGCCTCCCGGCGCAGGGACTCGTCTCTCCGTCCCGTCCTTCGCGCCTCCCGGCACTCCCGCAGGAGGAGCGCGCTCCAATTTTGCAGCTCTTTCCAGTCGAGTCCGTTTTTTTCCTCTTCGCTCATTTGCTCGCCCTCCCGCTGCTCAGCCGTTTGAGCAGGCACTTTTCATAAATGCCCCGGATCTCCCCGCCGGGCTCCGTGCCCAGTTCGGATTCCAGCGTGTCCTTCAGCCGGTTATACTGCGCGATGGCGTTTCGGGTCTCCCCCATGGCCGCGTAGCAGCGGATCAGCAGTCCCACGATCCCCTCGTCGTAAGGCTCCTGCCGGATGGCCGCCCGCAGGTATTCCGCCGCGGCCGGGTAGTTTCCGGCGTCCGCCAGGTGTTCCGCCTGACCCCGGCACGCGCGGAGAAACGCCCCGGCGTACCAGGCGCGGCTGTCCTCCGCCCACGGGGCCTCCACGTCCTCCAGATAGGGCCCTTCGTACAGCGCGGGCAGGCTGCCCTCCGCCGCCGAACCCCGGCAGAGCGCGTCCACCGTCTCTCTGGGGGACCGCACCAGCTCCATGTTCATGCAGTAGCTCCTCGTCTCCCGCTGCAAAAGCCCGTCCAGCCCGTAGGCCGCCAGAGTCTTTCGGATGCTGTACAGACTGGTGTGCAGAAGAGAGGTGGCGTTGGACGGCGCAGACTGAGGCCACAGCAGGTCCACCAGTTTTTCCCGGTCCGCCGGGGCGCCGTTCAAATGAAAGAGGTAGGCGAACAGCTCCTGCGCCTTGCGCGTCCGCCAGTGAAGCTCCTGCCCGTCCGGCAGGAGAACGCGGAGCCGGCCGAAGCATTTCACCGTGACGCAGGGCGGCCCGTCCTGCGCTGCGGATTCCTCCAGCGGGAGGGAAGGCTGCGTCTCTTCGCCGCGGCCGGCCAGCAGCCGCTCCGCCGCCGTCTCCTCTGCCCGGGTCAGCCCCGGGCAGACCAGATGGTTTTTCAGCAGATACGGGCCGCAGCGGTCCAGCAGCGCGTCGGCGTCCTCCCGGTCGGAGAGCAGTGCCTTTTCCAGCATGAGGAAACCCGCAAACGCGTTGCGGGGGCGCTCCTTGCCCTGTCCCGCGCACTGCGGGCGGCCCTCAAAGGCGCGGCGGCACAGCTCCAGCGCGCGCTTCCGGTTCCCGCGGCGTGCCTCGGCGCGGACTGCCAGCCACCGGGCGCCGTCCTGAAGGAGAGAAAACCGGTTGGAGTCCAGCGTGAACAGGGCCTCCTCTTCCTCCGGCTCCATGTTCTCTCCTGAAAGGGCCCGCCGCAAAACCGGTCCCAGCTTCCCGGCGCGAAGGCCGGGAAACCGGCTCCAGAGGACTTCGTCGTCCCATGCCTCCCGGGCGTTTTCCCGGCCGGGGGACGTCCCGCCGTCCTCAAGCTCCGCCAGCCGCTCCACCAGGATCCGCAGCAGCATGACCTCCGGCGTGTAGCAGGGCGCGTTTTCCGGCAGCTCCTCGGGCGTTTTGCCCATGCGCTCCCGGGCCTGACGCGCCCGTCCGCTCAGGGCCAGATAGAGATTCACCAGATTTCCGCACAGCGGGCCGGAGCTGTCGGCGCGCAGCACCACGCACATCTTCATGGCCCGGCAGTAGTCTCCGGCGCTGAAAAAGCACAGGGCCGCCAGCTCCCGCTGCCATGTCAGCTCCCGCCCGTCCCGGCGCAGGGAGCTCTTCTCCAGTCCGTCCAGCACCAGTTCCGTGGCTTTCGCGTGCTCGCCCAGATCCAGCAGATCGTAGACCCGCAGCTCCGATGCCTGCCGGCGCAGGTTCTGCATCCCGGCCCGGTCCGGCCCCAGCCGGTCCGCGATCTCGCCGAGAATGTCCAGACTTTTCCGAACGGAAACCTGCTCCCGCATGACCCGTGCCCAGAGGAGGCGGGCCTCCAGCCAACAGCGCTCCCCTGTTCCGGCCGTGTTTCCGGCCACGGCCCGGTCGGCCAGGTCCAGCGCCTCTTTCCAGTCCCCGGTGCGCTCCCGGTACTGCGCCTCCAGCAGCAGCACCTCGGGAGAAGGCGGAGTCCCAAGGCGCTTCAGCGCCTCCAGCCAGCGGCGCAGCGTGTCCAGCTGGCCCTGCGCCAATGTCTCCGGTCCCGCGGCCTCCACCGCGCTTTGCAGCCGCGCGCCGTCGCCGCAGGCAATGGCGTATTCCGCCGCCTGTGCCTTTTCCGGCGCCCGGAGGTAAAAATCCGACGCCTGCTCCAGAAGCTGGGTCCGCTGCTCCGGCTGGAGCTGCCCAATCAGAAAGTTCCGGAACAGGGAGTGATACCGGTAGATGTGTCCGCTGCCGGACAGGCGCAGGATAAACAGGTTCTCCTGCTCCAGATAGGCAAGCTGCCCCGCCGCGTTTTCGATCCCCGCCAGCGCATTGCACACATCGGGGCGCAGATAGGTCAAAACGGAGGTGAACGTCAGGAAATGCTGAAGTTCAAAGGGCAGTTTGCGGAAGAGTTCGTGCATGAAATAATCCTGGAGATATCTCTGCTGGCAGGCCTCCTCCAGATCCTGCTCCGTCATCCGGCACTGGCGCTGGCGGAAATACAGCAGTGCAAAGCTGACCCCCGCGGGCCAGCCCTCGATGCGGGACTGAATGGCGCGGGCCACTGCGTCGAGCTGCTCGGGAGACGCGTAGTCCCCGGCCAGCAGACGGATCTCCTCCAGATTGAAGGACAGCAGATCCGCCCCCAGCACCACCGCGCTCTGTTCCATCAGGTATTTGGCGCAGAAGGCGGGCGGCGCGCTCTTGGTGCACAAAAAGAGCCGCAGCGCGCCGTGATCGCTCTCCCAGAGGATGCTCAAAAACAAAAGCACCCACTCGCTCTCCAGCACCTGAAAATCGTCCAGCACCAGGCAGACCTCCTGCCCGCCCAGCGCACGGAACGCCCCGGCGAAGTCCAGCGCCAGGTTCCGCACCAGCGCCTCGTTTTGCTCCAGCTGCAAATAGGGGGAAAAATCCACCTCGAACGAGGGAACGATCCGCGAAACGGACCAGTTCAGGTACTTGACGAAAACCATGATGTCGTTGTCGGTCCGGTCCAGATGATACCAGGCGCACTTGTCGGGATAGCGTTTTGAAAAATGCGTCAGCAGGACCGTTTTCCCGTATCCCATTCCGGCGCTGACGATCACCAGCCCCTCCCGGGGGCTGTTCAGGCGCTGAATAAGACGCTCGCGGACGAGAAAATTCCGGGAGGCTGCCGGCGTCTGAATTTTGGATTCCAGAAACACGTCTTTTTTCTCCAAACTCCGTTCCTCCTTTCATCCCGCCTGTCTGCTCCGTCGCCGCGCCGGAGCTGGTTCCGCTCTCCCGCGCGGGCGGTTTTCCCCTTTGATACCGTTTTTGTCATCCTACCACATCCGGCCGGTGCCAAAAGTTTTTTGCGGACGAAACGCATTTTCTTGCCGTGAAAGGCAGATTCGTGCTATACTGTGGGCGAATAAGCCGAAAAAAGTCAGTATCAGCATCGGGATGCCGGAGGACAGGCCCGCGCCGCGGGCCTGGTGCGGAGGTGAGCATTCATGCGCATCGCAATCGTCGATGACCGTGCAAAGGACCGGGCGGAGCTTTCCGCTCTGCTGAAGCGCTGGTGTGAAGAACATCATCTGGCGCTGGAACTTGAGGCGTTTCCCAGCGCGGAGGAGCTTCTGTCCGCCTTTTCTCCCGGGCGGGTCCAGATTCTCTTTCTGGACATCTACATGGGCGGGATCAGCGGAATGGAGGCGGCCCGCCGCGTCCGGCAGGACGACCCGGCGTGCCGGATGATCTTTTTCACCACCAGCCGTGCTCATGCGGTGGAGAGCTATGCGGTCCGCGCCGCATACTACCTGATGAAGCCGGTGGTCTACGAGCAGCTGTGCGAGGGGATGGAGGTGGCCTGTCGGGGGCTTGAAAAGGACGCCCGAAAGATCACCGTCTCCAGCGAAGGCGTGAAAATTCCCGTCCTGCTGTCCAACATTCTCTTTCTGGACTGCTGCCGGGAGCATCCGCAGCTCCACTGCCCCCGGCGTCTGCTGGCGCTGGATGACCGGGCGGCGGACATTCTGGCGCTGCTGGAAAAGGACGGCCGCTTTCTCTGCTGCAACCGCAACACCGTCGTGAATCTGGACTGGGTCAGCCGTATGCTGGAGCAGGATTTTCTCTTGAAAAACGGAGAGACGGTGCCCATTCGCCAGCGGGGCCGGGCTGCCGTTAAAAAAGCGTTTTTGCAGTATTCTCTTCGCGATTTGCAAAGGGGAGGTGCCTCTGAATGAAGGCTTGCAGGAATCTGTCCGCGCTGTTTCTGGCGCTGGCTCTGTGCGCGCTTTTCCCGGGGGAGGCCTGGGCGATGTCGTTCGGCTTCGGCGGATCGTTGGGCGGAGAGAGCGGCGGCGAAAAGACCATCACCGCCGTGGGAAATCCCGACCCGCTGGCCACCGAGCTGCTGTTCCTGGACCCGGAGGCGGACTGGGCCGCCGCCGCGGCCGATTCGCTTCCCGCCAGCGAGCCCTGCCAGACGGCGGACGGGGGGATCATCTTCTGCCCCGTCCATTGGGACCTCTCCGGTCTCGACTCCCCGGTTCCGGGGCGGCAGTTTATCCCCGGGACGCTTGCGCCGGAAGAGACGTGTCTTTTTGCCGACGGGGTTTCCGACGCGGTCTCCTATCCCGTCTACTTCACCGGCGGAGCTGTGGACACGGAGACGCTCTCCGCGCTGTACGTGGACGCGCTCAACCCCTATTTTATGGAACTGCTGCCTGTCGGAGGCGACCTCTCCGCGCTGGAGCTGTGCGGTTATAGGGCCCGCTGTCTGACGGCGGGCAGCGCGGGCAGCTTTTCCTGCCCGCTGCAATGGGATTTTTCCGGCGTGGACAGCTCCGCCGCCGGGACCTATACCGCCTCCGCGACGGCACAGCTGCCCTCCGGCTTTGCCGCTCCGGCGGACGCCGAACCCATTACGGCGCAGGTGGGCGTGGTGGACCCGGACGCCATCGACCTCTCAGCCCATCACATGACGGAATTCGGCAATCTGGAGTGCGATTACCTCTATGCGTCGGATCTTACCGGCGTCTCGATGGAGTACGCCGTGGGAGACGGAGCCTGGACGCAGGACCCGGCCGTTCTGGACGCCGGACATCTGCGGGGGACGTATTTTGAAATGGGCGGGACTTTCGCGGTCTTTTTCCTCAATCTGCTGGCGCCGCAGACCGACTATCACTTCCGCTTTTCTTATGAAAACGGGCGTGTGTCCAACGAGATCACGCTCCGTCTGAGCGAAGCGGGCAGCACACAGCCGGTCGTCACCATGGGCGGGGACCGGGACGGCGGCGGAAGCGATTCCCTGCCGGATCTGATACAGCCCCTGCCCGGCACCGACGGGGACGATTCCTCCGTCACTGCGGGCGACTCCGGCGGCGACGACTCCTCCGGCGGCTCTCCCGCCGCGCAGGCCCCTGTTCAGGACGCGGCGGAGGAGAGCGTTCCCCAACCGGAGCCAGCCGCCATCTCCGCGGCGGAAATCCCCGCCGCGCAGGAGATTCCGGAGCTCCCCGACGGTGTTCCGACCGCCGCGGCCGCGCCCTCCGCTCTGTCCGCAAAGCTCCCGGCGGCGGAAGGCGACGGCGCCGGGAAAGACGTCCCGGCGGAGGTCGTGACCGATACCTATACCGCCCTCTCCGGACTCCGGCTGCGCCAGCTTCTTGACGCGGAAAGCGGCGGCACCGTCCTTTTTGAAAAGGGCGGCGTCTCGGTGGAGCTTTCCTCGGATTTTCTCTCCCAGCTGGCACTGGGCGACACGGACCTCTTGTGCGTCACCATCCGGCAGCCCGCGGAGGATTCTTTTCTCTTCTCCGTCACCGCCGCAGGGGAGGAGCTCACGCTCCTGCCCGCCACCGCCGTGCGCCTGAGCTGGTCGGGTCCGCAGAGCGGACTTGAGTGCGTGGACAGCACAAAAGCCCACGTCTCGGACGCGGTATACGATGCGGAAACAAAGACGGTTTCCTGTACGGTCAGCGCCCCCGGCACATATTCGATCCGCGCGGTCCCGGCGCCGCAGTCAGCGGCTCCCGAACCCCTGACGGCCTCCGTGGCAGCGAAAGACGTATCCGGCGCCGCTCCGCAGCAAAGCGGGACGAGCGTTCTCTCCGCTTTTGCGCCGCTCCTTGCCGCGGCGGCAGCGGGCGTCTGCGGATTTTTCGTGCTCCGCCGGCGCCATGCGTAAATACCGGGGTCTGCTTTGGGCGGCGCTCTCTGTCGTGCTGACCGTCCTCGTCTGTCTGGCGCTTTTCACCTGGGACAACAAATATACCCGCCGGGACACCCAGCCCATCAGCGGCGTTCTCATCCTCTCCGACGAGGACCTGAACGCCGCGCCCCTGCGTTATCTGATCCGGGAGTGGGAATTCTGGCCGGGCGCTCTGCTGACCCCCTCGGAACTCTCCGTCGCCGGCGGCTACCGGCAATATGTCTCCATCGGCGAGACCTCCTCGCTGGAGCCGGGCACCGGACACGGCCGGGGAACCTACCGCCTGACGCTGTCGCTGCCGGACGAGGTCCGGGAGTACGCGCTGGAGCTGCCGGAGGTCTTTTCCGCCTGCCGCCTCTACCTCAACGGAACAGCCGTCCTCGCTCTGGGAGATGTGGAGAGCGGAACGCCCGGCATTGCCAGCCGGGTCGTCACCTTTTCCGCCGCGGGCCGGACAGAGCTGGTGCTGATGGCCAGCGACTATGCGGGGGTATACAGCGGCATGACCTATCCCCCGGCCTTCGGCACCGTGGAGGCAGTGCTGCACGTGAGGGACCTGCGGCTCCTTGTGCACAGCGCAGCGGTCCTGCTGGCCCTTTTGGGGATCGCTTTGGCCGCCTGTTTCGGATTCCGCGGCAGCCGGCGCAGAGGGGTGCTTTTGCTGCTGGTGTGTCTCAGCTGCGCGCTTTTGACCGGCTATCCGCTGCTGCACAGCCTGACGGTGACCGGCTATCAGCCCTGGTACACGCTGGAGCTCTCGGCGCTGTATGCCTTTTTGCTGCTGGCAGTCCTGCTGCAATGCGAAATGTACGGGCTGAGCGGGCGGAAATCCGCCCTGCTGGCGATTCCCTGCGCGCTGGGACTGCTGGCCGCCGCAGTGCGGGCAGGCGCGGCGGCCTGGCTGGGGCCGTCCGCCAGCGCGGCATTCTCCGCCTTTTCCAGCGTTCTGAAATTCTATGCCGCAGCCTGCCTGATCGCGCTGGCCGCCTGGGCGCTCAAGCGGCGGCTCCCGGCCTCCGCGCTGCTGATGTGCGCATCCGTCTCGCTGGGCACCTGCCTGGTGATGGACCGACTGCTGCCGCTGTACGAGCCGATCTGCGGCGGCTGGTTCGAGGAGATCGGCGCCATTTTGACGGCGGCGGCTCTGGGCGCGGCGCTGTGGCTGGACGCAATGGACGCCTACCGCTTCCGCCTCGCCATCGCCGCGCAGGTCCGTCAGATGGAACGGCAGGTCTCCATGGAAAAGGAACACTACCGTCAGCTCTCGGAACAGATCGAGTTGGCCCGCCAGTCCTCCCACGACCTGCGCCACCATATGCGGGTTCTGCGCGCCATGGCGGAGCGCGGTCAGAACCGGCAGCTTCTGGAATATCTGAATGAATACGAGGATCACACCGACCGCCAGGAGGTCGTGACCTATTCCAAAAATCCCACCGCCGACGCCATTCTCTCCCACTATGCCGCCGCGGCCAAAGCCCGGGGAGTCCGCTGCGACCTGCTGTTTTCGCTTCCGCCGGAGCAGACTGTCTCCGATGTGGAGCTGAGCATTCTTTTGGGCAATCTGCTGGAAAACGCCCTGGAGTCCCTGTCCCGGGAGCCGGAGGGGCGGCGCAGCCTCTATCTGCGGGGAGACGCTGAGAACGGGTGCCTGCGGCTGGTGGTGGAAAACAGCTTTACCGGCAGCATACAGGCGCGGGGCGGCGCGTTTCTCTCCACCAAGCACGAGGGCTTGGGCGTCGGGGTCCGGGCGGTGCGCACCATTGCGGAAAAGCACGGCGGACTGGCGGATTTCTCCGCCGACGGGACGGTTTTCCGGGCCCAGCTGATGATTCCCCTGCCGGACGAGCCGTCCTGACCCGCCGGCGTTTCTCAAAAATTAGCCGCTGGCAGCGATTTAAGACTTTTGTAACATTTCTATCTGGATTCCTTCATAATCTTTTTGTAAGATCAATCTTGCAAGAGACAAAAAACTTCTTTTCATCCAATCTTCCTAAAAACATAGGGAACGGACCAGCCTGCAGGCTGGTCCGTTCCCTATGTTTTATCTTCTCCGTCGTCCGCG
>Ga0183101_1000081_pt8 | contig 15407 bp, 9 predicted proteins | sample Biomet3_FD_127790 | JGI IMG/M metagenome (GOLD analysis project Ga0183101, IMG submission 127790) | Microbial communities from bioreactor (seeded with sewage sludge) at LBNL, California, USA - Biofuel metagenome 3 | ecosystem: Engineered > Bioreactor > Anaerobic > Unclassified ... | reverse complement strand
GTGTTCCACCCGATCTCGTAATTACCTGTACGCGGGTTGAAAACGGGCACTTCGAAACTGCCGCCCTCAAGCCGCTTGTAATACAGCAAAAAACCGTCACCGTCCCACTTCAGTATCTTCACACTTTGTCTTTTCTTTCCGAAGAAGATGAACGCGTCACCGGAAATGGGAGAGAGCTCCTTCATCTGAGAACGTATCATCTTATAAAGCCCCTCAATACCCAGATTCATTCGGACATACCCTTGGCAGAGGTAATATTTGTTGCTTGAAGTCAAAGAGTACATAACTCGCCCTCCTTTCTCTCGTAACTCAGGATCAGATCCGTTATACCCTCGGGAGTCCCCTCTTTGACGGTGATGCTCGTACCGCTGTTGAAGGTGATATGGATGCCCCGTAATGAAGGCCCCGCTTTCGGGGTACCGGACGCCACTATCGGCGTGAACATTTGCCCGGCCTCCTTGGCGCTGGGTATGGAGCCTCCGTAATGGTGATGAAGAACCTCTTTTTTTAGCCCGGATACCGAATAGCCACGGTCGAGCATCCAGCTGCGCATGCCATTCAAGTCTGTACGGTTTTTAGTCGCAATTTCTGATAAACTGCAACGATCATTCACTGTGAGCTCCTTCCCGAACATTTCCCATACATGCCGGAATCGCATCTCTGCTGTTTTTGATGTTACCATTTCTAATTTCATTTTAAGTCAGCACAAAGGTAAAGAGCGGGAGCTTACCGGAAAAGGCATAATCGCCGAGACGCTTACATACATACAAACATTTATTTTCGTCCTTATGAATTTCTCGCTGTCTATCAACGATTTGCGTGCGATGTATTTATGCCTTGCTCTGATTCGATTTACATTCGAGCGCTGAAACAATAGCGTAAATAGTGCTCTGCAAGGGCCTGTCGCTGATGTTTGGATAAGAAAGTATCAGAATATCCGGAAACATTCACATTGAAATACGTTCTAAAAAAAGAGTGATGCCATTAACAAACAGCATCACTCCATTTTTATTCTCGTATCATATCATTTAGTCAATTCGGCACGATAAAAGGCTTCTACATCTTTCCAATGATAATAAGGCGCCATATCCGTTTTCACCGGGATAGATGTCTCTTTCTCATGGAGTAAGAATTTCACTAGAATATCGTCCGATCCCGCTTTACGATAAAAGATAAGTTGTATATTGCCAGCCATTGGAACGACTTTGAAATCGGACCAATACTTATACAGATTATTCCAATCCTCAGTAAAGTTGTCACAACCGTTCAAATGTAGCAAATAGGCCAACGGTGCAAGTATACTGTCATGACCAAAACGAAGAGTTGCTGCTGTACCACCTTGGCGAATAGCATTATCGGCAGCATCGAGTATATTGCGAAGCAAACCATAATATGCTTTGTATCTAGGAGCTGAACCCGGCATGAAGCCCTTCCATATGCACCAACCGGCATTATCCGTTTGCCATATATCGAATAGCTCCTCATCGGTAAACAAATCAAAGAATGAAAGTTTCAATTGCGGTTGACATTGCATATCTTCGGCAATATTATAAAGCTTATCCATTAAGCGCTCTCCTTCAACATTCTTCTTTATATAGTCTTGATCAGCAAAAAGCTTTGATACTAGCCTGCCGGGCCTAAACATCCTTTTTGTAAAATCTTTTAGCTGCTTCTTCAAGATGGTATCTTGGGCATTATTAGGAATACTATCTTCATCATTGGCAATGTACCACATATTTCGCTGACTCGTTTCCATAGAAATATTCAACTTCGGATTCATTCCCTGCAAAGCATTACAAAAGTTTGCCATACTAATAGCGCAACGAGTAATAACCGAAGATTTAGCGTCCACAAGAGTTCCCGACTGAAATACTTCAGGGAAGTTACGATACATTCGAGCCGCTATTTCACGATGTTGCCGAGCTCCAAGTTTCGACAAATCTCCATCACGAAGATAGGCATCAGCGTAAGCGATCTTGAGGCGCTTCAAAACGTTCTGCCCATAACTCGTCAAAGAGTGACAACTATCAGCTTTTTCTAGTGCATTAATGACATAAGTGTAGTTCTTATTGGTCGTCATATATCGAGATCCATGACGGCCATAATGGCTGATATAAAAAGGTTTATATCCTTTAGGAGCAGGCGAAAGCTTACCTGTTGGAGCAGGATAACTGTAATAAGTGCCACCAGCCTGAAGAATATTCTTCATTACATCTTCTTTGGTAGTTTGAGCCGCCAAAGAGAAGAATGGCACAAGCAGAACAATCCATAAATATTTAAGTCTCATAAGCCTATAAAGTGGTATTTAATTGTGAACCACAAAAATAACAAATATTCTTCTAACGAACAACAACTTTCAAAGATCCTTTTGCAAGACCTTCGCCAAATGCTGTCAATTCTATCGTTCCTTGTATTCCTTTATTCTGTAGCACTACCAGGCATTTGCCATAAAACGCTTTTCGCTTATTATCTTTAAAACGCTCCAACGATATTTCATTTCCATTATCAACACCTGCAATAAAAGCCTTATCATTGACTCTGAATTGCACCAAATTATCTGCATTTGGACAAATATTGCCCTCTTTATCGACAATTTCTACTGTAACAAAACAAAGATCAGTACCATCAGAGCGTACGACTTTTTTGTCAGGCACAAGACGAATTGCCGCAGGAGTGCTTGCTGTTTTGATAGATTCCTGACGAACAGGTTTTCCCTTTTGGTAAGCTACAACTCGCACAGTTCCCGGTTCGTAAATACAATGCCAAGATACATGATATTGATGCTCCGCCCTATGACGGCGCCCTTGACTTTTACCATTAATAAACAATTCTACCTCATCTGCATTATTATAATAAACCCACATATCTATTTTTTGTCCAACAGTCCAATTCCAATGTGGAAATAAGTGAAGAACCGACTTGTTTGTCCATTCACTTTGATACATATAATAAGAATCTTTAGGGAAGCCAGCTAAATCGATGATACCAAAATAACTACTTCGCGCAGGCCAATCATAAGGGGTAGGCTCCCCAATATAATCAAATCCGGTCCAAATAAACTGCCCGCTCACAAAAGGCGAATATTTCACCAGATCCCACGTCTCTTCATGAGTAGAACCCCAAGGCACATGACAATTGTCATAAGCCGAGCAAGAAAAAGTAGGATTGATATATGGTTTATCCCACCGTTCAGGACAAATAATGATTGAATCGCTTGGCATCTGATAATAACCTCTAGTCTGCAAAGCAGATACACTTTCGGTTATAATAAACGGCTTACCGGGAAAGTTTTTCGGTACACTCGGAATATTCTGATTATGATAATTGAACCCAACAACATCCAGCGTGTTTGCTAAAAAAAGATTATTGTGCGGCGAAGGCTCATTGCATGCCGATGTAATGGGGCGATTATCGAGGCCCCGAACAATATCTGCCAATTGTATTGTCAGTAGCGAACTGACATTCTTTTTACCATCCTTGGCGCCGTCCATTATCTTATGACCGAAATTCAATATCATATTAGCCTGCTCAAGACTGAGTGAATCGGCATTCGCGTCATTCCATTGTTCCAATACTTCATTTCCAATGCTCCATAATATAATACACGGGTGGTTTCTATCGCGAACAACCATATCAGTTAAATCCTGCTTATACCATTTATCAAAATAATTGGCATAATCGTAAGTTGTTTTTCTACGGTGCCACATATCGAAGGCTTCGTCCAGTACAACCAATCCCATGCTATCGCACATATTAAGTAATTCTGGAGCAGGGGGATTGTGAGAACAACGAATGGCATTACAACCCATATCTTTCAATGTTTTAAGCTGACGATGCAAAGCTACATCATTAAGAGCGGCTCCCAAGCAACCTAAATCATGATGTTGACAAACACCATTTATCTTTATGTTTTTACCATTTAAGAAAAAGCCTTTTGTTACATCAAAATAGAAATCACGCAATCCAATAGAAGTAATATATTCGTCGACAATCTTGTTCCCTTCCATCAAATAAGTATGAACTTTATACAGATTCGGTTTATCAATATCCCAAAGCTGCGGTTTCTTTATATAGCAACTCTGACCATTAACCTTTTGTGCCGCACCGTCAATAGCAATATGACTCTCGCAAGAGCCTACTTTTCTGCCTTGAGGATCAATTATTTCATTTCTGACAACAGCTTCAACAGCCCTGTGTTTCTCATTTTTTACTGTTACTCGAATATTCAACAGTGCTTTATCTTTCATTACATCAGATGTTGTTATCTGAGTTCCCCATTGTGCAACGTGCAGGTCGCCAACTTCAATCAAATGCACATGTCTATAAATACCACAACCAGAATACCAACGAGAGTTGGGCTGATGTTCATTATCAACTCTCACAGCAATGACATTTCTACTGCCATCCTTATTCAAATAAGGTGTTAGATCGTACTCGAACGAAATGTAACCATAAGGGCGAACGCCAAGCGAATGTCCGTTGATAAAAACTTCAGAGTTCATATAGACACCATCAAAATGAATAAAATAGTGTTTGAATGACGATCTATCCTTTATATCAAAGGTCTTGCGATACCAGCCTATACCGCCAGGCAAAGCACCACCTCCAGCTCCCGATGGATTATCTTTACTAAAATTTCCTTCAATGGCCCAATCGTGAGGCAAATTAAGAAGTCGCCAGGCACTATCATCAAAACTCACTTTAGAAGCTTCACTGTCAGCGTTAAGACTAAAACGCCAACCTTTATCAAAATTTTGATTAATACGAGACGGCAATCTCTGGACTTTTCCAAAGCTGATAACCGAAACAAGAATAAACAAGAATAAAAATCTGTACTTCATGGTCTGTATTTAAAATAAGCGATACACTAAAAGATTTCTAAAAGATCATCGTGGGAAATACTTATTTCCCACGATGATCTTCAATATATATTTCACAGCCGAACAATCAACTTCTTGCCAGAATAAGTAACAAGCTTTCCTTTGGCATTCAAATCAAAAGGCTGCGAATTGTCTCTACTAACTGTTATCACATTAAAACGACGATTATTAAGCATTCCATCGAATGAACCTTTACGATCGCCAATAATAAATGTTTTGGTAGCATCATTATATGAGAAATCAATCGTTGCATATTTGCCCTTTTCATAATTATAATTCGCTCCTTCGTCTTCATAAAGCTGAAAATCCCCATTAGCTCCTTCGTAGACAAAGAGAGTTATCAATTCGGGCTTTTTCTCATCACTATATTGCAGGTCAGGACCAAAAGGAATAATAGAACCACTGCGAACAAATAGAGGAATCTTCTCGTAAGGAGCATCCACTTTCAATGTCTGCCCGCCATCAAAATACTTACCACTATAAAAGTCATACCATCCGCAAGTTGCCGGGAAATATACATCCCGACTTCTCATCTTATAATGACCCACAGGGCAAACCATTAATGCAGGACCAAACATGTACTGGTCAGTCAAATTGTAAACGTTACTATCTCTTTCAAAGTCCATTATCATACCCCGCATCATCGTATAATCTTTAAAATGTACCCAACCGGTCATCGAATAAAGATAAGGCATTAAATTATAGCGTAGCTTACTATAATAGGTTATACTTTTATAACAGGGGTGTGATGCCGGAGCTAAATTCCAGACTTCGCGTAGAGGCCACTGACCATGAGTCCGATAGAGAGGAACAAAAGTACCATATTCATTCCAACGTGCATTCAATTCCCTCCATTCTGCCAGATCGCTATTTTCTTCTCCGGTTTTATCAAAGTTCTGCTGAGCAGCAACATACCTATCTTCTACACAGAACCCTCCTATATCCATGCCCCAAAACGGAATACCACTCATTGAGAAGTTCAATCCTGCTGTGATTTGTGCCCTCATATCTTCCCAGCGGGTAGCAATATCTCCACTCCATGTAGCCGTACTATAACGTTGCAGTCCTGCAAAGCCAGAACGAGTAAGAAGAAACACACGTTTATTGGGCATTACCGAACGCTGCCCGTCGTAGATCGCTTCAGCATTCTCTAAAGCATAGGCATTAAAATATTCGGTAGAAGGTCCCAAGGCTGTAGGGCCACAAAGAGCCTTACGATAAGGCATATCAGTACAATCTTTTATATTCGGTTCACTAGCGTCCATCCACCAAGCATCAATACCATGGTTGTACTTTGAATATAAATTATCATCCATCTGACGCCAAAACATCTTGCGGGCACCACTAGCATAAGCATCGTAAAAAGAGCCGAGATAGCCGCGCCCGACCCAGTCGCGGATGCTATCTTTTACCGCTTGATGATACATCCAACCGTGACTGTCAAGTTCCTTATAATTACCAGTAGTAACGTAAAATTTTGGCCAACAAGATATCATAAAACGTCCATGCATTGCATGCAACGAATCAAGCATCATTTGTGGATCCGGAAAACGCGCCAAATCGAACCGATGACTTCCCCAATCGTCTTCTTTCCAATAGAGCCAGTCCTGAACAATATTATCAATAGGAAGTTTACGGTCTCTGAATTCTTTAAACGTAGAAAGTAGCTCGTCTGCCGATTTATAACGTTCGCGGCTCTGCCAGAATCCAAGTGCCCACTTGGGCATAACTTGTGCTTTACCTGTAAGCTTGCGATAGCCAGATATGACATCATCCATACTATTCCCAGCTATGAAATAATAATCCATATCAGGACTCATCTCGCTCCAGATAGAAAGTTTATTTTGTTCAGACTCAGAGACGGGGACATTAGCCCTTAAACCACAATATGAAACATCCCCATCGGGCAGCCATTCAATACGAATAGGGATACGAACATTCTGTTTCAAATTGAAAGAAAACTTGAAAGCATTCGGATTCCAAGCCGTACGCCAACGTTCGGGAACAACAAGTTTATTATCAAGATATACTTTGATATAACCGGCATAATAAAGAATAAACCGATAGAGAGCTGTTTTATTGGCTTCGACAAATCCTTGGTAGGTAACTTTAGCGCCCTTAAAACGAAAGTTTTGTGGCAGATTTTTTATAAGTCTAAAGTCTTCGTAATAAATAGAATCTTCTGTACGGGTAATCTTTTTGCCGTCTGCTTGAACATAAACGCCGGTTAATCCGCCAACTTTGCCATCTTTATCAAACAATTTAAAGATACGGTTCAATTGTTTATATGGCTCTGACTGTCCAAAACGACAATAAGAATAACTATCCCATAGCAAACCATAATTGTGATTACTCATTATAAACGGAATCGAGACTTTCGTATTATATTGAAAAAGATCTTCATTCTTTCCTTTATAATTCATATCATTGGATTGATGTTGCCCCAATCCGTAAAGAGCTTCGTCATTATTACTATCAAACAACGCATGCCATGTCACACCATCTTTCCCATCGACGGTAATCGGTTGGAACGTCTTCCCCTTATTTGCTTCACGCAACAATATATTCCCGTTCTTATCCAAAAATGTAATGCGACCATCCTTTTTCGAAATATAGGCAGTCAATGCAGCCGTCATTACCTCGACATCCGTTTTTCCTTCAACAACGTTGAATGGGGTATCCGTTGATTGTGGAAGAACAATCAAACTCTTTTTGTTTGAGACGATCTTACCAGGAGCAGACTGAACACGAATAATTTGGCTGTTTATCACTTCCAGTCTAATTTGACGAGTGCCGTTCTGTATTGGTTGCAACATGTTGATAGTAACACAATTGCCTTGCCTGATAAAGTTTCCGGCATAAGAGAATACCGGCAATAGCAGTGCGGCAATACCGCACAGTAAGGTCTTTTTTTTCATGTTATTAAGTCTGTTTAAGTTTTTGTATAGTTCTTATGTTCCGAGAAGATAAATCAATCTCTATAAATAATCGGGCACAGTAAATAATTTGATGCCATTCGATCCTTTAATGAGTATAGTATGTCCTTTCGGTTTGTTTTTCTTCAAATCTTCTATGAGCGATAAAGCATCCGGATAAGTTTTAAATTCGGAATTGCAAGCAGCAAACTGACTGCCTACCAAAATAACATCGGCAAACTTACACTCCACTAAGAAGTCCACAATCTTTTGATGTTCATTAATACTCTCCACTCCCAGTTCGCGCATATCACCTAAGATAAGCATCTTTTTATCGGCTCTCATCTTACTGAAGTTGCCGAGCGAAGCCATCATACTGGTCGGATTAGCATTATACGTATCTATGATCAACGTATTATCTTCGGTCTTCTTCAATTGCGAACGATTGTTCGACGGTTTATATTCTGACAGCGCCTTATTAATCTTTCTAGGCTCCACACCAAAAAACCGACCAATAGTAATAGCCGCCAAAGCATTCGGGAAATTATAGTCACCTATCAGCTGCGTGTTCACTTGGTACACCGCACCAGCCTTTCCTGCTTTCCATTCGAACGACAAGAAAGGCGAGGAATCGGTGACATGCCCATTTACATAGAGTGAATCGACCGAACCATAAGGAATTATATTCAGTCCATCGGACATGTTCATGAGATACTGATTGTCTCGATGAATAAAAATGGTGGAATCCAGTTTATTACGCAGAAAATCATATAACTCTCCTTTTGTTTTAACAACTCCCTCAAAAGAACCGAAACCTTCCAAATGAGCTTTCCCAACGTTAGTAATAATGCCGTAGTTAGGCTCCACTATATTAACCAGAAATTGAATTTCACCCGGATGATTGGCTCCCATTTCAATAACAGCCAAATCATTGTCAGCTTTCAATCGAAGCAATGTCAAAGGCACTCCTATATGGTTATTCAGATTACCTTGAGTATAGAGTACATTATGAGACTGAGACAAGACAGCAGCAATCAATTCTTTGGTCGTCGTTTTGCCGTTTGTGCCAGTAATACCTATAATTCGGGTACCGAGCTGATGACGATGATAATTTGCCAAATCTTGTAATGTTTTCAAAACATCTTCTACAAGAATGTAATGCTTATCACCCTCGACGACAACGCTGGAGTCATCAACTACAACATAACTTGATCCGTTTTGTAAAGCTGTTGCAGCGAATTTATTACCATCGAACGAATCGCCCTTTAAAGCAAAGAATAAAGAGCCATTGGGACAATTACGGCTATCAGTAGTAACGCCGTTGCAACTCATAAAAATCTGATAAAGTGTTGGAAGTGTCATTTGTTTTCTCTTAATTATTGAAAGCAAAGATATATAAAATCTTTAAAATGGCATATTCTTGATTGCGTTCTTTTTGTTTCTTTGTCAATTGGAAAGCGACAATCACCTCTGCAACAACAAGCATTGGTACAAATAGTCACTTTATATCAACAATGACAGAAGTAAGATAAAGCACTTACCTTTCATTCGTTAAGAAAATGCATTCTCAATACACATAAGGTTCTACCATAACCCAATATCCTTCTTTTAGAGCTATCGGTATATATCGGCTTTTTTGATTCTGACTATACGACCGTATTTAGCCAATTCTTTCATCGGCAATTTCTTCTCATTACCAACTACCATGATAATGCGTGGATTCTGAACAATGGCATCCTGATAGAAAGAAGTGATATCATTCATCGTGCAACGTGGAAGTTCCTTTATCAAATAAGTATGCGGATCTTCACTATAGCCTTTCATTTTATACTGTGCTACTCTGTCGGCTATTTCCCGAAAAGAAGGATAATCATTGTTTATTTGATTAATTGTTTCCTGCTTTATTGTTTCTATATTTTTTTCTCGCACAGGCATCCGGTTGAATAACGAATCGAGTACTCCCAAAGCCAATATTGTCTTGTCATTCTGAGTAGATAGGCGGGTCATGTACGCTGTAGGATCACTGGTATACTTTGCTGAAGGCATCAGACAATTACCATAAGCATAATAGGCATAAGCTCTGAGCTCTCTGATTTCCTGAAAGAGCAAAGACGAAAAGCCATGGCCAAAATAACTCCCCCAAAGCATAAATCTGGCCTTCTCTTGAGCAGAAGGACACGGCTTCACAGATTGATAGGTTTGGATGATGCTCTGCCGAGCTGAAGGAAGATTATAGAAATAAATCACCGGTTCAGAAACATTTTGAGGTATACGACGCTCCTCTTTTACTGCCATAGTTGCCTTGTCTACAGGAAGACTGTGGCGAATAGCTTCTGCCACTACAGAGGCGCTTAATTGCCCACTATAAACAATAGAGCATTCTAAGCGAGATAAGGATTTGAATAGATCAAGTAAATCAGACCCTTTCATCTTCTTGATTTCACGAAGTGATGAATGAGTCAAATATTCCGATTGACTGCCATAAGCCGCTTTCTGAAACATAGCGTCTGCAATGTTATCACTATTTTTACTAAAGACCTTATCACTGACCTTATAGGCGGCAACAATCGTTTTCATGGCCTTCTTGTCCGCTTTCGGATTCAGCATTAAGCAGTTTAACAGTTTTAAAGAAGGCTCCAAATTACGATCAAAACCAGAAAGATGTAGGGTGAATCCATCCATTGAAGCACTTGCACTGAATGTAGTGCCCAACTTTTGCAACGCTTCTCCAAAATGCTGTTTTGTTAACGAGTCGGTACCAATAGCATTCAGGTATTCTGCCACCGTAGAAAGCCGAGGTTCGCTTAAACTACCCTTGTGGTAAGTCAAGGATAAAGAAAACACATCATTAATCCGGTTCTTCGCCGCATAAAGAGTGACGTACGGAGCAACTTTCATGGTTTCGACATCCTTATCAAAGTCTATCAGACGTGGCGAAATTTGCTTGATGGGCAAGGTATCGAGTTGCTTGGCATACTGAGAAGAAGAATTAATATTCTTTGATTTAATAGGAGTATAATCCGGTTTAGATATCTTATCTTTGGGATAAGAGCCAAATGCTTTTCTAAATTTAATATAGTTATCAGTAAAATACTTATTAGAAACCCGCACAATGTCTGCCTTCGTCAGGCTTGCAATAGAAGATGTCTGAGCAAGATACTCATCCCATGTCCGCCCTTGCGAGAAGACACTAATCATCTCTTCCGCCCGCTTATCTATATTCTCCAAATTGGTTTGTGCCTTTCTGAATGCTTCAAGTTTCAATGCATCAAGTGTTTCTTGTGGAAAATCTCCTTTCTTTAGTCGATTGATTGCTCCCCAACACAAACTCTCAACTTTAGACAATGACCCGAAAGGAATATTGGGGACGAAACCAAAGCCAGCCATACCGGCGTCGTTCAAAGCAGCTCTCATGGCAATAGCTCCCAGCACTTTGTGCTCGTTGGTCAACGAATCCAAAAAGCCCGTTTCATTACTATTTGTCAACAAGGCAATTGCCAAATTCAAAGCAGGAGTATCTGCATCGCCCTCTACGGGAGCCCTAAACGCAACAATCTCGCCCTTGATTAAAGGAATAGGAACTTTTATTTTAACTGTTTCGGCACCTTTAAGGGAAGGTAAAGAAGGTACCTGACGATTAGGAGCAACACCTTTCACAATTCGCCCAAAAGTATTTTCGAGTAAAGGGAGTATTGAGTCGGTGTCGAAATCACCACAAAGAATCAATCCCATATTGGTTGCTACATAATACTTCCTAAAGAACGTCTCCATCTCCGACAGGCGTGGATTTTTCAGATTCTCTGTGCTACCGATAATAGGATAAGCATAAGGATGATTGCCAAAATATGCTTTTACAACCTTCTGAAAAGAAGGCCATATAAAGTTATCGGCATACATATTTTTCTCTTCATACACCGTTTCCAACTCACCTTGAAACAATCTAAAGACAGGATGAATCAACCGTTCGCTATTCAGCTCTGCCCACTGAGCTATGTAGGGGGAAGAAAAAGTATTATAGAAAGCAGTATAGTCGTAAGAAGTTCCAGCATTCAAACCCGAACCGCCATATTTTGAAATAAGCCGGGGGAACTCATTAGGTATGGCGTAGTCGGCAGCTCGCTGGCTCAGCCGATTGATTTCTTTTTGAATGCCACGCCGCCCGGTTTCGTCTTTCGTCTGAGAAAGCAATTCATACTTGGCAGCGATAGAGTCAAGCCATATTTTCTCGGCTTGATAATTAATGGTTCCAATCTTATCAGTTCCCTTGAACATAATATGTTCGAAGTAATGAGCAATGCCCGTATCGGGACAATCTTTTGATCCGGCTTTTACAACAACTGCTCCGAATACTTTCGGTTGACTGTGGTCTTCGTTAAGCCACACGGTCAGACCATTACCAAGTGTCGTTTGAGTAACTTTCAATGCACTAAATGTTTGAGCTTTTGCAAAGAGGCAAACGCTAAGTAAAAATAATAAGCTTCCAACCTTTTTCATTTTAAAAACTTTTTACCGACAGAAACACAAAAGTACACAAGTATTCTATTTTTTCAAAGTTTTCCCGTTAGAATGTTTATTGATTTTACCAACTAAACCCACTTCAAGAAGTTTTTTCCATAAAATCGGTTACTTATAATTTGAGTTCGGGATAAGAACTCAGGTATATCGTTGCGAACACGGCGGTCTATTTCAACAAAATCATATTCCAATTTGCGCGCTCTACATTCGTACGTCTCCGCCATGGTGTTGTAACTAAAGTCACAATACTCTGTCATAAAGAATTTTAACCGCTTAGTGAGACCTTTTATAAGGATGAAGTTTGTGAGACATACTGATGAAAGTCGGTTCATATCAGAACGATTTTATGTCTTGTCCTAAGAAGAATGTCGTTCCACATATGTGATTCGATCAACTCACATATGTGAGTCGATCGTTCCATATATGTGAGTTGATCGAATCACATATGTGGAACGACAAGACCTAAATGAGCCAACAGAAATGCCTTAAATATGATAATTATGATTCAATAAGATGTGTACAAAACACCTTCTTTTAAAGAAGAGCCGGACTACTTCCATGCACGGGCGGTAAGCAAAGGAGTCATTACCTACGACCAATTGAAAAATGAGTTGGAATATGCTTCATGGCAATACCGAGTAATGACTTAATCGGTTGATATACGAAGCGGGCGATCCGTGTTTCATAACACACTCACAATAAGCAGAATAACACCTTTTCGAGGTCCCATAAATAAGCCATACCAGTATATATCACTCATAGTCAAGAAGATAATGTGACAGGAACTGCTGGAACAATAAAAAACGGTAGAACTACCATCACCTGAATAATTCATACTTGAGTTCGGCAATTAAAGGACAATTACATATTCCTTCGAAGTAAAGCATAAGCCAATCGTCTATATAAATATCTTATAACATCCTTCTTCTATTGACACGAAAGGTATATTAAGGCTATCGCATGATGTCTTATAGTGATCTTTACGCCATTGTGATAACGAACTGTCCAAAACGATTTTCTTTGTATCGAACATAGCGAGTAATTCTTCGATGTTCCCCTTATATCCTCGACATATATATAGATAGTCAGTCTGAAGTTTATGTTTTGCTTTTTGATAGCGCCATCTGTTGTCATTAATGATGCCGATACGCTTACCATGATAAAATATAAAGTTATTGTAAAACGAGAATGGGGGAATTACGATGTTTGTCTTAATTACTTGAGGGGTATATAAGCGCAGATGATTCCAATGTCGGTTCATTTGTTTTCGCATATCTTCAGTATTGGCTTCTTGGCTGGCGCAAATTATCCACGACTTTTGGTCGCTGCCGATACAATGTACTGCCGGACATGATCGGACATTATAGAAAGCGATACTGTCGTGTGGTAGGTCTTTTTGTCTGTAGATGCCATGAATACATATCAACAGCACAATGCTGATAAGGGACGTGATAGCATATTTTGCCCGATGTGTGTGCAATAAGCAAAGGATAAGCCCTAGGGTAATATAAAAGATAACAACTTCTGTGGCATATATCCATATTCCGTCAATAGCCGCACAGGGTAGCTTTTCTATCCATATCAGGGCTTTGTTCATTGTTTGGGTGAGCCCTTCGACAATAGATGCAAAAAGGGGATAAAGCATTTTAAACGGACTTGACAGAATTAGTATAATAGAGGAATACATAATAAGCGATGACAGCGGAATGACAACAAAGCCAGATAGAATGAAGTAGACTGAAAACCTGGAGAAGTAATAAAGGATGAGTGGAATAGTACCTAATTGCGCAGCAATCGAGACACTGACCAGTTGCCATGTTTTTTCCCCTATTTTAGTGGTGGGGTGTATTGCTCTTTCAATATAAGGTTCAAAAAGGAGTAAGGAGGCTACGGCGCAAAATGATAGTTGGAAGCTCACGTCGAATAGCCATTCCGGTGAAACCAGTATCATAAAAAAGGCAGCTGCTGACAGAGTATTGAGTGAATACGTATCGCGTTTTATCGCTTTAGCCAAGGCAAAGAGGGAGAACATGATGACAGAACGTATTACTGAAGACGATAATCCTGTGAAAAAAGCAAAAGCCCATAACAATGAAATAATAATTGCACCACGTACTAAATTCATTGTTTGCGAATTCCCCAATCGTTTTAATAACAGGATGAGTAGCGCATAAAGGAACCCAATATGTAGCCCTGAGAGAGAAAGCACATGGCTGGCGCCCGTAATGGAATAGGTCTCTTTAATCTCTTCGCTCAGATCGTCTTCGTATCCTACAGTTAAAGCAGATACAACGCTTTCGGTATCTTTCTGCCAACCCAATGAATGGTAGAACCGAAGAATTTGTTCTCTACATCTTAAAGCTGCGCCAGCAAAAGAGCTGTCTTCTTTGTGCCCGATAATTTGCCAGCGCCCCTCTCGTACGAAACTACTGCCTCCTATTCCTCGACGGTGCAGATAACGTGCGTAATCGAATGAATCGGGATTGCCACGATCTGCAGGTTGGGAAAGTCGGGTTGAGATGAGAAGGATATCTCCTTTTTGCAATGCCTTTGCCGGTTGTCCTATAGGGAAAAACAAGATGACCTTCGCACTGAAAGGTTTAATCCCGCTTTTTGAGGAACGTTTTGTAATATCTGCCGTAAATTGATAACTTCGCCTCTTTTGTATAGGGAAACTAGTCAGTCTTGCTTGATAGATATTTTCACCTGAGGGGAAGGTTATATTGACGGTTTGCAGGTATTGGGTGCATAATTGCATACCAAGGTAGAACAACTCAAATGCAATAAGTACTCCAAATAACCAACGGAAGTAATATCGTTTGGATAAATAACTGCCGATCAATAGAAAGAGGAAAATGATACAAACAATATTTGTTAGGGGCAGAATGCTTTCTCCTTGCCGGAAAAAGAGCAAGTCCCCGTACCATACACCTATTGCCAAGGCAGGAAAAAGGCGCAGAAAAGGATATCTATGAAGTGCTTCGAACTCCAAATGACGTCACTTCGTTATTATAAAACCTTAAGCTGATGAATATATTCTGTTGGATCAGGGGCGTTGAAGATTGAATTTCCGGATACTAAAGCATCTGCTCCGGCT
>Ga0183101_1002051_pt1 | contig 15430 bp, 12 predicted proteins | sample Biomet3_FD_127790 | JGI IMG/M metagenome (GOLD analysis project Ga0183101, IMG submission 127790) | Microbial communities from bioreactor (seeded with sewage sludge) at LBNL, California, USA - Biofuel metagenome 3 | ecosystem: Engineered > Bioreactor > Anaerobic > Unclassified ... | reverse complement strand
TTATCGGTATTAGCGGTAGAATTCAAACAAGAAGTTATGATGCTAAAGACGGTACTAAGAGATACGTTACTGAAGTTGTTGCAGAAGAAGTCCAATTCCTTGAATGGGGAAGTGGAAATAAAGCTGCGGGATCATCATTTAACGGTAATATGTCTGAAGAATTTGGAAAAACTCAAAATTTTAATCAACAAACATATGGAGAGGATATAACTCCAGTAGATGATGGAGATATCCCATTCTAAAAGGTAAGGAGGGAGAACTATGGCAGATAGAGAAGGCGGAAGAAGAAATTCAGCTAAGATGAGAAGAGCAAAAAGAAAAGTTTGTGCTTTTTGTATGGATAAAGTTGAATTTATAGATTACAAAGATATAAATAAATTAAGAAAATATGTTACTGAAAAGGGAAAGATTCTTCCAAGAAGAATTTCCGGTGCTTGTGCTAAGCATCAAAGATCACTTACTGATGCTATAAAGAGAGCAAGAAATATAGCTTTATTACCGTTCACAACAGAATAATTAATAGAGTTAAGATTAAGGTGAGGAATTTACATTCTTCACTTTTTTGTTTTTTGATAAAAAAGGTGAATAATATAATTCTTTGTTTCGGTGATTTTTAAAATTTAGTTCTCATGTGCCATGAAAATTTAATTAATATTCATAAATTTTTTCATAATTATAGACTTTAGATATTAAAATTATGTTTGAAAAGTAGGATTATATGTCAATAATTATATAGTGAAAGTAAACTTATTAAAGAAATTACTTTAATGAAGATTTAGTACATCCATCTTTTTTATGTAAATTTTTTCATAATTATGTTTAATGTTGTATAACAAATTATGTATAATAAGATTATATATTAACTAACCTTTATTGCATAAATAGATAAAAATCAATAAAATAGAATTATATACTTAGGGAGGATGTATTAAATGAGAAAAGAAGACTTTAATATAATGTATAATGTAAAAGTAATAGAAGAACTAAAGGCTGAACTGCTTTGCATAATTGGAGATTTTTTTAGACTACTTACAAGAGGAAGTAATGTAGCTCAAGAATCCATACTTCATTGTATTGCCGGGGCAATAATGATATTATACATTTTATCAGAAAGACTTGGATATTCACATGCGGCGGTTGATGAAAGTATTAAGAAAAAGTTAAAACTGGGAATAATAGAAGAAGATAAAATTGAAAAAGAAGGGAAAGACTTGAGTAAGTTATATAATCACCTTAAGGAAAGAGAGTAATGGAGGAAAAATGCAGAATAGAATTTATAATACTAAAGCAATTATAGAAGCAGGGTTAATTTCAGCGATTATCGTAGTAATTATGCTCTTAAATGTATATGTACCAATTTTTTCGGTTTTGGGTGTATTTATTTTACCAGTACCTGTTACAGTGCTTTATATTAGGCATAATTATAAAGTTACATTGGGTGCTGTAGTAGTAAGTGCTATACTTATAGCAATGCTTTACGATCCAATCTCAGCTTTAACGTCTTCCACTTTATTTGGGGCTACAGGAATGACTCTTGGATATTGTGTCAAACATGACAAAAAGTTTAGTACTACAATATTATTTTTGGCTATAGCATCAGCAGTATCAGTAATTATAAACTTTGCTATATTTTCAAGCTTTGTGAATAAGGATGGAATTGTTGGACTTGTGAATCAAAACATAAAGATATTAAATGAATCTTTAAATATGAGCAAAGGTTTATATAGTAAGATGGGGGTACCTAGTGAACAATTTGCTCAGCTAGAAAAATCTTTCTCCATTTTTACAACAGATTTTATATTAAAGCTTATGCCTGCTATGTTAGTAATTATGTCATTTGGTTCAGCCTATTTTAACTATGTTATAACTAAATCTATACTTAAAAAGTTAAGATATAATATAGAAGATGTTAAGCCTTTTAATGAGATATATATTAATACCAGAATAGGAACTATATTAGTTTTATTTCTTATAATAGGAATTTTACTTAATAAAAATAAGATGGCTGTAGGAGAATATATTACTAATTCTTCGGAAATTATACTGCAGCTCATATTTGTATTAGATGGTTTAGCAGTAGTGTACTATTATTTAAAGAATAAGCTCAATATGACAAAGATGTTCATAGTGTTAATATTAATTTTTACTGCGACTTCACAATTGTCTATTATTTATATGTATTTAGGATTTATAGATATGATAATTGACTTTAGAAAACTTGACCCATACAGAAGGCTTATAAAAGAATAACTGGGGGCTTTTCAATGGATAATAAATACAATTACTTCATAACAAGTAATAAAATGTACATGATAATAATAGCAGTACTTATCTTAATATTAATAATGTATGGTCATATTTTAATAGGTATAATAGCTGTAAGTTTATATGGATTACTTGTAGTTTATAATATAAAAAACACAAAACATAGAAAAAGTGAATGGAAAAAATTTATAGAAGATTTTTCATCTAAACTAGATAATGCTACAAGGACTACTCTTGTAAAGCTTCCATTTCCGATGATTATAGTTGGATCAGAAGGAGATATACTTTGGTATAATCAAAACTTCCTAACAGCACTTAAGGGGGAAGATATACTGGGGAAGAATATTCGAGGAATGATTAAAGAATTCAATTTGAGGCAAGCTTTAGATGGCAAAGAAAATATATTTAGATATGCTAAACTGAGAGGTAGATATTACGATATATATGCAAATGTTGTAGATACTACAGAAAGTTCAAAAGATAAAATAATTATTTTATATTTTTATGATGTTACAGATGTTTATAAGATTATAGAGAACATAGATTTAAATAAAGAAACTGCTATGCTTATAGAAGTAGATAATTTTGATGATGTTATAAAAACAATTGAAGAGGATAAAAAACCTCTCATAATAGCAGAAATAGAAAAAACAATAAATAGCTATACTCAAAGCTTAAATGCAATGATTAGAAAATATGAGGAAAATAAGTATATTCTATCTGTACAAAATAAATATATTGAAAAAGAGATGGAAAAAAAGTTTGAAATATTAGATAATATAAGAGAGATAAATATGGGAAACACGCTTGCGGTGACTTTGAGCATAGGGGTAGGACGAGGTGGCGATACTCCGATGCAAAATGAGAAATATGCTGTATCGGCAAAGGAACTAGCACTTGGGCGAGGTGGAGATCAAGCTATAGTTAAAAATGGAGAAAAGCTTTCATTTTATGGAGGGAAAACTAAAGAAGTAGAAAAGAGAACAAAGGTTAGAGCAAGGGTTATTTCACATGCTTTAGTTGACTTAATAAAAGGAAGTAGTAAAATCTTTATAATGGGACATATAAATCCCGACATAGATTGTCTCGGTTCAGCGGTAGGTCTTTATAGAGCAGTAAGGTCTTTACAGAAAGGCTGTTTTATAATATTTGATCCTACAAATAATAGTGTAAAACCAATTTTAGAAAAGATTAAATTAGAAGAAGACTATGAAGGTGCATTTATAAACAATAGAGAGTGTATGGAAAATATAGATGAAAATAGTCTTTTGATTCTTGTAGATGTGCATAGCAGAGGATATGTACAAAATATTAATGTAGTAGATAGCTTTAAAAGAATAGTTATAATTGACCATCATAGAAAATCAGCAGATTTTATAGAAGGAGCTCTTTTGAGTTACATAGAAACTTATGCATCATCTACATCTGAATTGGTTACTGAAATGCTCCAGTATATGGTTGAAAAGCCACAAGTAAAAACTATAGAAGCAGAAGCACTTCTTGCTGGTATTTTTGTTGATACAAAGAATTTTTGTTTTAAAACAGGTGTAAGGACTTTTGAAGCTGCTTCTTTTTTAAGAAGACTTGGAGCTGATACGATAGATGTAAAAAAATTTTTTACAGATGATTTAGATACTTATTTAAAAAGAGCTGAAATTATAAAGTCTGCAATGGTATTTAACAATATTGCCATAGCTATATGCCCCAAAGAAATAGAAGATCCTGTATTAGCTGCACAAGCTGCGGATGAACTGCTAAATATTACAGGTATCCAAGCATCTTTTGTTTTTGTTAAAATAAAAGACGAGATACTTGTAAGTGGAAGATCACTTGCTGATATAAATGTGCAAATAATACTCGAATCTTTAGGCGGAGGAGGACATATGACTATGGCAGGAGCAAAATTTAAATCAATCACAATAGATGAAGCTGTAGAAAAGCTAAAAGATGCCATAGGCAAATATATTAGAGAAGGTGAAGAGTAATGAAAGTTATATTATTAAAAGATGTAAAATCAATGGGAAAAAAGGGAGATACAGTGAATGCCTCTGATGGATATGCAAGAAACTATTTATTCCCAAGAGGACTTGCACAAGAAGCTACAGAAGGAAATCTTCATATTTTAAATAACAAAAAAGAGGCTGAAAGAAGACAAAAGCTTGCAGAAATAGAGGCTGCCCAAAAACTTGCAGAAAGCCTTAAAGGAAAAGAAATAAAACTTACAGTTAAGTCAGGAGAAAGTGGAAGATTATTTGGTTCTATAACTGGTAAGGACATAGCTGATGAATTAAATAAAAAGTTTAAAGTAAATGTTGATAAGAAAAAGGTTGTAGTTGATACTATAAGGCAACTTGGAACATATGATGTAGAGGTAAAATTATATCCTGAAATTTCTACCAAGATTAAACTGGTGGTTTCAGAAAAATAAGGGGGAAACCGTGTGAAGTCACAATTTTTAGATGGGATTGAGCAAGATTTAATCAATACTATACCTATAGATACGCAAGTAAATGTTTTATATGATATTTTAAATAAAGTGATGGATGAAGGTACCATAAGAGCAAGAATAGTAAAATATAAACTTCAAAGTTATGTAAAAGGTAAGGATATATTCAAAAAAGTATATGCATTAAATAAAATAACAAGTGATGGTAAAGGACTAAGTAGTATACCAAATGAATCTAATATTTATGAAGCATTAGAAGATACAAATACTTGGATTTCGGAGATTTTAGCCCAAAAATATGTTAAAAATAAGATAGAGACAGAAGTTGAAAAAAATCTCATGGAAAAACAAGATAAATACATGGATGAGATTAGATTAGGCATAATAAAGAAGCAAAAGGGACCGGAGAATGCTAAAACATTAAAGAAGTATGCTGAACTTGAGGTTTTAGATTCTAAAAAATTAAGCAAAAACATTCAGGGTCTTTTAAGACCTGAATCTTTTGCTGAAATTGTTGGACAGGAAAGAGCTATAAAATCTATACTTTCTAAAATAGCATCACCATATCCACAACACATTATCTTATATGGTCCTCCTGGAGTAGGAAAAACAACAGCAGCTAGACTTGCTTTAGAAGAAGTTAAAAAACTACAGCATACTCCGTTTAAGAAAGATGCTAAATTTGTAGAGGTTGATGGTACTACTTTAAGATGGGATCCGAGAGAAATAACCAATCCTTTACTTGGATCAGTGCATGATCCAATATATCAAGGAACAAAGAGAGATTTAGCTGAAACTGGCGTTCCGGAACCAAAACTTGGACTTGTTACTGAAGCTCATGGAGGGGTACTTTTTATAGATGAAATTGGTGAGTTAGATGAGATGCTTCAAAATAAGCTGTTAAAGGTATTAGAAGATAAAAGAGTAGAGTTTTCATCTTCTTACTATGATCCGGATGATGAAAATACTCCAAAGTATATAAAATACCTTTTTGAAAATGGAGCTCCAGCAGATTTCGTATTAATTGGAGCAACTACAAGAGAACCTAGTGAAATAAATCCAGCTTTAAGGTCAAGATGCACAGAAGTTTATTTTGAACCTTTAACTTCAAAGGATATACAGAAAATAGTAGAGAATGCCGCTGAAAAGCTTAATATAGAACTTGAAGATGGTGTAGCTGAGCTTATAAGTAGATATACTGTTGAGGGAAGAAAAGCAGTTAATATATTATCCGATGCTTATGGATATGTCCTTTATAACAAGCAAGATAATGTTTTAGAAAGTAAAACTAAAGTAACAGTAGAAAATTTAAAGCAAGTTATATCTATAAGTAGACTCGTACCTTTTGAGATTGTTAATTTAGAATCAAAATACGATGTTGGACATATTTATGGTTTAGGAGTAAGTGGCTATATTGGTTCTACATTAGAAATAGAAACATCAGTTTTCGAAGCCAAAGATAAGGGAAAAGGAACGGTAAGATTTAATGATACTGCTGGAAGTATGGCCAAGGATTCTGTATTTAATGCTGCATCTGTTATAAGAAAAATAACGGATAAAGATATAAGCGATTATGATGTACATGTTAATATAATAGGTGGAGGAAGAATAGATGGTCCTTCGGCTGGAGCTGCTATTACAGTATGTATCATAAGCGCACTTTTAAATAAGCCATTAAGACAAGATATAGCTGTAACTGGTGAGATATCTTTGAGAGGAAAGGTAAAACCAGTTGGAGGAATATTTGAAAAAGTTTATGGTGCAAGAAGAAAAGGAATCAAACTTGTAATTGTGCCTGAAGATAATTCAAAGGAAATTCCAAGTGGATTAGAAGATATTGAAGTTAAGGTTGTTAAAGATATAGACGAACTTTTAAAATTGGTATTTTAATATTGATGCTAAGGAGGGATAACGTATGGATAAGCCAATTAGAAGTATGCCTCATAGCATAGAAGCAGAACAAAGTGTAATAGGTTCAATGCTTATAGATAAAACTTCCATAGCAGAGGCTATGGAAGTTTTAAAAACAGAGGATTTTTACAAGGATGCGCATAAAATTATATTTAATTCTATATTGGATTTATATCAAAAAGATATAGCAGTAGACATAATAACTCTTACGGAGAATCTAAAAGCTAAAGATAAGTTAGATACTGCAGGAGGAATAACCTATATAAGTGAATTAGGAGGGTCTGTAGTTTCTACGGCTAATGTTCAATCTTATATAAAAATAGTAAAAGATAAATCAATATTAAGAAAACTTATTAAATCCTCAACTAAAATAATAGAGGAAAGCTATAATAACCAAGGCGATGTATTAAAGGCCATGGACTTAGCTGAAAAAGAAATATTCAATATTTCTAATAATAGAACTACATCTGAGTTTGAACCTATGAATGTTGTACTTGAAAGAGGCTTTTTACAAATAGAAAGTATTTTTAATAATAAAGGTGAAACTACAGGTGTTGCATCTGGCTTCAGAGAGCTTGATGCGAAAACTTCAGGCTTTCAAAAAGGTGATATGGTTTTAATAGCAGCAAGACCTTCTATGGGAAAAACTACTTTTGCATTAAATATTGCTGAGAATGCAGCTTTGAGGTCAGGCAAAAGCATAGCTTTATTTTCACTGGAAATGTCTAAAGAACAGCTAGCATATAAACTTTTATGCTCACAAGCCCATGTAGATATGTTACGGCTTAGAACTGGTAATTTAGATGATAAAGATTGGGAAAATATAGCTAAGGCATCAGGTCCACTTGCAGCAGCTAAAATTTTTATAGATGATACTGCTGGTATTACTGTTATGGAAATGAGGTCTAAGTGTAGAAGATTAAAAATTGAACACGGTATAGACATGATACTTATTGACTATCTTCAGCTTATGTCAGGTGGAAAAGGCATTGAGAGTAGACAACAGGAAGTATCAGAGATATCAAGATCTATAAAAGCATTGGCAAAAGAAATGCAATGCCCTGTTATTGCACTATCACAGCTATCACGTGCTCCAGAACAGAGAACAGACCATAGACCAATGCTTTCAGACCTAAGAGAATCTGGATCTATTGAGCAGGATGCTGACCTTGTTATGTTCTTATATAGAGATGAATACTACGATAAAGAAACTGAAGAAAAGAATGTAGGAGAATGCATTATTGCAAAACAAAGAAACGGTCCTACAGGTACAGTAAAATTAGCATGGCTTGGACAATTTAGTAAATTTGGTAATCTGGATGTTATACATCAAGAATAGAACTGAAGATGAAGAACCTTTTTAATATTTTTATATTAAAAAGGGTTTTTATTGTTTATGTAATTAATTAAAATAAAGTGAAAATTAAAGCTAACTTTAATAAAATGATTAGAGTGATCAAAAAAATGTTGTTTTAGACTTATATTGGAGTTATTGTAACTTGATTATATTTTTGTTAAATATTAAAATTAATAAAGGGTTAAATTATATAATATATACTAATTATATATGCTGGGATAGCTCAGTTGGTAGAGCGACGCACTCGTAATGCGTAGGTCGTGGGTTCGATTCCCTTTTCCAGCACCAAGTTTTATATCAAAAAACAAAGCTAAAAAGATGTATTTTTGGCTTTGTTTTTTGATATTATCATAATATGTGTAATATAATTTAAGAAGTAAATATAGATAGGATAAATATTGAGTTTTCAGATATATACATGAACTTTGAGTAATGAATGGTGCTAGTATAGGTTCTACAAACATATAATAATTTAAATGTATATAAAAATAAGTATATAATTGATGTATTTACTTTCATTAGATATTACTGGACATAAATTTAATTTGGGGGTGACATAAACGAAAAAGGAATTTTCACTAAGTAGTGGAAAAGCAATGATTAATTTTACTGAAAAATATTGTAATACTGCAGAAAAAATATTTAATAGCTATGGATTTAGAGTTGTATTAAGGACATATATACTTAAAATAAAAAAGAAAGAATCTAATATTTATAAATATATAGAACAAAGTCTATCGGTATGTAATGAAGATGAAATTCTAAAAGTCATTACAAATATATTTAAACTTCTTATTGTTTTAAATGTTGAAGAAATACAAGAAATTGGCTTAAACTATGAAAAGCTGTTAATAGATAAAGATAAATTTATATCTTTTATTGAAGATTTATATGGATTTTGGAGAAAATTAGAAAGATATACTATAGTTCAGAATAATAAAATTGGAGATGGGTTACAAACTGTAAGCTTTATTGATGCCAACAACGACTTTTCTAAACTTATTTTAGATACATATAGAAAAATAGAGGAGAGTGTTTTAGGTTGTAAACCGAAGGTTTATAGACAGCTTCCAGTTGGGGGGAATGCTGGATTAATACTAAGTAATATAAAGTGTTTATACCCGGAGGAATACTCCTGTTTAAATAATATACCCTTCATCCAATCAATACTTTTAGACCCGCCTTTTATAATATACCCTAAAAAAAACAAAAGAGATGGCATATTTAATGAGTGTTTTTCTAATCCGTTAAAAGAGTGTTCTATAAATGCTGATCATTGGTTTTGCTATCCTGCAAAAGTAGGTAATTTATTAGCTTTTATATATTTTCATAGAGACTTTATGGCTCATGGTGTAACGCTTTGTAATCTATTTGAAATTGCAAGTGAAGAAGAATATAGAAATAAAACTCCTGATATAATTTATGTATTTGGCGCTAGAGATAATAATAATCAAAAATTGACTGTTTTCTATGATGATGAAAAAAATGATATAATGCTTGGTTATGTAAGCTACAGCAATGATATTGATTATTTTGGCTATATGAAAAAAATGACTTTAACATTGCATAATCTTATAATGATAAAACATGGATATTTACCAGTGCATGGGGCTATGGTTAACATTATAACTAAAGATAAGAAGACTGCTAACATAATTATAGTAGGAGACAGTGGTGCAGGAAAATCAGAGAGCTTAGAGGCATTTAGGCAATTAGGAAAAAGCTATATAAGCGATATGACCGTAATTTTTGATGATATGGGGGTAGTTAAATCAAGTGAAAGTAACAAATTATTAGCTTATGGAACAGAAATAGGGGCTTTTATTAGATTAGATGACCTTGATACTGGATATGCATTTAGAGAAATAGATAGAAGTATATTTATGAATCCGGATAAAATAAATGCAAGACTTGTGGTTCCAGTGACGGATTATAAGGAGATTATTAAGGGATATTCTATAGATATGTTTCTATATGCTAATAACTACGAAGATGGAGAAGAACTTGAGTTTTTTGATGATATGGATTCAGCACTAAAGGTGTTTAGAGAAGGTATAAGAATAGCCAAAGGAACTACTACCGAAAAAGGACTTGTAAAAACTTATTTTGCAAATCCTTTTGGTCCTACTCAAAGATTAGAAGATACGGATAAACTTCTATATGGATACTTTGAAAATTTTTTCAATTTGGGGGTAAGGGTAGGACAGTTAAGAACATGTCTAGGTATAAATGGAAAAGAAAAAGAAGGGCCTAGAAATGCTGCTTTAAAGCTTTTAGAGAAAATTAAAAACTTATAGTAATAATAAATTCAACACATTGAATGGAATATTATTTATTTATTTTCCATTTAATGTGTTGAATTTTTTTTTGGCTGTATTATAATTAAATCAATAGATTTAATGAATTTCAATATTTCACACTAGATACTAAATTAATCTAACTTATATTTTTCTACTAAACCTAGGGGGGACTGGGATTGATGAATGAATATAGCAAAACAGATGACTTACTTTTGGGAGATAACATAAGCTGTAGTTTTGATGATGAGAATAAATATATGAAGATTTTTAAGACATTGCCTTGTCCTGTGATATTATTAGATAAAGATAATAATATCAGTGAGACAAATTATAATGCCTCATCTACATTTGAAAATGTAGATTTAAAAGACGAATTGGAAAAATTAACTCTAAAGATTACAGATAAACTAACAGTAGGACAATATGATAATGAAGAAAGTTTATTTGAAAGCGAAATGTTAACTGAACAAGGTGTTAAACATTTTGAAATTAAAGTTACACCAATATTTGATATACAAAATAATTTTTTAGGATCTATATTAGTTTTAAATGATTGTACAGCGCATAAATTATTACAAGAAAAGTTGAAAAAAGAAAAGTCTGAAGCTGAGGGTATTAGCTTAAATAAAAGTAAATTTTTTGCAAGTGTTAGTCATGAAATAAGAACAGCTATAAATGGTATAATAGGTATGACAGATTTAACTCTTATGACAGAGTTGAATCTTGAGCAAAAGGAAAATCTAAACCTGGTAAAGTCCAGTGGATTAAAGTTATTAAGCATAATAAATAGTATATTAGATTTTTCTAAGATACAATTAGAAAAGGTTAAGCTTGAAAATGTTGAATTTAATTTTAAAGAATTTATTAATGAAATTATAAGAGATAATAGTTTAAAGGCATTAGAAAATAAATTAGAATTTAAGGCAAAAATAGATGAAAATATTCCTGAAATTTTGATAGGAGACGCTATAAAAACAAAGCAAATATTAGATAGTCTCTTAGATAATGCAATAAACTTTACAAAGTATGGTACAGTATCTCTAACTATTAATAAAGAAGAAACATCAGATAAAAAAATCAATTTAAAGATATGTGTAAAGGATACCGGTGTAGGAATAGATAAAAAGAATATATCTAAGTTATTTAAGGGATTTAATCAAATTGACAATAAAAATTCTACAAAAAAACATAGAGGAACTGGCTTAGGACTTTCTATTTGTAAGGGATTTATAGAGATAATGGGAGGCAAAATAGAGGTAAAAAGCAAAAAAGAGGTAGGTACATCATTTTCTTTTAATATTATCTTGGAAAAAGGGAAAAAATATAATGCTGTGGATATAATAGAGAGAAAAGATAAAAATATTGCCAATTTAAAAATTAATAAAAGGTTAAATATTTTAATTGTTGAAGATGATAAGGCAAGCCAAATGGTTATATATAACTTATTTAGAAAGAATGGTCATATATCTGATATAGCTAATAATGGACGAGAAGCTTTAAGAATGATTGAAAACAAGAAATATGACCTGATACTTATGGATATACAAATGCCAATAATGGATGGGATTGAAACTACTAAAATAATAAGAAAATCTGAAGAGAATGAAGATAAACATATTCCTATTATAGCACTTACTGCATATGCATTAAAAGGCGATAGAGAAAAACTATTAGGTGTAGGAATGGATAGTTATATATCTAAACCTTTTAACGTGGAAGATTTGCTTCAGACAGTGTATAGTTCAGTTAAAGATGATATCATTAAGGTTAATAATAGTAACAAATCAAATAATATGGATGGAGGTGCTTTATTATTATATCTTTTATAGAAGGTATGGTAGTAACTAATCTGATTTAACTTTGACTTTATCAAAATATATTATTTAATAATTAGGTGATATTTATGTTGGGAATAATTGATAGGTTTGAGGAAGAATTTGTTGTAGTAGAATTAGAAACCAAAAAGCTTATAAATATAGAGAAAAATAAAATTCCTATAGAGGCTATAGTTGGTGATGTATTAAATATAGGTAACTATATAACTGTAGACTTAAAAGAAACAGAAAAAAGAAAAAAGTATATAGAAAAACTAACTGAAGATCTTTGGGAATAGTAAAAATAAGTTGAGACAGAAATTATGTTTCAGCTTATTTTTATTTTAGTACTATAAGGCATCAAGAACTAGCTAGTAAAAATTAAGTGACAATTATGTAAATGCGAATAATGAGAGGTTGTAAAATAGAAATGTTCGTAGATTTTATTGACCTTTATATCTAGTTCTGATAATATAGTAATCGAAATGGTTAATATGTATATTATATATTAGCTATTATATTAGTATTTGGACAGGATATAGTAAGTAATTAAGTTTGATTTGTATATACTATAAATATTGATGGTTAGTAAAGAGGAGGAAGTTTTATGTCAGCATTTATTGTCTTAGGAGCACAATGGGGAGATGAAGGTAAAGGAAAGATGACTGATTACCTTGCAGAAAGCGCAGATGTAGTAGTTAGATTTCAAGGTGGTAATAATGCAGGTCATACTGTTGAAGTTGGAGAAAACCAGTATAAGCTTCACTTAATACCTTCAGGAGTACTTTATAAGAATAAACTAAATGTAATAGGTAATGGAGTTGTTGTTGACCCTAAAGCATTGTTTGAAGAAATAGATTATTTAAAAGGTGTTGGAGTAGAAGTTACTCCAGAAAACTTAATAATAAGCGATAGAGCTCAACTTATAATGCCATATCATAAAATACTTGACGGTATAAAAGAAAAAGCTAGAGGAAAAAAGGATATAGGAACAACAGGAAAAGGAATAGGCCCATGCTATACTGATAAAGCAGAGAGAAGTGGTATAAGAGTTTGTGACCTTATGCACAAAGAAGTTTTTGAGGAAAAGCTGAAAGATAACGTAGAAACAAAAAATGATATAATAACTAAGGTTTTTGGTGGAGATGCGCTAGATTTTGAATCTATGTACAATGAGTACTTAGCATATGCTGAAAGAATAAGACCTTTTGTAAGCGATATATCAGTTGAAGTATATAACAATATAAAATCAGGAAAAAAAGTTTTATTTGAAGGTGCTCAGGGTACATTACTTGATATAGATTATGGTACATATCCATATGTAACATCATCTAATACTATTGCTGGAGGAGTATGTACTGGAGCTGGTGTTGGCCCTACAGCAATAACTAATGCAGTAGGTATTGCAAAAGCATATACTACAAGAGTTGGTAAAGGACCTTTCCCAACAGAGTTATTCGATGCCACTGGTGATTGGATAAGAGAAAAAGGACATGAATATGGAGTAACTACAGGTAGAGCAAGAAGATGTGGATGGCTTGATTTAGTTATACTTAAAACTACTGCTAGAGTTTCTGGACTTACAAGTTTTGTTGTAACAAAGATAGACACATTAGCAGGTATGGAAAAGGTAAAGATATGTACTGGGTATAAGTTTGATGGAAAAGTTATAGATTACGTTCCAGCTAGTCTTGAAGATTTAGCTAAATGTGAGCCTATATATGAAGAGTTCGAAGGTTGGGATGAAAGCATTGAGAATGCTAGAAGTTATGATGATATTCCAGAAAATGCAAAAAAATACCTAAAGAAAATAGAAGAATTTACAGATACAAGAATATCTATAGTATCAGTAGGTCCAAAAAGAAATCAAACTATCAATGTAGCTGAAATTTAAAGCTATGTATGTATTTTTAGATTAATTTTATATAAATAAAATCAGGTGTTTATTAATGATTTAACACCTGATTTTTTATTATATTTCAGCAGCATTTTTTCCAGCTATAAAACCTGAACTCCAAGCCCATTGAAGATTAAAGCCTCCACAATCACCGTCTACATCTAGCATTTCACCGGCAAAGTACAGGTCTTTAACTAGCTTGGATTCTAGTGTGATTGGATTTACCTCATCTGTATTTATCCCTCCTGCTGTTACTTGAGAATTCTTAAAAGAATTAGTATCATATACTTCAAAGGTCCAACTTTTAAGTATATCAAAAATTTTTTGTTTTTCACTCCAATCCAGTTCATAACATGGTTTATGTATATTTGTGATAGAAGCTTCTTTTAAAAGTATAGGGATAATTTTTTTATTTACTAAACCTACAAATGAGTTTAGTATACTTCTATAGTTGAAAATACCCCAATGATTCTCTAAAAATTCTATTAAATCTGCTCTACTTAAATCAGGCATCATATCTATAGTTAGAGATACAGATTTGCCTTCAGATAAAGCCTGGGAGGCTATACGACTTAGTTGAAGTATAGGGGGACCAGATATACCGTAATCTGTAAATAGTATCTCTCCAAACTCTTTTCTTATTGATATTTTATTTATAAGTATTTCTGAAAATCCATTAAATTTTACACCAGATAAGGCTTTTAAGTGATTATATCTTAATTTAAGTTGTACAAGCGCTGGGATGGGATTTACTATACTGTGTTTTAATGTTTTTGCCAAACTAAATCCGGAGCCATCAGAACCGGTATTTGGTGCAGACTTACCCCCACAGCATAATATTAGCTTACTACACTCGTAGGTTTCCTCAGAATCTGTATTTATTTTAAAACCTTTGGTAGTCTTTTTTATATCTTTTACCTTAGAGTTTAAATAAACAGGGATGTTACGATCTTCCATGGACATTCTAAACACGTCTAGGACCGACGATGCTTGAAGAGACAATGGATACATCTTATCTCCTTCTAGTGTGGTCAGTGGAAGGCCTAATGAATAAAAGAGGTTGGTAGTATCTTCTACTGTAAAGCTATCCAATACGTAATTAAAGAAATTAGGATTTTTACTATGGTATCTAGAAAATGTGATGTTTCTATTAGTTATATTACATCTACCATTTCCGGTAGTAAGTATTTTTTGACCTATTCTACTACTGCCCTCTAAAATAGCAATGTCTTTTCCCATATCTTTTGCAGTAATTGATGCAATAATTCCTGATGCTCCACCACCGATTATAATTATTTCATGAAACAAAGACAACAACTCCTTGTATTTAAAGTATTATTTAATATTTTACCCTAAATATATAATTTTTTATATATAAAACACTAAGATAGTTTTTTATATTTTGTATATAATAAATTATATATAAATATTGAAAGGAGA
>Ga0183101_1000039_pt27 | contig 15447 bp, 16 predicted proteins | sample Biomet3_FD_127790 | JGI IMG/M metagenome (GOLD analysis project Ga0183101, IMG submission 127790) | Microbial communities from bioreactor (seeded with sewage sludge) at LBNL, California, USA - Biofuel metagenome 3 | ecosystem: Engineered > Bioreactor > Anaerobic > Unclassified ... | reverse complement strand
GAGGACTGGTCGGTTTCCAGAGCTTATCTCAACGAGAACTCTATCCAAGTGTTGCTTCAGGCTGTGGCCTGATTCATTTTACAGGAACCCTTTTTGCGAACATCTCTTGACGCGGGCGGGAAGCGGCGTCATGCACGGAGGGATGAACGTCGGCGGCCCGCCGCTTTTAGGATCGAGCGCATGAATAAGGAGCGAGCCGTAAACAGATTCGGCCCGGCGGCTCACGGCTTCGGATAATCCGGCGGATATTTCTGCGTGCGGCCTGTGGACAAACATAAAAAGCACAGGGGACGTCAATGCCCCTGTGCTTTTGCGTTTTCGGTCCGAACGGCGTTTTCCGCCCGTGCTGTTCGACTGGGGGTCCCTGCCCGCCGGCAGCCAGGACGTCGCCCGGCGTTTTCCGCTGCCTGGGCTGAAAGTATGCCGCCGCAGGCGCGGCCGGCAAGTTCCATCCCAAAAATTCATCGGAAAAGATGCGGGAGCCGATTTCTTTGCGGAAAGTCTGCTGAACTGCTCCGACATCCGGTCCGGGTGCTCCGCAACCCAAAGCTGCCCTGAACGGCGGAGATATCGCGGCCTTTGCCGCGCCGCTGCGTCCGGAGATCAGTTTTCGTCGATGTGATGCTGGATGCGCTGCATAATCATGTCCAGCGCCACCAGATTGTGCCCGCCCTCCAGCACGATGATGTCCGCGTATTTCCGGAACGGCTCCACGAACTGCTCGTGCATGGGCTTCACGGTGGTCAGATACTGCGTCACCACCGACTGAAGTGTGCGGCCCCGTTCCTCCACGTCCCGCAGGGCACGGCGAAGAATCCGCTCGTCCGCGTCCGTCTCCACAAAGATCTTGATGTCGAACATATCCCGCAGAGTGGGGTTCTGGAAAATCAGAATCCCCTCCACAATGATGACCTTGGAGGGCCGGATCTCCACCGTCTCCTCCGTGCGGTTGTATTCCACAAAGGAATAGACCGGACAGCGGACGGAGCGCCCTGCTTTCAGCTCCCGCAGGTGCTCCACCAGCAGGTCCGTGTCGAACGCGTTGGGGTGGTCGTAGTTCTGGGCCCGCCGCTGCTCCAGCGTCAGCCCGTCCTGCCGCTTATAATAGCTGTCGTGACCGATTACGGTCACATCATCGCCGAAGTGCTCTTTCAGATGACTGGTCAGCGTGCTTTTTCCGCTGCCGGTTCCGCCGGCAATTCCAATCAGAATCGTGTCCATTCCAAACCTCCGCGCTGTTGTTCACAGGCCGCTCCGGGACGCGGAGCCCTGCTTTTTGTATGTTGTAAGCCGCCGGCGAGAGCAACGCGCACGAACCCGCGGAAAAAACTTTCGCCCGGAAGAGCAAAAGCCGCGAAAGCGCAGACGCGTTCCGGATTTTTCATAACGCAGTCCGGGCGGGAGATGCGCTTCGGATGCGCGGAAATTTCACCAGCGGTTCCATTATAGGGAGGCGGCGGGGGAAAAGCAAGGTCAAGCATGAAATTTGCGGAAAAATGCCGGGTCCTATTGACGGCGGAGAAAAAAATTCGTATTATGTAAAGCAGTGACACAAGTCCGGACCATGCCGGGAGGAGGAGCTTATGGCGATGAAACGCTGCCCCGTCTGCGGGGAGAAATATTCCGATACATATAAAACCTGCCCGTTTTGCGAGGAGGAGGAAGCTCTTAAGGACGGGGAGCCCGTGCGCCGCAAGGGCGGATACCGTTCTGAGCGGAAGCCGAGCCTTTTGAGTCCAATTTTGATCCTGGCGATCCTGGTGATGGCCGGACTGCTGGTTTATCTCCTGTTCGGAGACGCCATTGCGGGTAAGCTGGGACTGGGGAAAAACAGCGGGGCGACTCCGTCCGTGTCGGAACCCATTGCCTCCGAAAGCGCGGCGGCCAGCGAGCCCGCCGTCAGCGGGGGGAGCAGCGCACAGACCACCGGGGAGCCGCCCACAACTGTGGTGGCTCTGGATAAAGAGGATATCACCCTGCCCGCGGGCGACAGCTTTACGCTGACCGCCAGCGACGGAACCGGGAGCTATACCTGGGAGAGCGACGACGAGGGCGTTGCCAGCGTGGATGCCAGCGGAAAAGTGACCGGTATTTCCTCCGGTACCGCCAACATCTCTGTCAACGACGGATATAATACCGCTCTTTGCATCGTCCGCGTGAAGGGGACCGCTCCCGCCGGGACCGGGACAACCGCCTCCGGCAGCGCGGTCATCAGCCGGGAGGATATCACGCTGAAAACCGGCGAGCAGTATACGCTGAAAGTTTCCGGAACGTCCTCCGCCGCCACCTGGGATACGGCGGACAACTCCGTTGCCACGGTGAATGAGAACGGAACCGTCACGGGAAAGAGCAGCGGAATGACCAAGATCACGGCCGCGGTGGACGGACAGACGCTCACGTGCATCGTCCGCGTTCGTTAAAAGAGACCTCAACCGGCTCCAAAAGTAATTTTGGAGCCGGTTTTCATTGAAAAACGGCAAAGAATGTGCTACTATAAACTACTGTATTCAGCGCGGCAGCGCGCAGGGAACCGCCCGGCGGTTCTGTGCGCGCCCTTTTATCCGCAGCTTCCGAGATCCCGAGGAGGAGACAGGCTTATATGGAAAAGGCAAAATTGCTGGATCGCGCGGCTTCCGGCGGCGAGGAGCGGATGCTCCTTGCAAAAGTGCTTGACAAACTGGAGCAGGCGCAGGAGCGCAATATCCCCGCCTGTACGGATTTCCTCAGTCCGCAGGAGGCGGCGTCGGTGCGTGTGCTGCTGCGCCTGGCGGGCGCCGGCCAGCAGGAGGTACTTTTTTTCGGCGGATACGAGGGCGCCGAGCGGCAGGCGGCTCTGTTTCTGCCGGACTGGCTGGAGACAGCGGACGCCGTCGGCCAGTTTCCCTTTCGCTATCTGCGCGCAGCGTTCCGCCCCGAGTATCAGCTGACGCACCGGGACCTGCTGGGCAGCCTGATGGGCATGGGCATCGTGCGGGAAAAGGTCGGAGATCTGCTGGTGTCTGAAAACGGGTGCGATCTGATCGTGCTGGATTCCGTGGCGCAGTTCCTGCTGCAAAGCTGGACGGACGCCGGACGGGCGAGGCTTGCGGTGTCTGAGATCGGGCCGAAGGACCTGCGGATTCCGCAGGCGCGGTGCGAGGAGGTACGGGACACGGTGCAGACGCTCCGGCTGGACGCGGTGGCGGCCACCGGTTTCCGCCTCTCCCGCAGCAAAGCCGCCGCCCTGATCGAGAGCGGCAAGGTGCAGGTCAACTGGAGCGACTGCCTGAAGCCGGACCGACTGCTGGAACAGGGGGATGTGGTCACGGCCCGTGGCCTTGGAAAGATGGAACTGCAGGAGGTCGGCGGCGTGACCCGCAAGGGGCGCACCGGCATTGTGATCCGGCGTTATCTGTAAATAACAAGAAAAAAGAGCGCCGCGTTTTTCCGCGGCATCCGGGAGAAACGGCGGCCGGGGGGCCGCTGCGCGTCTCCGACGGAACAGCGCCGATGAAGGCGGCAGAGGAGCGGCAGGCATGGAACAGAAAAAAATCGACCGGATCAGCGAGCTGACTCGAAAATCCAGGACGCCGGAGGGGCTGACGCAGGAAGAACAGCGGGAGCGCGCGGCGCTTCGTCAGGAGTATGTGCACGCCGTGCTTGGGAGTCTGGACAGCCAGCTCTCTCACACCACGGTGGTAGACGTCTACGGAAATCACAGGAGACTGACCAAAAAGGAGAATGGACAGAAATGAGCGGGGATCAGAAGAAGAACAACGAGTGGGGCTCCTGGGCCCTGATTATCTTTCTGTTCGCGGTGGGAGCGTGGTTTTTGGCGCTGCCGCTCCTCTTTATGAAGCTGTTCGCCAGCGACGGCGGCAGCGTCAGGCGCAGGACGACGTTTGGAGAAAGCGGAAGCCGTATCCCGTACCGTCAGCAGAGCACACAGGCTCAGACGGCGCAGGAACAGGCCCAGTGGGCTGAGCGGGCGGGCCAGCATGCCAATCGGGCGGAAAAATTTGCCCGTCAGGTGACTAAGACCCCGGCGCTGACCTCCTCCAGCTCCAAGAAGCTGAAGTTTTTCGGCTTGATTCTGGCGGCAATCGGCCTCGCGCTGGCCTCCGATCCTGCCGGGATGGTGTTCCGCGGCTATGTGGAGTACTTTCTCTGGAATATGATGAAGTATCTGGCCATCACCGCCGGCGGCATGGGGATGTTCTTCAGCGGCGTGTCCATGGACCGGGCCATGCAGCGCTACGCGCGGTATCTGGCCGTCATGGGCGATCAGGAGTCCGTCGCGGTGACGGAGCTGGCCCGCAAACTGGGCTATACCGGGAAGCGGGTGGAAAAAGACCTGCAAAAGATGATCGAAAAAGGCTACTTCGGCGGGCAGGCGTATTTGAATGTGGCTCTGGGCTACTTTTTCCGCAGCAGCCAGGCGGACGCGGCATTTGAGCAGAAGCAGCGCGAGGAGTCCGCTCAGCCGCCCAAGGAGGCGGAGGAGGGATATTCCGGCATTCTGCGGAATATCCGCCGCGCCAACGACCGAATCGCGGACCCGGTCCTCTCCCAGAAGATCGACCGGCTGGAGGCGATCACAGCCAAGATCTTCCGGGCGGTGGAGGAGGACCCCAAAAAGCGCAGCCGCATCAGTACCTTCATGGACTATTATCTGCCCACCACGCAGAAGCTGCTGGACACCTATGCGGAATTTGAGGAGACTGGCGTGGAGGGAGAAAATCTTCGGCAGTCCAAGGAGCATATCGAGCAGATGATGGACTCTATCATCGAGGGGTTTGAACATCAGCTGGATTCCCTTTACCAGTCCGACGCCATGGATGTGGACAGCGATATCCGCGTGATGGAGGCCATGCTGCACCGGGATACGGCCAGCGTGGAAAAGGATTTTGGACTCAAGGGCGGCGCGTCCGCACCGAGCGGAACGGCGCCCAATGCAGCGGAGAAACCGGCGCAGAACGCCGCGGCGTCTGCGGCTCCTGCGCCGAAGGACATTGATCTGGGCGGCGTGGCGGCCCAGAAAGAGGGATAATAAACGAGCCCGCGCTTTGACCGCAGACAGCGGAAAAAACGCGGGCTCGCTTTTCATTTGGGAGAGGGGAAAAAGAATCCGCCTGCGGCAGAGCGCGGCTTAGATTCTGATGATGAAAAAGCGGAGGCTGGAAATGCGGCTGCATTCCCAGCCTCCGCTTTTTTAATTTGCAGCCCGCGGCTTTTTACTGGGAAAAACCGGAGCCTGATTTTCCGCGGACTTTCAGACGCGCCATGGCGCGGGCCAGCGACGCTTTGGAGCGGTAGTACTCCTCCACGCTTTCCTTGCGCTGGATACGCTCCTGCGCGCGCTCCCGGGCCGCTTCCGCCCGCTTGATGTCGATCTCCTCCGGCTTTTCGGCGGCGGAGACCAGCAAAATGGAGTAGTCCGGCATGATCTCAGCAAAGCCGTCCGACACGACGGCGGTACGCCATTCTCCGTCCACCCGGAACTTGAGCTCGCCGGGCGTGATGGCGGTGACGGTGGCCTCATGGCCGGGCAGGACGCCGTACTGGCCGTCCTGAATCGGCAGGATCATGGTTTCGGCGGGGCCGATATAAAACTGCCGGTCGGGCGTGATGATCTCCAGATAAAACGTTTCCGCCATAAAAAAACCCGTCCTTTCAGACCGAATTGGCGATTGGGAGCGATCAGACTGCGCCCAGCTGCTTGACCTTCTCCACAACCTCGTCCACGGTGCCCACCATGCTGAACGCGGCCTCAGGATACTGGTCCATCTCTCCGCCGAGGATCGCCTCAAAGCTGCGCAGCGTGTCCTCCAGCTTTACGTAGCGGCCCTTGAGACCGGTGAACGTCTCCGCCACAAAGAGGGGCTGGGAGAGAAACTGCTGGGTGCGGCGGGCGCGCTCGACTGTGCGCCGGTCCTCCTCGGAGAGTTCCTCCATGCCAAGGATGGCGATGATGTCCTGCAGCTCGCTGTACCGCTGCAAAAGCTCCTGAATGGCGCGGGCGACCTTGTAATGCCGCTCGCCCACCACGTCCGGCTCCAGAATCCGGGAGGTAGACTCCAGCGGATCCACGGCGGGATAAATGCCCATTTCCACAATCTTGCGGGAGAGGACGGTCGTGGCGTCCAGATGGGCAAAGGTGGTGGCGGGGGCCGGGTCGGTCAGATCATCCGCGGGGACGTAAACCGCCTGCACGGAGGTGATGGCACCGTCCTTGGTGGAGGTGATGCGCTCCTGAAGAGAACCCATCTCGTTGGCCAGCGTGGGCTGGTAGCCCACGGCGGAAGGCATCCGGCCCATCAGCGCGGAAACCTCGCTGCCCGCCTGAACATAGCGGAAGATGTTGTCGATGAACAGCAGCACGTTCTGCTTTTCGTGATCGCGGAAATACTCCGCCATCGTCAGTCCCGTCAGGGCCACGCGCATTCTGGCTCCGGGCGGCTCGTTCATCTGGCCGAAGACCAGGGCGGTTTTGGCCAGAACGCCGGAATCGCCCATTTCATGCCAGAGGTCGCTGCCCTCGCGGGTGCGCTCGCCCACGCCGGTAAAGACGGAGCAGCCGCCGTGCTCGGTGGCGATGTTGTGGATCAGCTCCTGAATCAGCACGGTCTTGCCCACGCCCGCGCCGCCGAAAAGACCGATCTTGCCGCCACGGGCATAAGGGGCCAGCAGGTCGATGACCTTGATGCCGGTCTCCAGGACCTCCTCCACAGGGCGCTGGGACTCAAAAGCGGGGGGCTGACGGTGGATGGACCATTTTTCAGAGGCCTCCACCGGCCCCTTGCCGTCGATGGGGTCGCCCAGCACGTTGAACATACGGCCCAGGATCTCCCGCCCCACGGGCACCTGAATAGGCGCGCCGGTGTCGGTGACTTCCATGCCGCGGCCGAGTCCTTCGCTGGGACTGAGAGTGATGCAGCGCACCGTGTTGTTGCCGATGTGCTGCGAAACCTCCATGACCGTGCGGGCGCCGTTGACGCTGACTTCCAGCGCGCTGCGGATAGCCGGGAGCGCCCCCGCGGGGAACTCCGCGTCCACCACGGGGCCCAGAACCTGTACAATGGTTCCCTTGGATTGAGACATACGATGAATCACACCTGCCTGTATCGGCCGGGGCGGCGTCACTGCCGGCCGGCCTGCGCGCCGCCTGTCACCTCGTTGATCTCCTGCGTGATGGCCGCCTGACGGGCGCGGTTATATTCGAGATTCAGCTTGCGCAGCAAATCGCTGGCGCTCTTGGTGGAGGAGTCCATGGCGGACATCCGGGACTGCTGTTCGCTGCAATAGGATTCCACCAGCGTGCTGAACACCATGCCCTGCACATAGCCGGGCACCAGCGCGGAGAGCACCGCCTCCTGCGAGGGAACGTAGGTGACGGGCTGATGTCCGCCGAAGCCCGGACGGGGGTTCCAGGGAAACGTGTCCCGATCCAGAGGAAGCAGCTTCACGGCGCGGGCCTCCATCCTGAAAGCGGTGACAAGCTCTGTATAGATGACCCAGACCTCGTCCAGCTCGCCTCTGCGGAAGCCGTCAATCAAAAACTGGCTGATCTCCCGGGCGCGGTGGGCGGTGGGGTTCTGCGCGGTGTACTCGAATTCCTGCTCAATGGGAATATTTCGGTCCCGGAACCACGCGCGGCCCATCTGTCCCACGAGATAGAGCCGGTAGCTGGGCGTATTCCCGATCACGCCGGAGGCCAGCTTCAAAATGTTGTGGTTGTATGCGCCTGCCAGTCCCTTGTCCGCCGTGACGACCATATAGCCGACCTTGCGCTCCTCCTGGGGGATCTGGGGACGGGCGTCCAGATAGACGCCGGAGATCTCCGGAGAACGGTGGAGAATGTCGGAGATGGTGTTTTCAATCCGATCAAAATAAGGGGCCACGTCGTTGAGCTGCTTTTTGGCCTTGCGCAGGTTGTTGGAGGAGATCAGATACATGGCGTTGGTGATTTTCTGGGTCTCCTGCACGCTTTTGATGTGGGTGCGGATCTCCTGAACGTTGGCCATGGAAACTCACTGCCTTTCCTGCGCCGGCGCAATGCCGCTGCGGTGCTTGTAACCGTCCAGCGCGGCGCGGATCGTCTCCACCGAGGCACCGGAGAGGGCGCCGGTGCGCTGGATTTCCGTCATGGTGTCCGCCGCCGTGGCCTCAAATTCGTCGGCAAAGCCGCGGACAAAGTCGGCGGTATTCTCCAGCGGCACGTCGTCCACAAGACCGCTGGTGGAAATATAGAGAATCACGGCCTGACGGGCCACCGACATGGGGTGGTAGAGGGGCTGGCGCAGAATGTCCATCATGCGTTTGCCGTGTTCCAGCGTCTGCTGGGTCGTTTTGTCCAGATCGGAGGCGAACTGATTGAATACCTCCAGCTCCCGGAAACGGGCCAGGTCGATCCGCAGGGTGCCCGCGGTCTTTTTAATGGCGCGGGTCTGGGCGGCGCCGCCCACACGGGAGACGGACAGGCCCACGTTCACGGCGGGGCGCTGACCGGAGAAGAACAGGTCCGACTCCAGATAAATCTGGCCGTCGGTGATGGAGATGACGTTGGTGGGGATATAGGCCGACACGTCGCCCGCCTGCGTTTCCACGATGGGAAGGGCGGTCATGGAGCCGCCGCCGAATTCGCTCGTCAGGCGGCAGGCGCGCTCCAGAAGCCGGGAGTGCAGATAAAACACGTCGCCGGGGTAGGCCTCGCGGCCGGGGGAACGCTTGAGCAGCAGGGACAGCGTGCGGTAGGCCACGGCATGCTTGGATAGGTCGTCGTACACGATCAGCACGTCCCGCCCCTTACTCATAAAGTACTCGCCGATGGCCGCGCCGGCGTAGGGCGCGATGTACTGAAGAGGCGCGGGGTCGCTGGCGGTGGCGGAGAGAATAAGGGAGTAGTCCATGGCCCCGTATTTTTCCAGCGTGTCCCGCACGCGGGCAACGGAGGATGCCTTCTGACCGATCGCCACGTAAATGCAGATCACATCCTGCCCCTTCTGGTTCAGGATGGCGTCCACAGCGATGGCGGTTTTTCCGGTCTGGCGGTCGCCGATGATGAGCTCCCGCTGGCCCCGGCCGATGGGCACCATGGCGTCGATGGCCAGAATGCCGGTCTGAAGGGGAACGGTGACGGGCTCACGGGTCACGACGCCGCTGGCCTCATGCTCGATGGGACGGGTCTCCTCCGTGTGAATGGCGCCCTTGCCGTCGATGGGCTCGCCCAGGGCGTTCATTACCCGGCCGATCATGGCCTCGCCGGTGGGAACGTCGGCCGGACGGCCGGTGCGTTTCACGACGGAACCCTCGCCCAGGCCGTCCTCACTGCCCAGCAGGACGCAGCTCACGCTGCCCCGCTCCAGATTCATAACCATGCCGCGGACGCCGGTTTCAAATTCCACCAGTTCGCCGTAGACGGCGTTCCGCAGCCCGTAGACTGTGGCGATGCCGTCGCCCACGTTCAAAACGGTGCCGGTTTCGTCGCGGTGGGTCCCGGCGTCATATTGGGAGATCTCCTCCCGGAGGATGGATACGATCTCATCCGATGTTCCGTTCATGTCGTTCCCCTCTCTTGCAAAAGCGCGGCCATATCCCGAAGCTGTCCGCGGACGCTCCGGTCATAGGTCACGCCGTCGATTTCCAGAATAAAACCGCCCAGCAGCTCCGGTTCCGTGCGGATCTCCAGGCGGACCGCCCTGCGGTGGTGGAGCCTGCACAGCATGGCTTCAATGGCCCGCTGACGGGCTTCGTCCGGCGCGTGGACGCACCGCATGACGCACACGGCGGTATTTTCCGACTCCAGCGCCAGCGTGCGCACGGCGGAGACGATTTCCGGCAGGAGGACCGTGCGGCCCTTGTCCGCCAGCAGTTCATAAAAGTGCAGGAGCTGGGGCGCGCCGTCAAAAAACGGCAGGCGCCGGAGCACCCGCTCTTTTTCTCTCCGGTCCACGGCCGGAGAGATCAGCGCCTCGTAAAGCGGGGCGCAGGCCATGACGGAACGGGCGGTGTCCGCAAAGCGGTCCGCGTCCCGGTCCAGTTCAAAATAGGCCGAAGCATAGCGGCGGGCCAGCTCGTTCATGTCTGGTCACCCGCCTCGGACAGGAAAGAGTCCACCAGGGCCATGTCGTCCTGCCCGTCCAGCTTTTTCTGGGTCACGCGGGCGGCGGCCAGCAGCGCCAGCTGCGCCACTTCCTTGCGGGCGCCGCGGACCATGGTTTCCCGCTCGGCGTCCAGCTGGGCGCGGGTGGTGTCCATCAGATGCTGGGCGTCAGTCTGGGCGCCGTCCAGAATGGTCTGGTACTCCCGCTGCGCCTGGGCCTTGGACTGGGCCAGCAGCTCGGCGCTCTCCTGACGGGCCTGACCGAGCTGACGCTCGTATTCCTGACGGCGCTCCTCGGCGGCCGCGCTCTCCTGCGCGGCATGATCCCGGTCCTCCTGGACCGCCTTTGCGCGGTTATCCAGAATGGCCGTGATCTTGTTGAACAGAAAATGCCGCAGGAACAGCCACAGCACCAGCAGGTTCAGGACGGTGAACAGAATTGTGTAGGGGTTGAAATCAAGCACAGGGATCGTCCCCTTTACTTCGTGATAATCAGGGCAAGGCCGATGACGAAGCCGTAGATTGCGGTGGCCTCAGCCAGAGCGCAGCCCAGCAGCAGGGCATTGCGGATATCCTTCGCGGCCTCGGGCTGGCGGGCCATGGCCTCGCTGGCCTTTGCGGTGGCATAGCCGATGCCGAGACCGGCGCCGACTCCGGTGAAAACTGCGATTGCAGCACCAATTGCGACAGACATAATCAATTCCTCCAATTTTCTTTCTGAAATCTATCAAACGCTGTTTTTTACACACAGGGAAAAACGGGAGAGAAGGCGCGTCACTCCTGTTCCAGCGCGTCGCCGGTAAACAGAGTGGTGAGGAACACAAACACGATGGTCTGGATCAGCCCGTCGAAAATATCGAAATAGAGGCTGAACACAGCCGGCACCACGGCGGGCATCACGGCCTTGATGAGCTCCATGATGATGAAGGAACCCAGCACGTTGCCGAACAGCCGCATGCACAGCGACAGGGGACGAATGGCGATCTCCATGATGTTGATGGGGATGAGGAGCGGCAGCGGTTCAGCAAACTTGTGGAGCCCGCCCCGCAGACCGAGAAACCGGAACGAGCTGCCGTAGATCAGGCAGACGCTGGTGAAAGCCAGAGCCGCCGTCACACTCACGTCTTTTGTGGGAGGCGTCAGCCCCAGAAGACCGCTCAGGTTCGCAAAAGCGATGTAGACGGCCACGGACCCGAGCCAGGGAGCAAAGGAGCGCCAGTGGGAACCGATATTTTCCTCCGTAAAATGGTTGAGTCCGCCGACGGCCAGTTCCAGCAGGGACTGGAGCCGCCCGGGCTTTTCCGGCTGAAGATGCCGCGTCGCCAACAGTACAAGCACCATGATGAGCGCCATCAGAATCCATGTTACCACCACGGATTCCGCCACCGGAATCCCGCCGAAGACGGGGATGGTGAACGCGGTGGCGTTCTGGAGCTTTTCCGTCAGCGCCGACTGGATATTGGACAAAAAGGGTCACCTCACTCAAGAAAGGACGTTCAGAACCGCACAGAGGCGAACCGTGCGGTTCGGAACGCCAATCGTCAAAAGGCAGGGGGAGCCGTGGGACTCCGCCGGCAGACAGTTGGAAGCGAATACGTCCGCCGTTTGCCTTTGCCTGTGCTATGGTAGACCTCAGGATATGAATTTTCCACCCTTTTGAAAGAAAACAAAATGTTAAAATCCTAAAAGAAACATTTTCCCGGATTCGTTTGACACCATGCGTGGAAGTCTTTATAATACAATTATATGAAAAGGCGGAATCTGAACCTGAAATCAGGAAAAACGGCCCGCCGGTTTTCCGCGGACACGGGCGAGGCGGAGGGCGCGTAAGTCGGGAGGGGGAGCGGCATGGGAAGAGACAAAAGCCGCAAAGAGAGCGGCTCGGCGGAGAGAAACAGCGGCACCATCCGCCTTGAAATCCTGCGCCTGAGCATGGCGATCGTCGCGGTGTCGGTCGCGCTGTCCATGGCCTGTACGCTGGCGTTTTCGCTGATTCAGTTCCGCAAATCCCTGGACGGAAATCTGCTGAACTCCGCCCGCGTTATCGCTCAGTCGCCCACGGTGGTGGAGGCAATGAACCGGGGGACGCCCAACCGCGCCCTTTTTCAGTATCTGGACGAATCCATCATTCGGGTCAACGACATTGATTTCATTATTGCGGTGGATTCCGACGGCAATCAGCTCTATTACCCCAACCACTCCTATGTTGGAAAGCCCTATGCGGGACACGACCAGTCGCGCCTTCAGAACGGGGAGCAGTCCTTTACCTCCGACGACACCGGTATCGCCGGGGCCGAGCGCTACGCTTACGCCGCCGTGATGAGCCAGGACGGCAAACTCTCCGGCTTCGTGGTGGTGGGCGTCTATATGCGCAGCTACTCCAGGGACGTGATGCTGATTCTCCTGCGGTATCTGCTTATTGCCGCGGCAGTGGGACTTTTGGGCGCGTTCCTCTCTGCCAAGCTCTCCAACCGGATCAAGCAGTCCCTGCGGGGCTATGAGCCCGACGCGCTGGCGACGCTGTTCCAGCAGCGGGAGGAGATCCTGGAGGCGCTGGAGGAGGGCGTCCTGGCCGTGGGGATCGACGGGAGCATCCTCTATATCAACCGCGCGGCGGCAAAACTCTTGAACATCGAAAAAGAGAGCGCGGGGGGACGGCTCATCAACGACATCTACCCCTCCTCCACGCTGGAGCGGGTGGTCCGCACGGGACGGGCGGAGTACAATGTGAACGTGAAGCCGCTGGGGAACGTCTGCGTCCTCTCCGACCGAATGCCCCTCCGGGACGGGGACCGGATCATCGGCTGCGTGGCGATTTTCCGGGACCGGACCGAAATGACCCGGATGGCGGAGAACCTGACCGGCGTGAACCACATGGTGGAGGCCATGCGGGGTTACACCCACGAATTTATGAACAAGCTCCATGTGGTGCTTGGACTTTTGGAGCTGGAGGACTATCAGCGGGCGGAGGATTATATCCTCGCCATCACCAACACGCAGCGCCAGGCGGTGGGGCTCATTATGAACCGCATCGGAGAGCCCTCCACGGCGGCGCTGCTGGTGGGAAAGACCAGCCGCTGCTCTGAGCTCGGCATCCGCCTGACGCTGGACCCTGAGAGCTATCTTTCCACGGAGGAGCGGTTTTTACCCCCGGCCGCCTATGTGACAATCCTGGGCAACCTGATCGAGAACGCCATCGACGCCATGGATCGCAGCGCCGGACGCACAAAGGAGATCACCGTCACGCTCCGGGAAGAGGAGGAGACGCTGCTTTTGTGCGTGGAGGATACCGGGCCGGGGATTCCCCGGGAACTGCTGAACTGCATTTTCCAAAAGGGCTTTTCCACCAAGGGAGCGGGACACGGAACCGGCCTTTCTCTCGTAAAGGACGTGGTGGACGCTTACGGCGGAAAAATCCGCGTAGAGTCTCATTCCAGCACCGGAACGGCCTTTTTCGTCACATTTCACCGGAGTGAGAAAAGGAGAGAGCTGGGGCAGGACGGGAGGGAGGAATAAGAATTTTGTATCAGACCGTTATCGTTGAGGATGATCCCATGGTGGCCATGCTCAACCGGACTTATATCGAACGGGACGGGCGGTTTCAGGTATCCGGCGATTTCCGGGACGGCCGTTCCGCGCTGGAGTGGATCACTGTTCATCCGACCGATCTTGCCGTGCTGGACGTCTATATGCCGGAGTTTACGGGACTTGAGCTGCTGCGCCAGCTCCGCAGCCGGGAGGTGCAGGTGGACGCCGTGATGGTCACGGCAGCCACCGACACGAAGGTGGTGGACCAGTTTTTGAAGCTGGGCGTGGTGGATTATCTCGTCAAGCCCTTTACGCTCCAGCGGTTTCAGCAGGCGCTGGAAAAGTTCTGCCAGTTCCGGCAGGCCATGTCCTCCCAGGGGAATGTGAGCCAGGCCGATCTTGATAAGCTCCTTGCCGTGCCGGAGGGGGAGAGCGCCATCCCCAAGGGACTGCAGGAGCGGACTATGGAGCGCATTCGCCAGTGTCTTCTGGGCGCCTCGGCCAGGGGACTGACCAGCGAGGAGGTGGCGGGGCGGACGGGACTTTCCGCCGTGACCGCCCGGCGGTATCTCAACCATATGCTGGAGATGGGGGAGGTCAGCAGCCGGGTCAATTACGACACCGGCGGCCGCCCCAGCATGATGTATCATCTGCTCTCCGTCCTGTAAGACCGCCGGCCGGCGGCGCATCTTTTCGCCGGCGGCGAAAAATTTGCCGGAGAGCCTATTTACAAGAAAATTTCCACATGCTATAATCCGATCACAAATCAGCGGGACATCTGCCGCGCCCTGCTGAATTTCAGAGAAAGCCCTCCACCTGCGAATAGCAATATGCGCAAGGGAAGGGCTTCTTTTCCTCTTCCGGCGGGGATCGGAGCCCATGTCTGCCGCGCGGGACGGCGGCACACAAACCAAAACAGGACTGTATGGGAGGCATAAGGTGGAAATTATCAGCAGTGCGGAGGATCTGTTCGTCAATTTCAGGGTCAGGGAGCAGATCTATGCGTTCAACGCCAATCAGGTGGACTCCATTGTGGAGCTCAAGCAGGAACTGACGCCGCTGCCCAATTCCAGCGCATGCGTGCTGGGCTTGGTTTCCATGCGGGGGAGGCTTCTGCCCGTCATTGATTTCCGGCAGATGCTGGGTGTGGTGACCGTGGAGCAGGAGCACGCCGAATTTGTCGGGATGCTGCACGAACGGCAGAAAGACCATGTTCGCTGGGTGGAGCAGCTGGAAAAATCGGTGAGAGAGGGAGTGCCGTTCACCCTGGCCACCGACCACCACAAATGCGCCTTCGGCAAGTGGTACGACCAGTACAAGGCACCCAATCATGCCGTCGCGATCGCAATGAAGAAGATCGACCGGCCGCACCAGGCCATCCACCACTCCGCGCTGGACTGCTTCGCCCACGGCGATGATCCGGAAAAACAGGAGCAGATATTGCAGGAGGTCACGATTCCCGCCATGCGGAGCATCCTGGAGGATATCGACCAGATGATCGAGCAGTATTCCGCCACCAAACGGAGAATCTGCATCATCCTCTCGGGAAAGGCGGACAATCTGGCCCTGCTGGTGGACGAGATCACGTCGGTGGAGCGTTTGCAGGACATCCAGCCAGTTGAGGCAATGACGGAGAACGAGCTGGTTTCCGGCTATGCGTCCTCCCGCGACCAAAAACATATCCTCCTGCTTGAGAGCGGCCGGGTCATGGACGCGCTCCGCAGGTCGCAGCCTCTCCGCCGGGCGGAGTGAGAGCGTCCCGCGGCGGCCGCTGGCGTTTCACTGGGGAGCCCGCGGCCCGGCAATCTGGGGGGGGCTTTCTGTTGGAAAATACCGCC
>Ga0183101_1001657_pt1 | contig 15449 bp, 10 predicted proteins | sample Biomet3_FD_127790 | JGI IMG/M metagenome (GOLD analysis project Ga0183101, IMG submission 127790) | Microbial communities from bioreactor (seeded with sewage sludge) at LBNL, California, USA - Biofuel metagenome 3 | ecosystem: Engineered > Bioreactor > Anaerobic > Unclassified ... | reverse complement strand
AGCACCACCTGCAGGTTTTGGAAGTAGGTGCCGTCGTTGAGCTCGACAAAGCCCAAAGACTTGGAATCGCGGATGGTGCGGGCCCAGCCGCAGATGGTGATTTCAGAGTTGATGTAATTTGTGACCTCACGGAACAGGTCACGAATCAATGTCCTTTGCATACTGGCCTCCTGAAAACTGCCGACATTGTTGTTTTGCCCGCGCACAAAGGCCGGCGACGGCAGATGATGGAATTATTATAGTACATCGGTGGGCGTTTATCAATAACGCCGAAATTGTTTTTTGGCCGCGCCGCGGCGTTTTTTGAAAAAGCACTTGATTTTAGGCGTAAAATCCTTTATAATATCTACTCGTCGGGTGTTGCTGCAATATGCCGGAGCGCCCGCACGCTTGTCAGCAAAGACTGTCTGGAGAAGTCGCCTAGCTGGTCGAGGGCGCACGACTGGAAATCGTGTAGGCGTGATAAGCGTCTCGAGAGTTCGAATCCCTCCATCTCCGCCATATAAGGACGGTAATTTTGATACAATGTGTATCAGGATTACCGTCTTTATTTTGCACACCCCAGCCGTCAAAAGGTCTTGATTTCAAGGCTTTTTGGCGGCTTTTTTATTTTCTGCCGTTTGCAGAGTGCAGACGAAAACACCCGCTTGAGGAGCGCGTTGGCGATCTAAGCCTTGCACTCTGCAAACGGGTACTTTGAATTTGCACACGGTGTTCACCACGCAAACGGGAACATTGTATATCTGCGAGAAAGTTTCCTCTACCGCACCACTCGTCTATGTAAATGCAGATTTTGATACAATAGAAAAAGCCCTCTCCAGCCGAAAATGGCTGAAAAAGGCTTGAAATAAAGGCTTCCGTGGTCAATCGCTGACTTCGGAAGCCCTGTTTTGTTATGTGGAAGGGTGCAGTCTGCCACTATGGTAGGACGGTTACTTACCCCCCCAAGAACGGCTGCCGAGGAAAAATTAAAAAGTGCGGAATAATTAAAAGATTTACGTTCAAACGCCCAGACGTTGACGCCGGTCGTTAAGCCACTCGCCCTTGTACTTAAAGAACTTCGGACCGGCGATAGAATACTTCTTACCTGACAGCTCTTTAGCTAACGCCGTCAAAGACATGGTTACTCCGTTGTACTCGACGTACCGGTCATCAACGACTTTTGCTTTCAGGTTTTCATCATAGGCGTATTCGATTTCATCACCAACCGGAATCTGACACTTCGAGAAGGAGAAATTGGACGCCCGCTCTGTACTCTCCGTATCGATTTCCTGCGCGGCTTCTTCTGCAAGTGCTTCTTCTGTACTCGGCTTTATGAGCTTGAGTTTATTTACGCAACCATGAATCTCGGCAATAGCCTCTAATAATGAATAAGCGTCTTCTGGCGACATGGCATAGAACTCGCGTACTCGTTTCTGTCCGCTGGTGGTCTCGATGGAGCGGAGATTGGGATACAGCTTATCAATGATGGAGTGAATCTTTAAATCCGACAGTCGTGAGCTCACCTCATAAGTTGCATATACGCGGAAGGCAAATGGATTGCACTCGCTTCGATTGAGCTGCTGAAGACGTCTGTCGATGTCGTCAGCATACCCGATTTTTACATACTCCGGGAATGATGAATTTGTAAGTATATAAATAACGCCCGGTTTTTTCCATGGTTTACCACCCCTTTAACAACTCCTGCAGTTTGTCATGTTTATCCAATACGACAGAGCATTTTTCCCAATCTCCACTGTCAGGTATATCCATTTCATACTTAATAACAAACGGATTCTTCTTCGGAACTTTGTTGATTGCCTCAAGCGCACGCTGCTCATCGTTCTGAGCCATTGCAATCCACACATCTTCAAGCACTTCTGGTATTTGCCCAAACAGTGAATAGATTCCCTGCAAACGGTCGGATAGTTTGCTGTGTACTTTGTCTTCAACGGAATCCTTGTAGCGCATATTGTAGATGAGAATCGTATCCGCCAACTGACCGATACGTTGGATACGCCCTTTCCGCTGTTCCAATCGAGTGGGGTTCCACGGCAAGTCGAGGTTGATAAGCGTGGACAGAGCTTGCAGGTTCAGGCCCTCAGAAGCTGCATCCGTGCCTATCAAGACGTAAAGCTGACGGCTCTTAACCATCGCTTTCAATTCGTCCTTATCTTCCTTCGTAAATACACCGTTCAAATATATGCCGGACTTATCACCGCCCGCATATAGGCCAATGGGTGTATCAGCAAGATCTTTGGACAGCAGTTCAGCGACATAGTTAGCACTGTCAAAATACTGCGAAAAAACGATACAGCCTTTACTTTTCCAGCCGCCCTCAGTGTTTACTCCATTTTTCAATATCTCCAGAACACGACGGTACTTAGGATCGGTGTCTCGGTTGTTTTTCAAAACGCCGACGAGCCGCTCCAGACAATCAATTTCATCAGGTGTGAGATTCTTGATTTCACTGGCGGTTTCTGATTCGGGATCTTCGTCCTCCTCTTCCAGCACAACGTCATACAGTGCTTGCAGCTTTTCCTGCCCCTCGGCGGTCCATGCCAGCATTTTCTTTGCTGTATTCTCTCCGGCAAGCATGGTTGAGCCTATACGCTTGAGCATCAAGGTTGACATGAAGCCGCCGCCCTTGACGCGGCTTGAAAGCATGGCGCAAAATTCCTCGGCGATCTCATAAGCCTGCTTCTGATAACCGGTGAGCTCCAGTGCCTCCTCATCTGTTTCGCCAAGAAGCTCAACTTCGATTTTTTTCAGGTACGGTTCGCCTGTTTCCTTATTGATCGTGTTTTCAAGAAAGTCACGGGTACGCCGCACGATGCAGCGTATATATGGATTGTTGTTTTGGACGAAATGCTCGTCAAAATAGAGCTCTCTGATCTTTGTTTTCTTCGGTCGGCTCAAGTCTGCGTACATTCCTTGTGGCAGAACATACACATCGTCGGCAATCTCCATCTGAGCGCGAAGCGTACTGATGCGGCGATTGCTCTCACTGCGCTGCGGGAACGGATCGCGGACAATTTGCCACATTTCCGACTCTGTTGTCGGAGGCTCCTCGTTGCCGGAAACATAGTCAATCGCGGTTTGCGGCTTTGTGCGCCAAATGCTGAATTTATCACCCATGACCTTATCAGCGTCGTTAGGCCGAGCCAGAGCTTCCAGAAGGTCAAAGGCTTCTATCGGGTTTATTTGCACCGGTGTAGCTGTTGCCAACAGCATACTGTGCGTTTGAAAAGTTATCTCGTCAATGAATGCCAGCAGGTTGTTTGGCTGCGCTTTGTACTTGTCAGGGTCTTTGCCGAGATTTTTACGCCGCGCCCTGTGTGCCTCGTCGAGGATAACACATTCATATTTTATTTGCTTAAGCAAGTCAGCGGCTTCGGATTTGCGTGTGATAAGCCCCTGCGAGACAATACCGACTTTACGCGGGCACTTTAAAATACTGCGCACACTGTCGGACGGGTATTCAAAGCCATTCTCGTCTTTCCAGCATTTTCCCGTCCAGACGGCTGAAGGCATATCAAGCAGCGTTTTCAACTCGTCTTGCCACTGGTAAAGTAATGCTTTCGGTACAATAATCAATATTGGCTTGCTGCCGTACAATGCCATCAGCTTTGCGGACATGGCAAGCTGAACGGTTTTGCCCAAGCCGACCATATCTGCGAGGAGGAGCCGGGCTCCTCCTTTTTGCTTATGTTCATTGAATGCACGAGCTACAAAGTATTTCTGGTGCGCCCAAAGTCCGAACTCATTACGATAAATGGGTTCTTCGACGGCGACCGATTCTACCGGCGTTTCATTATCCTCCCGCCAGTCTTTCAGTGTTACAACGGTGCGCTTGGCGATGCGTTCAATATCCGATACGATGAAATCGGAGAGCGGCACGGCATTCTTGTTGTTCCAGAAGAAATCAAACTCCTCCTGCACCCAAGTGACGGATGCAGGATCGGTATCCTCCCAAACCATCTCATAGTTGGTGGTAAAGGCGCTCTTGGTTTCATTGATGCTGCCGATGAAAGAAGTCTTTGTGCCGTCGGTATAGGTAATGACGCCCGCTTTGCCGTGCATCAGACCGTAGACTTCATCGGGCAGGACTTTTACCTCCAGCTTGCCCGAGGATAAGAGCCGAAACAAACGGCTCAGGCGACCTGCGGCAGCGGGCGAGGCGTATTGCTCTTCCGGCTTGAAATCACACCATTCCTGCTTCATGCGGATACTGGCAAGCCCTGCGACCTTTACATCTTCGGGAGAAATGCCGGAGTTGCAGATAATGCGTACCTTTCCGGACACGGCGTCAATCGCTTCACCTGCCACTTCCAGAATGGAGGAGCAGAAATAACCGGCAATACGGTCGTAGCTTGCCGCGCCTTTGAGCTTTTCGCTCAGGAACTGGTCGCCGAGCTTATACCGGCGCGAGGAATATCGGTTTATCATCAGCTCGCTCCCTTCATTTTAGATGTGGTCGTTGTCCACCAATACATAGATGTGCTCTGCCATCTGCGCAGCTTCCTCCCAGTGGGGCATATTCTCGATGCCATGCGCATCCTTGAGGAAGGCCAGAAGCTGCTTTATCATGTCGCGGCTGGCCCAGTAGTCGGGCAGGTTGTTTTTGATATGGTACAAGCCCTTTTCAGGATTCTCGTCTTCCTTGATCGCTATATGAATTGCGGCAAGAATCAGACGCAGGGTGGATGCTTCAAAATCCGGCACATCGCCTATTGTACGCATCGCAAACTCCTGTGGCGTCTTCAGGCGGCAGGTGTTGGCGCGTTCATTTGCCATGAGCTGCCCGTAGGAGCTGATGGCAAAGCCCCGCGCATATTCCTGATAGGTGGAAATCTGATAGTTGCCGTTCTTTTCGCTCTCCAAGCCCTTCACATAGAAGCGCTCGGCAGGTGTGAGCTCCTTCCAAAGGTAACCGTCGAAGTTAAGCGGAATGATGAAGTCATAGGCAATTTTCTTTGCCCGCTCGATGAGGGCGACGACCTTCGACTTCGTCGGCTCATGGATAGCAAGGTTGAGCTCGTAATCGAGGTCGATTTCCCCGATGGTTTTATAGGAGGTAAGCACCTTCAAGGAAGCGGCGTAGGCGGCAAGCACGTAGTCCGGGTCGGAGAAGTTCGGGTCTTCCTTGTCGTCCAACGCCTGCATGGATTCAATTTGATTTTTTACCTCGGCTTTGACGTCGGCATTCAACTCGTCAAGGAAAGCCTCGTCATCGCCAACCTGCTTGCGAAGCACCAGCAGGACAGTTCCCTGTACATAGTTTCCATCGTTATACCCGCTTCTATCTGTTTCAGTTGTAATGTTCCATGCTGCAGTTACTCTAAGGCCTGATTTCCACATAATCAAAGCAAGCTGCGCCCATACTGCCGGGTCGGAGTGCGTGAACATGACGATCTGCATTCCATCGTCAGGCATATGCTCCCGCAGGTTACGGTAAATTTCTATCATGCTCTGTGAGAAATGCTCGTCACCTTTAACGGCAAGTATACGCTTGCTGTCGGTGTACCAACCAGGAAAAGAACGTGAGAATGCCACCTTGTCCCATGCGAGGAAGAACTCTGTTAATTCGTGATAGTTTATTGCATCGGCATATGGTGGGTCTGTAATCCACAAATCCGATTTAGCTGATATTTCTCGTGCGTCAGTCAAATCCACATTATATTGTATTTGTTCAATTATTGGGAGCTCCTTAAAATTCAAATAGTACACACCCGATAGCAGGGATAACCCTCTTGTTCCGTAATTCCACATGGTATTAAATGCTTGGTTATAAAAGGTTTGAGCCATCGACTCTCGTGCTTGGCCGACGCCCCAACTGCACAAGCGGCTATTCCAATTACAACAGCGGTGTACGCTTAATGTACTGCACATCATTTGAAGAGAAGACTCCACATTCTCGAATGCATTTTTTTGAAGCAACGCATGAAGGAGTAATTGCCGAGCATTAAACAAATGATTCCAGTGTGTCCAACCACGTTCTCGGATTACTTGGTCAGTATTATAACCAGGTTCAATTTTTGAAGAAGGAATATATCCTTCTCGTTGCCATTCAATGATGTTTTCAGAGACTATTTGTTGAACGATTCTTTCATTCTGTAAATCATGAGCATTTGGTGCTCGATAGAATCGCTTCCCATCTGAGCGCACATAACGAATTGCATATAGCCTTTCTGTAATAACATCATCTTTTCGAAAAGAAAACTCATCTTTCTCCCACAACCGTAACCCTGATATCATGTTTCCATTGCTGTCGGTTCTATCATGACGTAACACAGATATTGGCGTAGTTTTTCCGCAACACGGGCAGACCATAGCATTTGATTTAATAGTACCCGATACTTTTGCTTTCTGCATCATAGCGTCCGACGCATTTGATTCGACATTAATTATGTATTCATTCCCCAATTTTTCCAACGTGGCAACAGTCCTTGAGCCTTGTCCTATCACCCATGTTGGTGAAAGTGGAATCATACAGCCGCATTCTGGGCAAGTTGCTTGATGACAATACAAGTACGCATCCGCACGGTCCCCATTTTCACTGCTTTCAACGCCATAGTCAAGAATCTGCTTATTAACAATTGAATAAATCTTATCTTGAAAAGCAGATATTTTACTCCGTTCGGAAATACTTGAGGATGCAAGCTCTAAAGAAGCCTGTGTTAGCATTCCTGCAATCGGATTTAAATCGCTTGCATAAGCAATACAACCAATTCGAGCCGCTTCAAAAGGAATAGAACCACCACCACAGAAGCAGTCCCCGACGGTCACGTTTTCACCGAAGCGTTTCTGTGAAAGCTGCTGTGTCAACTCGGTCAGACTATGCGCGGAAGTACCGAGGTGCTGGTTGATTTCGCTCCAAGCAAAGTCGTCCTTCGGGCGCTCCGTCTGTTCAGGGCGGACGCAAAGCGCAATTCTGGCGTCGTAGCCGAGCGTATCAAACGCAGTCCGTTCCATCTCGGCACGGGGCGCGTCCTTCATTACTTTTACCTTTTCGCCGGAATCGTCAAGCTCAAACCACATGGAGTATTTTTTGTCCAGACGCGGCGTTTTATGAATAATTTCATAGAGATCAGAGGCGGAGAAATTTTTCTCTTTGCGCAGCCACAGACCGCTCTCATCCATTGTCATGATTTTGAGGAAGATCTCCATATCCTTCTTCGGATTGTCCGTGGCAGGCAGAAGGCAGCCGAAAATAGCAGAGCGGACAAGCACCAGCGGCTTACGCCCCCACCACTTGCCGAGACCGGTAAGAGTTTGGCTCTGAACTGCTTTGCGCTCTTTATAGCTCTCCTTGCTCACCTTGGAGACCGGAAATTGTTTTTCAATAAATGATGTCGTCATACTTTATCCTCATCGTCCAGCATTTCGAACAGTGATATCTGCGGACGTTCCTCTATTGGATTTTCACAAAGGGCATAGCGCAAAGCGGTGCGCCATCCCTTTTTATCTTTCATGTGGCCTGTGGAGGCGTTGGTCATGGTGTAGAGCCACCAACGCTCCTCGGGCATCAGGCCTTTCCAATTGCGGATGGCGGTGGGCACGACCGATGGGTCGCAGTCCTCAATACCCCATAACAGCACCATCATCTCCTTGCCAAATAGCCGCTCGACGGGGTTGCCGCCGATAGAGAATTTGCTGATTTTCAAGCCGTCCTTCTTCAGGCGGGCGTTGAACTCAGCGGCAAGATCGGTTGAGATGAGCCGCCATTTGTGTCTGGAAACTTCCAGCCGCAGCACGTCGGAGCGCTCCAACACCTGCTCTTCGCCGTCCGTCCAGCCATAGCGCTCATACACCTGTACCATATCCGGTGCTTTGGGCGGGATAAGCACATAGAAGTGATTTGCGCTCAGCTCCGGATCAACGCCAAAGCCATATGTTGTTCTTTTTGCGCTCATTGTTTGATGTCACCTTCCTTACGGAGATCGTTCATATCGAGCTTATTCAGCTCAATCCATTCTTTGAATTGCGCTCCGCTCGTATAAAGCATGGTTTTATATTCGAATTCGATAATAACGTCTTTTCCGGCAAATGCGCTGTCGCGGATCAGGTCAACCGTCGCCTGCAGGTTTCCGGCATCGTAGGGAACGGTGGCAGTCGTCAGCTCCATATAGTTATCTGTATTGGTCTTCTCATATATAGTGACGGTGAAATGCCGGATAAATGTCCCAGTGAGGGATTTGAGCTTTTCAAATTCCCGATAGGTGCTCTCGGTGTCGCTGCAGCGCTTTTGGGAATGCAGCGTATATTCCAGCGGTGAAGTATCATTGATTTCAAACTTCTTCGCTGCCTTGGGCTGTTCAGTGATGGGGAAATCACGTTCTTCCACAACATCGCCCTTGTAGTAGACAGCGGTACGCACAAACTTGCAGCTTGCTGGCAACACAATCTCGCCGTTATACTTGCCGCCGCGCTCCTTGGGGTTGGAGCCGTCGGTCGTATAGCGGATTTCAAAATCCTTATGTGTTTTGAGCTCCATCACGCTTCCATTCGGGCTGAGCCGCTGCTCATGTCTGAGCGGGACACTGCCGGTGAATTTCTTTGCAGTACCCGTGGGGTGCTCCTTGGACGAATCGACGCACAGGAACCAGAGCTGAGGCTCTTTCGTAACAAATGGGCTCGTAACTTCGCTGGAAGCGGTTGTCGGCTCAGCGCCGACATCGTAGTATACGACGTTACCATGAACCGGGCGTACTTTCAAGGTAAACTCGCCAGATTTATCATTGTATTCGATTTGTTCGATCACCACATCGGTAGGCTCTTTTGCAAACGGGCCTTTCGTGATATAACCGCCGATTTCACGCCACTTGTCCTTCTTGAGGCAAGCGGCTTTCAGGGCATCCATTTGCTTGGGATGATACCACTGCCACTGCACTTCGGTGGCGGCGCGTTCCAGAATCTGCGACCACGGCATCTCCTTTTGCGTGAAGATACGCTGCTCGCACTTCTTCTGCATGGTTTCCAGCGGCTTGTCCTCATCGCTGAAATCCTCAAATTTCTGAGCTTCCTTCAGCGTCTTGACAATCTGCTCCTCGCCGTTAAACTTGTTCTCTTTGAACTCCAGCTTGAAATCCTCAGATGCAATACCGTTCTTGGTGGGGAAATACAGGGTGATGAAGGTTTCGCGGATGCTCTGCAGCAAGGCTTGTATTGCCTTGTCCTGCTGGTTTTCTGCCTCCTTGTACTGCTGGTCGGTGGCAGGAACGTGCTCTGCCTTCATGGAGGCGATGATCTGGCGGATAGCGGTGAGGCGCTTGCTGTTGGAGTAGAGCTTTTCCATCACATTGCGCTGGCCGGAGAGGAACATCACGCGGTTTTTATATGGCGTATTATCATAGAAAGCCTGCAAATCGGGGTGAAGCCCGGTACCGGCATACGGCTCAAATATCACGAGAGCAATTTTGTTGATATCCAGAGAGATTTCGTCTATTGCGGGCAGCACATAAAGAAGCTCATAGCAATTGCGCAGTGACGGCTTGAAGTTGTCATCAAGGAAACGGCGAAGCTCTTTCTTGGCACTTTCGTTGGAATAAGAGTCTACCAGTGTATTCATTTCCGCAACCATGTTCTTGGTGTTTTGGAAATAGTACCGGCCACGGTTATCCTGCTTCAGATACCAGCACTGTGATTTGATTTCCTCGAGGGCTTTCTTGTAATTATTAAGGTCAACATTCGGCTCACACAAATAACCGAGTATTTCATAATCGGTAAGGCCCTGTAATCCTTGCGCGGTTTCGTTCAGGGAAGACATGAGCAGCAGTTTGCTGGCGTCCTGCGCATATGGTATGGTTTCATCTTCATATTGCGCATCAACAATCTCAGCGACAGATTTCCCGGCTTGCGCAATATCATGGCTGATTGCGGCTTCCAGTGACGGCTTTATCTGCTTTATGTAGCTGAGCATATTGCGGTCGTTGAGATCAATGTCAAAAACACTGATAAGGCTCTTTTTCTGTGCATTGCCGCTTTCATAAAACTGGCGGACAATCTGACGCATCAGCTTGATAAGACCTCGGGTCTGCTGGAAATTGGGGTTTTCCTTGAAACGCGCATAGAGGTCTTTGATAGAGGGATGGAACGGATAGGAATCCTTTATGCCGATAAAGGCTTTCTCACCGGCATAGTTCGTTAGTCCGGACTTGCTGGCACGAGTTAAGGCTTCCTTAAAGGCAATAGCGATATCGGTGACATCTTGTGATGCGGAAGACGGGTACGACTCAAAAAGGCGCTTGCGCAGGATGTCATAAATCTCGTCAGAGTTCAACGCGACTGGTTCAATGTTGATAGCGCTGCGGTTAGCTTCGTTTTCAAGCTCCTTAAAGCTGGATTGAAGCAATGCACTGCCGGATTCATAGGTGGCTTTCAAGTCAGAAAACACGAGGCAGACATTGGCAAGCTGCTTCTTCCCAAGCGCAGTAAACAAGTTGGATAACGCAGTGATTGTGACCTTGCAAAGATCGGAGTTACCGACAGTGATCGACTTTGCGTTTTCCAGATAAGGAGGCAACTCATCCATCAGAACAAGGATATTCTGACCTTTTAGCAGATTTACCCATGCGTTTTCACCCGGTGCTTTCAAAGGCGCATACAGGTCAGAAAACAGCTCCTTCTTTCCAAGCTGCTCAGCTATGCTGCCCCAAATACCATAGGGTGCATCACTCTCACGCCCGGAAAAAGCAACAACTCGAATATCACTAACATCATCATAATCGCGCCCGAGTAGTTTTCTCCGCCATGTGGGATTCTGCGCAAGTAAGGCAAGCGCAAGCATATTGTGGGTTTTGCCGCCGCCCATTGCCTGCGTGAGCTTAATCACGCCAGTATCAGATTTCCCCTGAAAGCGTTTGAAGGCTGTTTCAAAGAGAATTTCCATGCCCTTTGTTTTAAAATTTTCGCCAAAAAACTTGTCTGCATCAATTCTTCCTTCGACGAGATCGCTCAAGTTGAGCACATCGTCTCGGGTCGTATCCAGAAACACGCTGTCACGTGGTTTGCAAAGCTCAAATACTGTTTGCATTTTTAATCCTCCCCAACGACTAATAGTTTTTTCTCATACAATATTAACAATGATGCTAATCTCTTTTTGTTTCCATGATGTCATCAAGGTCGCAGTTCAATGCATCGCAGATCTTAATGAGAATATCTGTGGTAATGTTTTCGCCTTTTCCAAGCTTTGCTATCGATGCCGAACTAATGCCGGCGGCTTCCTGCAAGTCTCTTTTCTGCATTTCCTTGTCAATAAGCATCTTCCATAGTTTGTTGTAGCTGACGCGCACCATGTTACCTTCCTCCTTGAGTGCTACTTGTATCCATCATCATGTCGTAGTGCTGTTTCTGTTTCATTGCATCGAATATCATTTAAAAAATGCTTCTACACTCGGTGGCGTTCAAGCATTCTTCAACATAATCCATACCATCGTTCATGCCGACGGAGCTTGCGTTTATATATGCGAGCATTGCGGCTGCAAGTTGGTATTTTTCTTCATCATCGTTTCCGTTTTCATCCTTGTAGTAGCCGTTGGCTTTTCCTTCTATAAGTATAACCTTGCGGAGAGTGGCCCCTTCATATCCGCACAGCTGAAGGAAATAATATTCCAGTATCCTGCGGATAACATTCATCAACGGAACCGCTGATTTGACTTCCTTATATTCGTCCCACAATGCCGCGTAGGAATTCTTGACCGGATTCACATTCATACGTTCCGTTGGAATCTTAGGATTAACGTCATCCGAGAGTTTGATGGTGGACTTGGAGTCCAGCTTGCGTATCAAATAGAACGACACATATTCATACTTGGAGACATAGCTGTAGGTAACCTCTCTGTGGAGGTATGCGTTGTGCGTAAGTATGAATATCTGTTTGATGAAGTTGCCCTCGACCGTTCTGTTACGGTTGTCCGCATTGTTCCTGCATATCTCAATCATCTGACGCACAAGCGTACTCACTATAAAAAGACTGCTGCTGTCCATACTGGAAACCGGGTCATCGATTACAACGATTTTATCCTTCGTTTCGCCTTCCTCGGAAGTGCTGCCGTACACGAGATGGTAAAAGTACAGAAATGCAATAAAGTTCTTTTCGCCCTCGCTCAGATTATCGGCAATTGAGCCATCTGGACGGAGAACTTCATAAACGTGGTCTACGCCGGCCTTTGGCTCCAAACTGAAGCCCTGCATCCCTGAATCACGCAGCATGAGGTTAATACTGTCTTTGGCGGTTTCCGTTTCTACGGTATCGCTTCGTGCCGCTTTTAAATCAATGCTTATTTGTTCGAGCGTAGCTGCGTGGGCTTGTATTTCTTTCTCAAGCCCATCAATCTCTATGCCCAAATCGGCATCACTCTTTTTATAAGCCGCGATGACATCCTTCAGCCGAAACGCAAGTAAGGAGAACGCTGTATCAGTGCATTCAGCTCTTTTCTTTGGTCCAGCGTCAACGACGGCATTGTTGGTGTCGATTTGGGCGTTGATGCCGGCAATGATTTCTTTTATCTCAGCAAAAATAGGTGCGGTTTCTGTCAGAGTTACGACCTTTGCCGGCTCTTCCTGTTTTCCGCGAATTGACTCGACATTAGATTGAATTGCGGCCTTCAAAACAGCCAGTTTGTCGGCAAGCGGCTTTATGTCCACTTTGGGATAAACTTCACTCGGGAAAGTCCCAAGCGGCACAAACAAGTCGTTCGCCGTTTTCCTGTAAAGAGCCAGGAACTCATCCAAGCGTGTAAGGTTCTTCTGATATTTATCGTCGAAGCTTTCTATAACGGTCTGCTCAAAATCGTCATCCAGTTTTCTCTTGCAATAGGGGCAGAAACCGTCGGCGTGTTCTGTATAGGCATCATGACCTTGGCGCATCCACTGAGTAGCTCCGATATCCCGCAAAAAACTCGCCAATTCCGTTGTCGCACTGTTAACGATGACTGTTGACAAAATGTCGTTTCCAGCAAGCGCATCTAAAGCAGTCGTATCTTCAACAGATGCAAAACGGTCATATCGTTTTGCTGTGTCTGCGAATGCGGAATCATAAAGACGCCGAAGTTCCTCAATATCTGTATCTTTCGGAGCATGACGCATTACTTCTTCTGTAAAAGGCTTGGATTTTCCCTTGCCGTCCTGTGTTTTTTCAAATTCTGTGCGAAATGCTTCTTCTCGATCCCAGCAATCTTTATAAAAATCCTTTTGTAGTTTTGCCCGGGCTGCAGCTTTTTTATCTCGCAGTTCTGTGGCAGCGGTTTTTGCTTTGCGTACTTCACCACGGGCGGCGGTTTTCTCGTCAATCAGCTTTTGTGCGGCATCGTTTTTTGCATTGAGTGTGAAAACGCCGTGCATATTACGATAGCTCCGAAAATTCTCGTCAATAAAAGCCTGATTGTAGACCAACGGCAAGTAATCAGAAGATGCTCTGCCGGGGGCATATGTGACACCGGTACCGCTTTGAATAGCCTTCGCCACAGTGGATTTTCCTGTACCGTTGTTGCCGAAGAAGAAATTCACGTAGGTCAACTCGGGTATAGAGGTATTGGTGCCTTTATAGCTTGCGTCTGTCAAATCTATGCGGATAATCTCTGATGAAATTTTACTCACAAAGGCACCTCCTTACATGGGTCTTGGGATACCGGGAATGCCGGCTTCATCCAAAGCCTCGAATACATTTACTTTATGAACCGACCACGCACTGTGATTGAGGTCGGTAATAGCGCAGTCCATATTAAGGTCAAGATAGACTGCATTTCGCTTATCACACAGTTTCTGCTGCTGGATAGGAACGAGCGGCTGAAAGGCAATTTTTATGTTCTTTCCGGCAACCCGTATCAGCTTTAAATATGCGAACATTGCCCACTGGTTCGGGTCGGTGACTCCCTTCATTTCCGTATTCTCACGACAGATGATTGCCGGGAAACGCATTAACTCTGCTTTTCCTTCCTCGGAGAGGGCGGAACATCTGTCAAATATCTCTGCGGGTACAAGGTACTTCGTAAGAGCACGACCCGCCGGAACCGTGATGATATTATCCTTAAACACATCCTCTTCGCAGGTTACAATCAGTTGATAATACTCCTTGCTGAAGGACTGAACCGCCATGAGCTGTTCTGCGCTGACTCCGGGAGTTGCTTGCGGGTAAGTGATATTGAAGTTTACAACGCCGCCGTTTTCGTTGGTGACATTGAGATTTGTGTTTCCAGTTTGCTGTACAGTCGGAGTGATGGCAGCATCGGCTTTCTTTACAGCTATTTCGTTGCCCATATGCCGCCCTCCTTACAAGTTAAAATTCATCGTACCGTTATTCGTCAGATTGAAGTTGTTCTCTCCGTTCTGAACAACATTCGTCTGGTGCTGAATAACGGTTATTTTTTTATCCTCTTTGGCGGCACCTGATGGCTCTTTGTCATCCACGACCTCCGCCTCTATTGTTTCAGTATCTTCGGCGCCTTTCGGGGAGCCTTTTTTCTTTGTTGACGCGGCTTCTTTGATTATTGCTGCGAACAGCTCTGCCAGCCGCTCCCCGGCATTGTGAAGAGTTATCTCTGGCAAATATGGGCAAAAACTGTCACACAGGCTTTGCGTAGCAGCATCAGAGAATTGCTCTATATATCCGATGAACTCTTCCGGCTCAATGTATGCGCTTATACTATGGGCCAATTTCGTTATTTTCGTATTCCCATTGAAGTAAGCCTTGTATGTATCGGGGCTACGTTCATCTAAAGCAACCGCACCCTCATCGGTAATGATTGATTCAAAGATTGATTTAGTAAACGCATGAGTGCTACTGCCGGCACCGATTATCGGAAATAGCAACTGGACAAAGACTGCGAACTCCATTTAATCCCTCCTACCCAAGCCTACCGTAGGCTACCCAACGCTACCGGGTTCTACCAAGTCGATTTCCTATAATGATAACAGAAAGCCGATGACACGCACCGCTCTCGTGAAAAGGACAAGCTCGCACGATCTGAATTTATATTATAGCACATCGAAAGGGGAAAATCTACCCATTTCGCAAATTTCATATTTGCGTTCGCAAAATAGATAATGCAATCGCTGTGCTGTCCTTTTCAAAGAGTTGTCCGCAGGAGCCGCGGATTATACGGCTCTGACAATATATCACATCGTCGAGTGGCCATGAGACGGTGGAGGTTACATAGAGGTTCCCGGAACGGTGATAAAGACCGCTCCCGGAGCTCCGATGTGCCACCACCTTTGTTTCGTGCGCTCATTTTCGGCGAAACGGGGTCTGTGTCCATCGGATGCAGACCCTTTTTTGTTTCCTCCACCGCCCACCCTCGGCGGCAAATCACAGGAGGAAACATTATGCAAAGCAAAGACAAACAGTACCGTATCTACCTCAAGGACCTGCACCAGTGGGTGCCGGTCAGCAAGACCGATTTCGACAACTATTACCGTGACGTCAACGCCTACCGTCGCCGCCAACAGGAGCACGGCCGCTGTGTCTGCCC
>Ga0183101_1002049_pt1 | contig 15452 bp, 12 predicted proteins | sample Biomet3_FD_127790 | JGI IMG/M metagenome (GOLD analysis project Ga0183101, IMG submission 127790) | Microbial communities from bioreactor (seeded with sewage sludge) at LBNL, California, USA - Biofuel metagenome 3 | ecosystem: Engineered > Bioreactor > Anaerobic > Unclassified ... | reverse complement strand
CGCATGGGCATCCGTGCCTTCGGCTGCATAGTCGCTTCCTTTATCTTCGTAGGTCTCGCAGAGCCGTGCCGATGGCGGACAGTGAATCCACCTGTCAGCGCCGGAGGCGGAGAGAATCGCGTGTTGCTTACTTGCCATTTCCGATTGCCTCCGCGTCCTTCATCAGGGCCTCATAGTTTGCCGGGTCGATAGCGGAGAGCTTTGTCGCTCCGTATTTCTGGAGCAGGTCACGTACCTCAGCAGTGTGTCCAGCGCGGGATTTCTCGGCGAGAACAGATCTTACGTCCTCCAGCTTTAATTCCAGCTTGGGTTCTTCTTTTGTAGCAGCAGTTTCAGAAATTTGCTGCTTATCGGAATCGTCTGTGCTGGAGAACTGTTGGTAAAGCCAGTCGGCTGCGTCGTTAATAGCGGCAGCAGCACTGCGGAGATCTTCGATTGTCTGTTTCATGTCTGCCATTTTGCTCATGGGGCCTTTCTCCTTTCATGGATTGTCTTTGTGCGGCAAGAATTGAGAGGTTTCTTGCCAGTCGGGCGGATACGTGGCTGATGGAGTTCAGAAGCTGAATCTCCTCGCGGACGTTCCCTCCGGTGTCTGTGTAACTTGATTTCATCGTGCTCACCTCGCTTCCTGAAGGTCTTTTCTCTGTCCTTCAACTTCCACTGGAGATGAGCAGACAATTTGAGCGGAGAAAAAATAAAAAATTCGGCCACTATCCTGATGAGGGACAGTGGCCGGAATTGATGTGGTTTGGATTATTTGTTTTCAACTTTATGAAGCTCCGTATAGTAGCGCTTCATCTGGTCGGCGAAGGTACGCTGTGGACGACCGAGGGCTTCCGCTATTTTGCGGTCAGAAATTTTCGGGTTATCAAGACGCATCTGGATGATAAGGTCAGCATCGGGATCAAGCTCACGAAAACGGGCAATGAGATGTTCCAGAAGATCATGATCCGCGATAATGGCTTCAATGGAAGGCCGATCATCAGGAATATAATCCGCGAGGGTGCCTTCACCGTCTGGAAGTGGATCATCGAGAGATACGGTGTCAGGAGCATGGTATTCACAGAGATCACATTGGCCGTCACACTTCCATAAATAATGTTTAGGGCACATGCATCTGCCATGATACTGCTCGCGTTTCTGGGTCGCCCAGATTTCCGGGTAGAGGGAGCGGTACTGCTCCTCTGTGATGGGTACGAGTGTGACCTTGGATGGATTCTCCGGGTCACGAAGTGGATAGTAATGCTGATTTGATTGTTTGCTCATTATTCGATTCCTTTGGTTTTCTTGTTGAAATCCGCAGGAGCCGACATCCGTAGAAACAGAAAGGACGGGCAGGAGAAGCTTTAGAAAGCTTCAATCCATGCCCGTCCAGCGGTTCTGCGGATTATTGTTGCCATACTTCTTAAATTGTTGTGTTTATGACCTTGAATGTTCCATCTTGTAGGAATGTGATGACGGTCTTAAAATGCTTATTAATGATCTCTACTGTCTCGGTAATCCCATCGGCACGGCAGACGGTCTTTCCGTTCCCGTTCTTGACTACTTCCATATGAACCTCACCTCCCTTCAGGAACTTATAGGTTCCACACAACGCCTAAAATTTGCCCGTATCGTTTCAACGGGCTCAGAAGGAACCTTTCAGTTCCAAAATTGAGTATACACCTTTAGGTTACAAAAAACAAGATAATTTCAGATCAATGTTGCTTTTAGGTTACACAAGTGCTATAATGAATTTGCTTGAAGGAGGTACGATAAGATGGATATTGGAAAAATGAGCTTAGGCGAATTTGTTGAATATCTCCGCAAAGAAAAAGGCTTGTCCATGCGACAGGTGGCTGAGCTCGCAAAGATTAGCCATACCGAAGTCAAAAGGATAGAGGATGGCGTTCGAAAGCAACCGTCTCCTCAAGTCTTGCGGTTCCTTGCAAAGGCACTTGACACTCCCTATGAAGAGTTAATGGAGCATGCCGGGTATATCGATGAATTCCCGGAAAAGGAAGAAAATTCAACTGCTGCGGCGGGCATTATTGGCGCTGAAGATTTTTCTAAGGAAGAATTAGCGCAGGTCAATCAATACATTGCCTTCATAAAAAGTCAGCGAAAATAAAGAAAGAGTGCGTCCTGTAGATAGAACGCACTCTTTTATTATGCTTATATTCTGATTGGTACTCGAACAAATTGAACGACCGGGAATCGATCTCTGGCCTCGGCTCTAATTGAATCATATAGGTTTAGAGATTTTGTCAAATCCTCGATTGTAATGGCAAGTGCATAGCTTATTTCCATGTCATCAGGGACGTCGTATCGGGTGTGGAGCTCAAGCCATATCTCCCAATCACCGCTGGAAAAGCTGGAATAGGGTGCCTCAAAGTGAAAACAGGTATCCCATTTTTTTCTGCCGTCTGTTTCAGAGGGGTTACTGTTAATTTTAGTTCCGCTTCCATTGATGGAGTGTATTGATCCACTTACATAAGCTTGAAGATAATCTTCTCCTTTATCCTTATCAACAGGTGACAGTGTTACGCAGGTGGCTGTGATCTTTACTTTTTTATCACGCTTTTGCATATTCAAGGTATCACAGACCTGAGGCATCAGGAATTTAACATGTTGCTTATGTAATTTGTTCATAGTTCCGACATGCAGAAAAGTCACTTTATTTTGTGCTGAATACATACTGGCTTCTACATCGGAAATGCCGCGTCCGTAAAGATCACCGTAGAAAGCAGCATCATCACGGTCTATCTTCTTTTTGCCAGGATTAATTGGCATTACAGTGCCATGATATAAAAGTGCTTTTGCGAGGAAAACATTTTCGTTGGGTACCGAAGTTGCTATCTGAGCAAGATCCCCCGAAATGACCGGCGCTGTAAAGCTGGTGCCCGCGTCAAAGGCAAGTTGATTATCCTTTCCAAGCATCATAGAATAATCATCAGCAGGAGCATTTCCTGATTTCAAAGTGGTGCCTGCATAAGTAACAATGTCAGGTTTCCTCATTCCCTTAAATCCTGGCCCGATTCTTGAATATGGAGCGACTTCTAATCGCTTGCTGAGACTTCCGGGATGATCTTGGCCAACAATGGCTCCGACTGAAATATTAAGCATGGAGTCAGATGGTGCGGCGATTCGGATTTCGTCATCATCTAGAATATCTTGAAGAGTATAGTCTTTTTTGTATAGTTCATGGTTGCCGACTGCAATGACGAATTGTACGCCATATTTCATAGCAAGGACATCGAGTTCATATCCAAGATTACTGATTTTGTCGCCTTCAATCGCCCTTTTTCCAGCTGATGAAAAGTTGAATATTTTAGTTACGTCCTTGTATTTCAAGACGGCTTCTTTAATTCGCTTTATCATTGTAGGATTTGAAATCATTGTGGGATCAGGGCTTTCTGGATCAAGCCCACATATATTGCAGTCGATGATCCTTGCACGAGGGGCCATAACTTTGTTGGCAATTTGGATGCCTGTATTTGCAAAGGCGACTTTACTGGCTACGCTTGTTCCGTGTTCTTTGTTTCCGGGCTGTGCGCCGGTAGGAGTCCAGTGTTCAAGAACTACCGGCTCCAGTTCCGTGGGAAAATCCACGCCGGTATCGAGAACTGCCACAATTGGAAGTTCATCAATATTTACTGATGAATCGAGCGAGAATGTATCACTGGCAGGCATACAGTATGCCGGAGCAGTTGAATAAAAAGTTGTAGGTGAAACATGATTGACAAGAGGATCTGCGGAAATTATCTTTAGTCCGGCCAAAGAAACCCCAGCTCTGATGATTCTTGTGTCATCTGAAAGAGAGTATGGATCAGAACGGAGCTCTCCGCCTTCCTGTTTGATAGCTGCAATTAGTTTCTCTTCAATTCGCATCTGGCCATCCGAGCCAAGTTCATCATTCAACTTTTCTTCTTGGAATTCTACATCAAGGATTTCAGAACCAATAGCGTCAAGAAGTTTTAACCGTAGTGAAGGGGATTGCTTATCTTCCGCATCAGGAAACCTGAAGGACGATATGTCTCGAAAACTTTTATTGATGCGTTCTCCGTCCTTGTATTTATTGACACGATCCCTTAGTGTGTCGAATCGCGATGCTGAGGTCACCACAGTGGCACGATGGTCGTCATGTACACTTTTTATCTTTATACCCTCACCGGCAAGGAAGTCCCGAAGTGCCTTATTTGAAAACTTTTCGTCATCAGAAAGTAGTACCTCAAATACGCGGATATCTTCTTTAGTCAAAGATCCAGCGCTTTGTACTTTTGTATAGGCATCAATAATTTCCTGAAGCCCAGATGACAGAACTTTTCCATGCTCAAAATGGTCGACGTCTTCCTTTTTGGGGCCGCGAGGTGGAGTGGGGTCAACATACTCAACCTCTGTTTCTGGTATTAAAAGATGTGGTCTCAGATCATCCATTTACAGAACCTTCTTCTTTAGTGAGTTTATTTATTCGATAAGAAAGTGTGTTATGAGGCATGCCGACCGCTTTAGCAAGTGATCGTATGCTGACCCCCTTTTTTTTGAGCTCAGCAGCGGCTTCAACAACGCCTGTGCCATTGGCATTATTGGTAAGCTGCTGGATAAAGAGTTCAATGAAATCGTCCATGGTAACGGTCTTGCCTGAGGTTATGTATCGCTTGGCAGTGGTAATGATAAGTTCTTTCAGCTGTGCAGTGCTTCTGTCAGCTGTCAGTGCCGACATTTTAGTAATATCAAGTTTGTGTTCAATATTATATTCGTCAAGCCATTTTTGGATAAGAGCAGTTCGTTGTTGATCATCTGGATAACCGAGGTTGATCACGTAGTTAAAGCGCCTCCAAATTGCTGGATCAAGCAGATGTTCATGATTTGTAGCCGCAATAAGAAAAATATTTTCAGGCATGTTATCAAAATTTTGCAGGAGTGCGGTGACAACACGTTTTAATTCGCCGAGCTCATTCCCATCATCACGTTTTTTGGCAATTGCATCAAATTCATCAAGGAATAAGACAACGGGGGTATTTCCCATAGATGAGAAAACCTTGCGCAGATTGACGCTTGTTTGTCCGAGATAGGAAGAAACTAGTCCATCTAATCTGACGTATGCCATAGGTAGCCCAAGTTCGTGGGCAATGGCATGTGCAGTCATTGTCTTTCCACAACCTGGAGGCCCGCAGAGGAGCAGTCGGTTTGCCGCTGGAAGATTATGGGCAGCAAGTTTAGTATTTTCCTTTTGTTCCTTAAGAACTTGAAGCAACAGTTCCTTTTGCTTTTCTGGAAGGATTACATCGTCAAGTGATATGTTGGGCTTAATAAGATCGTAAAGCTCAAGATGACTGTCTTTATCTCGCGGAGCATAGGAAGCGTCGGCTGCAACAGATTGTGTTGTAAATCCTGGATCTTGAAGTGAGGAATAATCGGGCTTTCTTGAAGAAGAAACAGGAGTTGCTTTATATGCTGCAAGGATAAGGCTTGACACCCTTACATTCCCTTTTTTATCTTCGTCAGCGGCTAATTCATCTACAGCCGCCTTAAATTTCAATTCATCTCCCATACAGTGAGCAGAGATGATATTAGCTATGAGCTCAGCTTTCATTTCGGTGTTAGCTCCTTTAATTATATTATTTTCCGTGTAACCAATAGTTTACGCCATGAGGTTCCAAAAGTCAATGGAAACGCTCATAAACTTGACCATGTTTGAACACACAACACTTTCTTTATTGGAAGTCAAAACATATTTACAAATATAAAATTCGAGTTCTCGAAGTAAAATTCGAGTTCTCGAAGTAAATGATTGATAAAAAGAAAAAAATATGTTACAATTAAATCCAAGCTAAATTCAAGAATTATATCGTTGCAATATGGCGGAACCTAATACTCTATAAATACTGTATTCCAGAATTTGAGAGGCAAGAGCATGATATTTAGTTATAAAAAATTATGGAAGCTATTGATTGATAAAGATATGAATAAGCAAGATCTTTGCGTGGTTGCTAACATTAGTTCATCTACGGTAGCAAAACTCACAAAGGGGGAAAATGTAAGCACGGCAGTCCTCCTGAAAATTTGTGAAGCGCTGCAATGCGATATCTCTGATATTGCCGAGACTGTGCCAGAAATTGTTGCAGAGAAGAGATAGGAGCGATGCCATATGTATGATTTTGAAAACGCCAATGATGGCCAGCAAAAAGCCATCTCGACAACGGAGGGGCCGGTACTTATTACCGCAGGGCCAGGAACTGGAAAAACCTTTACGCTTGTACAGCGTGCTATATATCTGATTCAGGAATGCGGGGTAGCGCCGGAGCAAATATTTATTGCAACTTTTACAGAGAAAGCGGCAAAAGAACTCATTACTCGTATAACAAATGAATTAGCTGCACGGAGCATTTCGGTCAATGTCAATGAAGTGTATATCGGCACGTTCCATTCCATTTGTCTTCGGATTATCAAGGAGAACATTGAGTTTACAAGGCTGAAGAAAAACTATAGATTGTTGGATTCTTTTGATCAGCAGTATCTTGTGTTCCGTAGTATCTACAAATTTAAAAATATAGAGAATATCGAGACAGTCATGCCGAACGGCGGTTCGTGGATATGGGCTAACGCTATATGCAGCTATGTCAATAATCTTGCTGAAGAACTTGTTGATGTGAAGGCAATGTCAGAAGATCCGGATATTTCTATTGTTGTACTTTCTAATATAATGACAGTGTATCAAAACCTTCTTGAAGATGAAAACCTGATAGATTTTTCTACCATTCAGACAGAGTGTTACCGTCTTCTCACAGAGAATCCAGATATCCTTGATCGACTTCGCGAGAATATAAAATACATTATGGTTGACGAATACCAGGATACGAACTTTATTCAGGAACAGATCATATTTCTTCTTGCTGGAAAACGCCAGAACATCTGTGTTGTCGGTGACGATGATCAAGGTCTATATCGTTTTAGGGGAGCAACCATTCGAAACATTCTTGAGTTCCCATCTAAGTTTGCTGAAGGTGAATGCAAGATCATCCCACTTACCGTAAACTACCGTTCTGATAGTGATATTGTTAATTTTTATAATGAGTGGATGGCAACAACGAGCGGCTCAAAGTTCAAGTTTGAATGGGGAAAATTTCGATATCCTAAGAAGATAGAACCGCATGAGAAATCATCTATTCAGAGTCCGTGCGTGGTAAAACTGGCAAGTGCAGATGATGAAGATGAATGGCACGAACGGATATTGAGCTTTATAAATAAGCTTAAGGATTCCGGAAAACTGACGGACTACAATCAGCTGGCTTTCTTATTCAATTCCGTTAAACATCAGCGTGTGACTTCACTTGCAACATTTTTGGAGGCAAATGGCATCAACGTATATTCGCCACGTTCAGATATGTTTTTTAAACGTGATGAGATAAAACTGTCACTCGGGTGCTTGATGCTGATGTTCCCGAAATATGTAAAAGGGCTTGAGGATGGTTCTTATCAATTTTTACAACCTGAACACTATTTTTATTATCGCGATTGCATTTTGATGGCGAATGGACTTCTAAAGGATCCAGAAAACACAGATATTCTGAAGTTCATCCGCCAGCACGGAAAAAGCCATGTTGGACTGACAGGGACGACGGATTACGCTTATTCTGGACTTCTTTATCAGCTTTTTATGTTTGAGCCATTCAAGGGAATACTTGATACAGATCTTGGTTTAGGTGTTGTGGATATAAGGCCTACGAGAAATCTTGCGCTTTTGACACAGGTGATTGGAAAATACGAGTATTTACATAGGATAGACGTCCTTGATGCCAGAGAATACAGAGGACAGCGCCGAATTGATCAAGACACCGAAATGCTCTTCAATCTTTATCTTCGTCTTCTGATTGATGGTGGTATCACAGAATACGAAGATGATGCGGAATATGCGCCGAGCGGCTGTGTATCTTTTCTGACAATTCATCAGTCGAAAGGAATGGAGTTCCCGATAGTATTCGTGGATTCCCTTGGTAATACACCAAGGAAAACTTACAAAGACCTGATGAATATAGTAGAAGAAAAATATTATCACCGGCCAGCTTTTGAACCTGTTGAAACGACAAAGTTCTTTGATTTCTGGCGACTTTACTATACAGCCTTTTCAAGGGCGCAAGATCTATTAATCCTGACATGTGATGAAAACAAGAGAACACCGAGTAAGTATTTTTCGGATATTTATAGCGAGCTTCAGAGCACGGATGCGCTCGACTTAAATGAATTTTATTTTAAGCCAGTAAAGAAAGTAAATATTAAGAGTACTTTTTCATTTACTTCGCACATCAGCGTTTATGAAACTTGCGCTCTACAGTATAAGTTCTATAAAGAACTGGAATTTACGCCGATCAGACAGGGCGCAATGTTGTTCGGTACTCTCGTTCACGAAACGATAGAGGACATTCATCGTGCAGCACTACGGAATGAGGAAGTTAAAATCACACCGGAGAACATCTCAAACTGGTTTGATAGTAATTATGCATCACTCATTAAGACCGAACACAGTTACTTGGCTGAACCACAGAGAAACGCTGCTTTGAAACAGGTACTTCGTTATGCTGAGCGTCAGTCTGGAAAATGGGATGTTATTAAACAGGCTGAAGTCGATGTTAGTCTGGTGCAGCCGGACTATATTATTGAGGGAAAGATTGATCTTGTAAAGGGCGCCGGAGATACGGTGGAACTTGTCGACTTTAAGTCTGAGAAAAAACCTGATTTGATTGAGATGAGAGATCGACTGGAGCACTATCGACGCCAACTTCATATTTATGCTTTTCTGATCGAACAGCGCACCGGCCAGAAGGTAAGTAAGATGAATATATATTATACTGGTGAGGAAAATGGGAACCCGATGATCACATTCCCATATACCAAAAGTGCTATTGAAGGAACTGTTGCGGCCTTCGATGACACGGTACATAAAATTTTACGGAAAGATTTCAAGCATAGTTGTAGTGATCCAAAGACATGTGCAAACTGTGATTTCCGGTTTTATTGCAGCAACAGATAATTATTCAAGATATTATGCATACAAAGAAAGCGGAGGAACTATTAAATGGATGAACAGCTTACTTTTGATTTTCAACCGGCTAAAAGGCCGTCAATTAAAGGATTCCCTGAATTGAGATGGACAGGAAAAAGACCGTATACATCTACGCAGTATTATCCTGCACAGCTTCGTGAAAGATATGGAGATGAACAGAATGAATGGATTAATAAGATCTTTTGGGGAGATAATTTGCAGGTGATGAGTCATCTGCTTAAGGAATATCGTGGAAAAATAAAACTTATTTATATTGATCCTCCGTTTGATAGTAAAGCCGACTATAAAAAGAAGATCGAAGTAAAGGGCATCGGAAAAGCAGAAAGCGATAGCTCATCCTTTGAAGAAAAACAGTATGGGGATATTTGGACTAATGATGAGTACCTTCAGTTTATGTATGAACGGCTCCTTTTACTTCGAGAACTCTTATCTGATGACGGGAGTATCTATGTGCACTTGGATGAAAAACGGTCACACTATATTCGACTGATTATGGATGAGGTGTTTGGCCAAGATTGCTTTAGAAGGGAAATTATCTGGGATATCACAGTTTTATCTGGATTCAAATCGCAGGCTCAGAACTGGATACGCGGACATGATGTAATTTTTTATTATGCTAAACAGCCAGGAAAGGTGAAATACAATAAACTATATCAGCCTCAATCAAAGAAGTATATTGCCAGATTCAACAAAGTGGACGAGGACGGTAGACGTTATTTTGATGGTCGAGGTGAACGTCGTTATCTTGAAGATGTCTTGAAAAAGGGAAAGCCATATGGAGATGTGTGGGCAGATGTTCTATCATATCAGACACTTAGAAATAAGATTTCTGAAATAACAGATACTTCTGAAGTTGAGGACTTAAAAACAGAACTTACAGAGGATAGAAGTTTATATGATGTATGGGGCGATATTATGTCTTTCCAGCAGATTCCTACATCTGTTGAAAACAGCGGATATCCTACTCAAAAACCGGAAGCTCTTTTGAATCGTATTATTTTATCGGCAACAGACCCAGGGGATCTTGTTTTTGATTGCTTTATGGGAAGTGGGACAACACAGGCCGTAGCAATGCGCCTTGGCCGCCGATTTATTGGGGCAGACATTAATCTAGGCGCAATTCAAACGACTACTAAACGTCTAATTTCTGTAGCTAAAAGCTTGCAAGAAGAGCAAACGCGTCCACAGCTTTCACTTGTTCAAGGCGGAAAGATAAAAGAGAATAGCGAGGAATACCTTGCGGCAGCTTCCGCAAGTGTTTCCACTGGTTTATCCGAAGAAGACAAAAGCAACGCAGAAGAATACCTTATGCATACATATCTCTTTGAAACAGCTCTGCCATTTGCTCTTGCGTAAGCCACACCGTTTCGTCCTGCATACTGACATCAATCTTTGTCAGACCGTCTTCGGTCTGGTATATGATTATTTCTCCACGGTCATCCATGATGTCATCCTCCTATTCGTGTATTCGCATAAGAAAATGTTGTCAGATATAATATCATTCCTCATTCTTACTGCCATATGGAGCCGAATCCTCTGCAACCATCGACACCGGCATTTCATATTCTGAATATTTGTATGGCTGATCAAGAACATTTTGTTTCATCAGCATACTTCCAGCGTACATTTTGTAACGTATACCGCTGGCGATAGACATCTCTTCTGCGGCCTCGGCTTTCGCTTTTACCACAGAATCATCAATCATATTATCACCCTTGACCTCAATAAGTTGGTATGATCCATCCTCCATCTTTGCTAAAAAATCCGGATAATAGCGCCGAACACGTTGTGATTCAGGATCATAATAAGCAACAGAGAGATCTCCCTGATTAGAAGTGAACATGCCTGTAAAATAAACTTCTTTTACTTTCTTACTAGAAACATATTGCAGGAAACACTCGCGTTCAGGCTTTGAATCGAAACAATATGTATCTGCGTGGAAACTTTTTGCAATTTCTGCTGAAGTAAAATTATTGTGGTTTTTAGTAATAACAAGATCATCCGCAGCAGAAAACTCATAGTACCCTGCATCTTTAGGTTCCCGAAGTAACACAACGTCAACATCTTCACTTTTTTGAACACTTTTAACTTCATAAAGTGTATCAAAGATTTTCGGTATAATTAAATCATCAAGAATTTCATTGTGCCTATTAACCGCCTCCACAATTTCTTCTGCTCCACCTACAGACTCATGAATGATTCGTGCAATCAATAAGCAAGGTATATTCATATAGCGAGATATCTCACCGACAAGAGAAAATTCGCTATATTTCATCTGATTTTTAATTTCATCAATATTCGTTTCCTTGGCGGCCATGTCGAGACGTATGCTGCCTTTTTCATACATTTTTGACTCGTATTTTGCCTCGTCAATCTCGTTAATGGCAAAATCGATAGGTTTGGAATATCCTCTATTTCTTAGAGAATACTCATGCCAAATTTTTTTCATACGAATACTTCTTGGCGGCGGAAGAACACGAACCTGATAGGTGTGCTTATCTTTTTTAGAGGTTTTTCCAAGCTCTGTAATTTCCATGTCATAGTTCTTTTTTAGTTCATCATTAAGCGTGTCATAATTTTCCTTTGACAAGAACACCGATGCCATAAGTTGTTCATCTGTCAGTTTTCTCAGGCACCGCATAGTAGCTTGAAGTACAAAAATCTTTGAACTTGGGCTACGGAATAGTGCTATTCCAAGCAACGAGCGGCAGTTCCATCCTTCACGCCCTTTTTCAACAAGAATAATAAACTGCTTTTTACTTCCCTCTGTTCCAATAACGTCAAGATTATTGAAGTTATGAATGTCATCATCCTTTGTTACTGTAGAATCTCCGGTATTGACAAGTATCGTATTAAGAGGAATATTAAGTTGGCTTAGTACCTTTTCAACCATAGGCCTTACAACATCTGTTGCCTCCGCTACACCGGCTGCAAAAATTGCAAGCTTTGGCGGTAATCCTTCATATGTTTTGCCACCATAGCGTTCCCAGAACATTGTTATAACCTTATTGATAAATTCTTCGTTCTTTACGTTATCAAATCCAATAGGATCTGCATCTTTAAGAAAACCGTTTACGATAGACTCGTTTAAGCCATAAGCATAAACAACCTCTGGAAGCACCTGTTTATTGACATATGGCGTACCAGTATAGTTATAACAAGCTACAATAGATGTTGCTTCTGCAAGCATATTAATCGTATTACGAAGCGTGGTTTTATTTCCACTACCAGAGCGTAATTCCTTCTCAAGATTTGCGCCAAAGAGATGATGAGCCTCATCCACATATACGCCCAATTGTGGAAGTCGGCAAAGCTTCTTGAATCGTTGATTATCCATCAGCGTTGCATCATCCCATACATCGTCATCATCCTCATTATCTCCGGAATACACATCAGCAAGAAGAGATCCGGATCCAAATAGCACATCTACAGGTTTGTCAGCTTTGCGCTTCTTCTTTACGATTATTTTCTGATTGTTCGAAATGATAATATTAAAATCAGAATCATCAATCGTATGAAGAGTAATTCCACTTTCTTCAAGAAAATGGAACTTGATATTAGAATCAAGTACATTTGCATACTCAGGTGGTACAACTTTCGTTTTGTCAAATGTCATGATTTCGCGGAGTGATTCTAATACCGTTTTATCTGGTGCAAACACAAGAGCATTATGACAGAAGCGCTTATCCTGAGGGTATTTCTTAGCAAGCAAAAACTCATAAAAAATACATGTTGCCATAAGAATTGTTTTACCAAGTCCCATGGTGAGGGCATAAATATAGTTCGGGTACTTTTCCCGATACTTTTTCATCTGCTTGAAAATGATCTCATTTTGCTCATCGCCCATATCCATCATGCTTCCCTGACCGCCTTTATGCACCGTATAATACGACCGGTCAGAGAATTTATTCTGACGTTTTCTCCAGTCATCAAACATTTCATGGACTTGAGGATTACCCATGAATTCTTTAATAAAAACGTACATCTCCAGAGCCTCAAACTGCGGAGTACGCAAAAAAGCTTCAGGAGTTTCCTTTTTATCATTATATGCAAGGAATTTCTTTGTCAAGTCGTTATAGCGAGAACGGATCTTTCCTCTATTCGTTGTATAATAAAACCATAGTTGCTCATAGAAAGCGAAGTCCTCAATAAATTTTGTGGAATTATTTGCCATAATCTTATACCTCCTGTTCCAGCGATTCAGAAAGGAGATCTGTTATCTTCACTTTGATTGTTCCTGCACCATCTGGAATAGTATAGATGCCTAAAACTAAATCATTTTTTCCTGGTACGTCTGTAACAGAAGGCTGCATTACAACGCCATCATAGTTCCAATCGATCATAATGGATTCTACAAGCTGACGCCAGTCTTCCACATAGTCCTTCTGAAGTGAAAGTTTCTGCATAAGATTCATTGGGTAAAAGGAACGAATAACAAGCTTACTTCCTTCACGGACTATTTCTGCTTCGGACTCTCGCTTCAATTGAAGATCAGCCTTATCACGAAGAATATCAACTATTTCAACATCAAACTTATAGTTGTCTTCTTCCTGCTCAAATGAGGCTTTCAAATCAGGTTCATGTCCCATGCAAACAATTGTAATCTTCTCAACCGGCTGATTTGGATTTTCCTCTTTTCGTTTTTCATATGTCTTATATGGTAGATTCGCTTTCAAGCCTTCAAGGTCAGCCTTGGTTGCTATCCGATTAACAGGCATGATCTTTACCATTCTGCCATCAAGCTCGCCATCCCAAACACTTCCATCTGGAAATGATTGAATTTCAAGTGCTTCAACAATGAGATCGTGTGCTTCTATCGGATTTCGAAAAAAATCATAATTGTTGACGTTGTACACTTCAAAGCCAGTATACTTCAAACTACCATCTATTGCGTTAATCCCCTTGGACGTTAAGTAGTCTTCTGTGAGTTTCTTCTCTTCTTCGGACAGATCAGTATTTTCTATGGAAGCTGCAGCAAGATATTCCGAATTATCTTCATCCTGCTTGGCATCTTTTAGAAGTGAAAATTGAGGAGCTTTGTTTTGTTCAGGCTGTAGTGAACCCGCAACACAAATAAGCCTTTTCGTTGTCAACTGTATCGATCCAAGATTGATATCAGCACCAATAAATTTTCTGCCCATTCTCATTGCACACATTTGTGTGACGCCACTACCCATAAAGAAATCGGCAACAATATCTCCCTCGTCTGTAGTTGCTGAAATTATTCGTTCAAGTAATTTATATGGCTTTTCTGTGGGATATCCCATTCGTTTAATTCCATCGTTAGGATATCTTCCTGCTATAGCCATTTCCCACCAATCTTCAGGGATTTTCCCATCAGCAAGGTTATAGTCTCCGGCAATAAACCCAGACCCTCTTAGTCCCTGTTTGAAGTTTCCTGTCGTTTTTTCATCGTGGGGGACTCTAACTGCATCGGCATTAAATTTCCAAACATTGTAAGTTTTGCTATACCAATAAATATCGTCGTGTTTGCGATTGAATTGGCGCATTCCAGGAGAACCTGGCCCAAAATAGCACCATGCTATCTCATTGACAAAATTCTGAGGCCCAAAAACCTCATCCATTAAGCATCTCAATTGATGAGCTTTATGCCAATCACAATGAATGAATATAGAACCAGTATCAGATAACAATTCCCGCATTATGATAAGCCGCTCATACATAAACTGAAGATATTCATCATTTGTCCATATATCACCATATTGCTTTTCTTCAAAAGATGAACTATCACTCGCTGCTTTTCCTATGCCTTTAATTTCAATAGTTTTCTTGTAATCTGCCTTGCTGTCGAATGGAGGGTCTATATAAATTAAGTCAACCTGCCCGCGCATTGTTTTTAGAAGATGGCTCATTACCTGTAGATTGTCACCCCAAAAAATCTTGTTTATCCAGTCATTTTTTTCTTCTCCATACCTCTCACGAAGCTGCGCAGGATAATATTGCGTAGAATGATATGGTCTTTTGCCCGTCCACCTTAATTCAGGAAACCCTTTAATCGTTGGACGTTCCTTAAATTCGAAAGTCATTTGTTCATCCATTTGTAGTTCCTCCATTCTCATATCTACCATTCTTTATATCTTATCTGTTGCTGCAATAAAACCGGAAATCACAGTTTGCACAAGTCTTTGGATCACTACAAATATGCTTGAAATCTTTCCGTAAAATTTTATGTACCGTGTCATCGAAGGCCGCAACAGTTCCTTCAATAGCACTTTTGGTATATGGGAATGTGATCATCGGGTTCCCATTTTCCTCGCCAGTGTAATATATATTCATCTTACTTACCTTCTGGCCGGTGCGCTGTTCGATCAGAAAAGCATAAATATGAAGCTGACGTCGATAGTGCTCCAGTCGATCTCTCATCTCAATCAAATCAGGTTTTTTCTCA
>Ga0183101_1000940_pt1 | contig 15462 bp, 13 predicted proteins | sample Biomet3_FD_127790 | JGI IMG/M metagenome (GOLD analysis project Ga0183101, IMG submission 127790) | Microbial communities from bioreactor (seeded with sewage sludge) at LBNL, California, USA - Biofuel metagenome 3 | ecosystem: Engineered > Bioreactor > Anaerobic > Unclassified ... | reverse complement strand
ATCCATATAGAAGGTGTTGCTCGAAAGCATGTAGCCGCGTTGGACGTAGCGGTTGGTGAGAAGGTAGGAGGTCGATTCGACGGTCGAGTTCAAATCGCCATCAGCCACGATAAAAGCGCCGTGCCCTGGGATTTGACCATATTCGCCCAAGAGGTTCGAGGTGAAATCGACTTGGTCAAAGTAATAACGATCCGGAATGAAGATATCGCCTTGCTTTAATTGGGCGGAGATCGCGCTCACCGAGCCGATATTGAAAATGAGATAAGGCTCGAAGCGGGCGATGATCATCGAAGTCGCAATCGTCGAAAGGTAGCAGCTTTCGCCCACCGCAACCACGACAACGGCTTGTTTGGAAAGGCTGCCTTTATAGTAAAGAATGTCACCGAAAAGCGTCCCTTGTTCCTCCAAGGTCATCTTGGTCTTGAAATAGAGGACGTCGTCTTGAGTGACGCCAATAATCGCAATCATGCCTTCGCTCCTTTCTCCCGCCGCTTCTTCTCATAAGGATTCTCGGTCAGGAATTTCACGTAATCGTAATTGGAAAGGGGCTTGCTGTAGAAATAGCCCTGAATCGAATCGAGACCCATTTTGCGCAGAATATTGACTTGGGCTTCGCTTTGGACACCTTCGGCGATGACCGACATTTCAAGCGAGTGACCAAGGTCAATGACGCACTGGACCATGTCGCGGGCTTTCTTGTCGATTTCGATGTCGTCGATGAAGGCTTTATCAATCTTGAGGGTATCAAAAGGAATCTTCTTGAGCGAAGAGAAAGAGGAATAGCCCACGCCGAAGTCATCGATGGCCGTCGATAAACCAATCTGTTTGAACTTCTTCAATAAGGCTGCGACATAAATCGTATCCTTGGCCGCCACCGATTCGGTCAACTCGATCTCAATCAGAAGCGGATTGACTTTGTATTCTTGTAACGTCGCTTGGAAATAATCGATCAAGCCCGGGTCATAAACCGATTTCCGGCTGAGGTTTACGGAGATTTTGAGCAAACGTCCATCGGCTTCTTCCCATTTTTGAACGTCTTGGCAAACATGGCGGAAGACATAGCGGTCGATGTCGATGATCTTGCCGCTATTTTCAGCGAAAGGAATAAACAGGGAAGGCGGTAAAACACCACGGATCGGGTGCTTCCAGCGAATGAGGGCCTCGGCTCCGAAGAACTTCGCGCCTTTCAAATCGTATTTCGGCTGGTAATAAATCTCGAGTTGCCCGTCGTCAATCGCCCGCTTGAGTTCGTAAGAAAGATCGCGGTTGGTTTCGTTTTGTCCGACCATGTCGTTCGAGAAAACCACGACTTCATCGGAAAGACGAATCGAGAGGTTGTATTTTTCAGCGTATGCCGCCCGTTGAACAATCTGTTCGGGCTTATCGCCCGGGGCGATCGGATAGGCGCCAAGAAGAATACGGCAAGCCGGCAAATTGCCTGGCTCCTTCAAGGCTTTGATGATTTGCTCGGAAAGCTCCCGCAATTCTTTATAGAAAGATTGGGGATCGTCGGTCTCTTTATAAATCAAGAAATCATCGAGGATGTTGAAGGCATAAAGGTATTCTTTTTGATCGACCCAGCGCTCATAGATGCAACGGAAAATGATTTCGTTGATCTCTTTGACCGCATCGGCGCCATAAAGGGAAAGGATTTCGCTGTTGAGGTTCTTGATGCCTAAGCAAGCCACCACGCCCCGAAGCTTTTTCCGCTTCATTTTGCTCGTGAGAGCGCTGATGAAGGAGGTTTCGGTATAGACAAAGTGTTCGTTTTGGAAGTATTCCTTCGTTGAGGCCTGCTCGCTCCGGATGCGCTTCCGCTCGCTCAAAAGATAGGAGATGAGGACGATCGTCGAAATGGATAAGACGTTATCAACGAAGAAAAGAACAGCAAAAGTCGTCGTGATCGTCCCTTTGGAAATTCGGGTTAATAACAAGCCTAAATCGCCGCCGATAAAGAAACCAAGGAAGACAAAGGAGATCAGGATCGCCCAATTGTAGAAGCTCAGTTTGTTGTTTCTCATGCTTTCTCCTCCATTTTATCAGTGTTGCCCTTTTTCTTCATCGTTTTCATGAGTCGTTTTTTCTCGGCGTCCTTTTCTTTTTGCAGCGATTCGCGCATTTCGATTTTATAACGTTGCTTTTCCGTGAAAAGATAAACGGCCTTTTCGTCATTGAAATCGATTCCCGCCCTATTGAGGCCCAACAAGATTTCGTGATCGACTTCCGCCTGCTCCGAGCGTTCGACCTTAATCAGGTCCACGAGCGAGGTTATCACGATGATGAGTAACGGCACCAAGCAGCAGACCGGAATGAACCAAATCTGTTGGGCTGTGCTTAAGAAACCGCCCAAAGTATCGCTGTGGAAAACGATTTTGCCCAGGTAATACTTTTCGGGGACGATGTCGCGCGTCGCTTCCGAACACGTCCCGCCGGAATAGCCTTTGCAGGTCTCGGCCTGAAGGTTATCGCCCCGAGTATAGAAGATAAAAGTGCCATCGCTGGCCGTCGTGATTTCGTGAACGCGGTGCGAGACCACCATCGGTTGCTTCAGCGCGGCGGTGAGCTCTTCGCTATAGAACGTAATGACATCCCCGACTTGAATCGAGGAGGCCGGTTCTTTTTTCAGCACGACACCGGTGCCGACGTTCAAGGATTCAGACGGATTCGCGGTATTGACCATTGAGTCAGTCAAAACCGTCATGAAGGAATACCCAAACAAGGACGGAACATTATAATTGCTCGAGCGGCTCCGGATGATCTGAATTTGGCAACCCACGAGGAAAACGATCAAAAGGCCCAGAATCCAATTGAAAATCGTGGAGAGGGTCTTCTTGCCTTTTTTCTTTTGCTCCGCGCTCTTCATTTATCGCCTTTCTTCTTCACGATCGGTGCGAACTTAATCGATTTTTTAATCGGGGCCAGAGCCGGGGAGGTGGGTTTCGTGTGACGCAAAGCGAAAACCTTCTCCTTGTTTTCGGAGGTTGGGCTGGGTGTTTTAGCAATCGGCAAAACGGGATTGGTGGGACGGGGATGGCCTTTATTAACCATGAAGAGGAACTTTTCGTCCTTGCTCTTCTCTTCCGCTTCTTTGCGCTTTTCCTCGGCTTCCGCTTCAGCGATCTTCGCTTGAGCTTGAGCGGCCTTTTCAGCCGCGAGTTTCGCCTTTTCTTCCGCGGCGATCTCCGCCGCTTTCTTGGCGCTTTCTTGCGCGGCGATTTCCACTTCCTTCGCATGGGCTAAAGCGGCTTCGAGCTTGGCTTTTTGTAACGCCTGTTCCTCGGCCAAAGCCTGTTGCTCTTTTTGCAAGGCCTCCGCTTCGGCTTCTTTCTTTTTCTCGAGGGCAAGCTGTTCTTGGCGCTCCTTTTCGGCCGCCGCCAAAATCTTCGCGTCGTCGACTTTATCTTCGACCGCTTCTTTCTTGACGCCCTCACGGGTCTTTTCAAGGAGTTCTTTCTCTAAGCGAATCTGCTCTTGCCGGGCTTTTTCTTGCTCCAGTTTCTCACGGGCGAGCCGCTCCTCTTCCACCTTCTTTTGGAGGGCTTGCTGGGCGGCGATGATCTGAGCGAGACGCGCTTCGAGTTTCTTCCGTTTGGCGGCAGCCAGCATCGCTTCTTGCAAATCCTGCTTCCGCTTGAATTCGGCTTGCTTGGCGGCAATCTCAGCGGCTTTCTTCTTCTCTTCGGCCAAACGACGTTCTTCAGCTTGTTTGATCTCTTTGACTTTGTCTTTGTCCGGGGCGGGCGTTCCTTTGGCCCGTTTGACGTTATCGCCGGCTTCAGGGAACTCATAATAAGTGAACTTCCCATCGAGGAAGGTCTCATCATCCAGCGACAAAAGAACCCGCGGGGTAATCTTCTTTTTCTTCGAAAGGGAAGGCGAGACCTCGCTCGAATCGATCTGGTGGGAAGCCAAGGTCAAAATATCACCCATGATCAGGCCATAAATCTCTTTGTAATAGGTATCGTCAAAGCTTTGATTGGTCTCTTTGACAGAGTAATCAATACCGAGTTTTTCATAGGAGTCGATGAACTTCCAGAGCTCATACGCCTTGTGATAGGTCGGGCTCTTAAGGAGCAAGTTGGTCATCGAAAGGGGGTTATGGACGGGTTTCGCCCCGCTCATTTTCTGCATAAAGGGGCAATGAAGATAGAAACTCGCCCGGTCGCGGAGCCGCAAAATCTTGGCCAAGAGTTCAGCGTTATGCTCCTTTTGACCGTTATCATCGGAAGGACGGGAAACCTTGATGCGGTTATCGCATTCGTAAGTGACTCCGTCGATCGTGGTGACGTTATGGATTAAAAGAACATCCGAGTTCCGGGTCTCGCCGTGGTCGCGGATGAATTTGTAGCGGCGTTCGATGAAGATGACGAGTTTTTTGATCAAGGTCATCACGAAGCGGTTTTCGTAAATCTGGAAATCCTCTTCGGTTGAAATCGAAAGGATCTTATCCGGGGTGACATTGCCTTTATCATCGATTTCCCGGACGTATTCGCTGTGCATCGCCAAGTTCTGGACCGACTCGGAGGTGATGCGTTTGGCTAAGGCAGCCAAAACCACCTGGGCATCCTCCTTAATGAAGGTGCGCGGGTTTTTGATGATCATGTCAACCGCTTCGAAACCCGTCTCTAAGTTGGCGACCCATTTTTCATCATAGATCTTGTTTTCTTCCCGGGACCTCTGCACGATGAAGCAATCATCCGAGTGCCGTAAAACGTCGGCCAAGTCCGAAAAACCTTGGCGGCTTGAAACGAGGGAATCAATCCGTTTCTGATACGTTTTTTGCAAAGAGGTGAGCTTCGTTTTAGCCATAGAGAAGCTCCTCAGCCGTTCATCTTAATGAGTAATTGAATCTTGTTGCGCGACATCTTGAATTCGTTTTTGCCAAAGAGCTTGGTGAGTTTGGCATCAAGTTCATTGAGCTCATCGCGTAAGAAGGCGATATTGAGGGTCTCGAATTTCTTCAAGATCTTGTTGCAGAAGATATAGTCGACCGCTTGAAGCTCAGTGCCGCCGCAGGCGACATAGCACGGAACGAAATCCTTCATCTGTTTCACAATACGGTTGCCGAAGGCTAAGTGGAACTTCGAGATGACGAAGCTATCGAGTTCGCCGAACTTGGCTAAGACGGACGAGGAAATCGGATAGTTGGTCTTCGCTTGGGTGAAGAGTTTCTCCAAATACTCGTAAGGCATCGAAATGCTTTCGGTGAATTCATAATCGAAAGGAATGCCCTTGTTATCGAAGAAGATGGACATGGCACGATCGTAGACCTTATCGGTGATGGTGAAGGTCGAGTCATCGTTATTCGCGGTACCGACGAACCAGATGTTCTGCGGAATGAGAAGCTTACCATCTTTGAGGTGCTTCGGATCATCGCTCTGGGGCGAGGCGACCATATCGATGTTCCATTCGGAAACGTTCGGCATTTCCATGATGGAGAGGAATTCGGCGAAGTAGTATTCGATACGGGCCAAGTTCATTTCATCGAGGACGATGATGTTGGGATCCTGACGGTAGGTCGCTTCATAGACCGCGCGTAAGAAATCGGTCTCGGAGAAGCGTTTGGTAAATTCGTTGTAGAAGCCTAAGAGTTCGCTGCGGTCACGCCAGGATGGCTGAACCGAGCAAATGGTGGCCGGATTTTGGAAGAAACGGCCGAGAGCGTACGGCATGGAGGTTTTGCCCGTGCCGGAAATGCCTTCAAGAATGATGATCTTCGTCGTGCCCATGCTGGCGAAAAGGGCCCACATCGTTTCGATCGTGTAATACAGGCCTAATTGCGAAGCGCAGAAAAGCCGGAAGCGTTTGCAGAGATCTTCGAGTGAGATATCCTTTTCGCCCGAAAGGGTGATGTTGGTATCCAAAGTCGCGTATTTCTTATCGACGGCGATCAAACGCGGGAAGCGGACATCCTTGTTTTCATCCACGACCACTTCTTCTTTCTTCTCGCCGGCCGCGGCGGCGCTGACTTCGGCCGGGCTTCTTAAGCCCAGCTGACCAACCTGAAGCGAAAGAACCCGATTCTTTTCCTGAATCGAGTTATAAAGTTCGACGTTGAGTTTCTCGACTTCATCACGCAAATGATCCTTATCGACTTCGGTTTTGTAAAATTTGATGTATTTGCGGACAAACCAGTAAATCAAGAACAAAAGACCGCCAAGGAAGGCGACGGCTAATAAGGCAAAGAGGACGAACATGATCCAGCCACCGACGCCAAAGCCAGCCTGGTACTGATTAAGGAGGTCATGATAATAAGTGAATTCGCCCGGAACCGGTCCCCACGGATCGGCGTAGCGCATCTTGAACCAATTGCCTAAATTCGTAAAGAAGGCAATCAACCAGTTTTTTAAATAGTTGAAATAATCGCTCATATCTGGACTCCTTTAACTCTTACTTGCTCTTATAGTAGCCTTTGAAGGCGAGATTCAGATCAAAAACCCCCGATTCGACCGAATTCACCACATCGAGGTCCCATCCCTCAACATAGACCGTGACCACCACCCGTTTAATCGTCTCGGGTTTGGTTTCGTCATAGGCCGGGATATAAACCAAGGGGTAAGCCTTCTCATCTACTTTGGAAAGCTCGCTTAAAGTGTACGTTTTTTCGTGAGCGATTGAAAGATGACCTTCGGAAATTGATTTGTCAATGTCGAGACCCCCATTCGCTATCGGGTTGGTCCCCGAGACAAATCCCGTCAGATTCTCACTGGAGGGCACTGCGGCGCGCGAGGCTTCGTCATACTTGAGCGAAAGCTGAGAATCGGCGTAATTATATTCGCCATAGAGAATCTCATTGTGATTCGAATCGATATCGTAATAAGACGAAATCGGCGCCCCGGTATTAAGCCGTCCCGCAAACGCGGTATTGGACGAGGTCGTCACATTCGGTTCATAGATGTAAAAAGCGCTTTCGGAATAGAAACTGACGCGGAGACAATCCTGAACCTTATTGAGATTGGCGACTTTGTAGCCATAGATATCCGCTAATTTTTGATTGGCGGCCTCATTGGCAACAAGGCTCGTATTTTCGCTGAGGAAGAGGTACATATTCTTGCCGGATCGGAAATAGAACTCGAATTGCATATAGCCCGCTAAAGCCGTGGCGGTCTCGTGGGGATTTGAACCCGCGTAATAACCGATTTTCAACTGGGGTTTCGTATTGGCGAAAACGGTGCTGCTATTGAGCCAATCGCTCCCATACATCGACGAGAGATCAAGGAGGTCGGTCGGATCATAACCCGGACAATACTCCTTTAAAGTCGTATTATCGATGCTCGGCGTCCCACTCGAATCCGTCGAATCAAAGAAGGTGGTTTGACCATCTTTCTTAAGCCCAATGCTAAAGTCTTCGTTTTTGTAAAAGTCGATCGCGATGTTGCTCGCAATCAAGGTATCCGCGACCTTAAACCAAGCAAAGGTGGAGGTCACTAACGCGGAAAGCGTGAAAGAAAAAAGAGCCAACGCGATCCAAAAGATTCGATTGTTGGTCTTTAGTCTATCTTTGAAATTCGAATTCTTTTTCGTTGGGATTGCTCCTGGGCTTAATTAGCCGACTTGTTGAATGGCGGAGAAGTGCATCGAGAAGGTGACCGATGAATTCAAAGGCTCCTTGCCAATGCAGTCCGGATCATTGCCTTCGAGCCAAGTCACGACCGTATAGCGGACGATGCCTTGGGAGGCCAGATCGGTATAAAGACGACTGAAGGCGATCGAATTAGAAACAAACGGCTCGGCAAAGCCGACGTTTTCAGCTTTCATATTGCCGCTGATTTCGGTCGGTAGAATTTTCGTTCCGTCATTTAAAACGGTGCAGAGACTAATCGGGTCGCGATACTCCACTGTCCCATCGTCCTTAGTGAAAGGAGTTGAGGAAGCCTTGGCGTAGGTCGTCATCGAATGGGTGATCCCTTCCGGGAGCACCAAATTCTCATAGACCCGCATCCGGAGAATCGCAATCAAAGAAACGGCCTGGTTGGAAGGACTGCGGTAATCATCGATATTAACGGAGACGTTGTACGATATTTTTTCGGTGGAGGAGTTTTTGATGTAGAAGGTATAGACCAAATAGTTCGGTCCATTCTTCGCTCCGCCCACGTCACTATCGACTTCGGAATCCTCCGGAATAATATCCGCCGCGATCACGTCCGCGCTCGTGAGGCCCTGCGCGCGTAAATAAGAGCTCTCAGAACCATCTGAGAAGCTGCTCTCCGTGGCCATGACCAGTTTAGCTGTGTCCGCCTCGTTGAGTTTGATGGAGAAGTTGCCAGAAGTTTGCCCTAAGAAGGCCAAGATGCCAAGGATCAGACAGCCGGTTCCGCCGATGCCGAAAAAGAACCATGCAACGATTCTGCGTTTTCGACGTTTGACGTAAGGCTGAGTCTGCTCTTTTGCAGCCATGACTAAAATCCCTTCTTGAAAGACATTCCTCTTATGTGAAACTACAAGGAAATAATCTCATCATTGACCTTAAACTCGGACCAAACTTTCGTTTACCATTAGAACACGTGGTCCGGGCTCTTGATCGCTCGACAAGCCCTTAGGAACAAAAAAGGATGCTAACTCAGTTGCCCACAAAGATAGTTTTTTCTTTGTTCCTGGCAACTGGCTACCATCTTACGAAGGCCCTTGTAGTTTTGCGTCCCCAGATTTCTCTAGGTTTGCTTTTGACAGGAATAGAATAGGCGGATCTTTCATCAATGTCAAGGGCTTATCGCACGAGCGTGCATACGCGCGCAACCATATTCTATATAAGGGGATCCTTAAGAAGGCAAAAGAAAAACGGCTTGCGGCCGTTTTATCTCTTTAATCATCAAGAAGCTTATTTCTTTTCGGCAGGATCGGCAGGTTTATTTTCCGCGGACTTCTGCTGCTCGGCTTGGAGTTCTTTGAGCACTTCTTCACGCGCTTGACGCTTGGCTTCTTCTTCGATCGCATTCTTTTCGGTCTCGTTCAAGGTGCTCTCACGCTTCACGGCGTAATAGATCAGATAGCCACCATCAACGAGGAAAATCAATAAAGCCGGGAAGACAATAACGAAGAACAACAAAACACCATTCGTCTGCAAAGTTCCGAGAAATGCACCGTTCTTTTTGATTTGCTGCTCAGCAGTCAAATTGGCGTCGAACTTACTATAAACTAAGATGGCAACGACCAAACAAAAAATCAGAACTGCCACTTCGACTGCCCCTATAATGATGAATGTCCGCTTTGTTTTCTTGTCCATAAAAAAGGTTCAGAACCTTTAGATTGCCTGTATTGTAGCATATTTTAGGCGAGAGACTCAATCTTTTTTAAAACTACCAAAAAACAACTGAACGAAGAGACTTTTATCCGATGTCCTCTCTCCCCATATTCTTATTCCTATTATATTAGGGGCGGCGAGTGGCCTCGGATCCCCTCTGAATTGCAAAAAATGAATGAATATTGTTGTTTTTCTAAAAACCGATGGTATATTAAAAGTGCGCTTGGGAGCGAAGATCTTGCCCAAAGATCGAGTCCTCAAGAGGCAATGCCCACATAGTCGTTAATAGCGACGTTACGAAAACCATTAGAATCCATCGCAACAATGAGACGATTGTTTCATTATTGAAAGGATTCATTTTTTATGAAAAACAAAACAAAAGCCGTTGTCGCTCTCGCTTCACTCTTAGCTGTTACTTCTGGTATTGGTGCTTATTCGACCTTCGCTTGGTTCACTACGACTCGCACTGCGCAGGTTAACCTTACTTCTGCAAAGGTTTACAGCAGCTACGGCAAACTCCTTGTCGCCTATGGTGCCAGTGCCACTCAGCCGAATCAGGGCACCGCGTACACTCCCACTAATGGCACGGCTGTTGACGGCGTTACGCCGGTGACTGCTATTGATGCCACAACTGTTGCCGAAAACGAAACCGATATCTCGGGGTCGGGCAAGATTGGTGAATTCTTCAAACCGGTTTGGATCCCTGGCCATGAGACTGAGACGGCTTCTTCGGTTGACTCCAAAACCAACGGTGCACCTGATGGTGTCTCATATTACATCGCCTTCACTTTAACTTTCTGGAATAAAGGCACTACCGCTATCGATGTTTATTACAACAACACTGCTGCCATCACCGGAGCAGATGCCGCTGGCATTGAAGCCGCTAAGGCCACTCGTGTTGCCGTTACTGATGGCACCACTCTCCAGAGCGTTTGGCAAGGAGCCACTGATACCGCTTATAAGTACGTTTCGAGTGCCACTGGCACTGCTTTCGGAACCGTTGGCGCGACCACGGATTTGACTCAAAACACCGCCGGTTTCCACGCTGGTTCCTTCGCGAATACTGTCCAAAAAGGCTTCACCGCCACTGAAGGTCAGACTCTTATCAGCAACCTCCCCGCTAACACGAGCAAAAATTTGATCTTCACCTCTTGGATTGAAGGCACTGCCACTGCTGCTGATAATGATTGCATCGGCGGAACTGTCAATCTCACGCTTGACTTCGCCGCTCTTGAGCACTAATCGTTGATTCGTTATTTAGCTTCCGGCTCTCGAAAGGGAGCCGGAAGTTCTCCTACAAATAAAAAAGGAAGTTTAGCGAAAATGCAAAAGAAAACACAAGTTATTCTTGGTTTGTCCGCGATTGTCGCTGTCACTGCTGGTGTTGCCGGGGCAAGTACCTTTGCCTGGTTCACCACACAAAGAACCGCTCAGGTTAACTTGACAAGCGCCAAAATTTACAATACGACTTCGAAATTATCAATTGCGTACGGTACTACCGATGGAAGTATCACTTCTGGCGGTTATCGTTCTGGCCACACCGATATCATTGATGTTGTTGGTTCGACCAACGCTTTGATGACCGATGTCTCTGGCAACGGTGTTTCGCTTTATCGACCGGATTGGGTTCCGGGCGGTGAAGGAACGGCTGCTTCTGCCATCAATAAGATGACGAATACTTCGCCTGCTGCCACCGATTATTACTATTTAAAGTTCTCCGTTACGTTATCTAATGACGGAAACTCGGCCATGAAAGTCTTCCTTAATACTGGGTCGAGTGTATTCGCCCACGTTCCGGATGGCGGATCGGCAACCGAGGCCAGCACCACTGCTGCCAAAGCGACCCGTGTTGCCGTTCTTGATAATAGCCAGAATCTGATTACGACTTGGCAATACAACACCGATCAGTCGACGACCAAAACGGATTATAAGTATTTAGCTGTCAACTCGGGCAAGAGTATCTATGGCGTTAGTGGTTACGAAGAAAAGGCCATCGCTTCGACCGATAAGTTCCATCTTGGCGATTTCTCAAAGGTTTATAATGGATTCTTCAGCGGCGATGCGACGACGAGCGATCAATACCTTTGCAGCCTCGCAGCGAAGGGCACGACTGGTGACAGCCAAACCCTTTGGTTCGTTATGTGGCTTGAAGGCACTTCGACCTACGCCAAGAACACTGACACCGTCAATGCTGTTGGTGGCTTAGTCGATATGACCATCAACATTGCTGGTTATTGATTCTTCAATCTGATTCTCCAAGAGCTCCGAAAGGGGCTCTTTTCATATGCATTCCACCACTATCTATCCTTAAAAGAGGGTTTTAGAGAACAGAAAAGAGAAACCCCGGAAAATCGAAGGCATCCTAACTTCATTAAAGATTTTCTTTATTGAACAGCTCTTCAAGAGTCAAGAATTCAACGCCGGATACCGGAGGATGGACCGGATCCTCAGTAATGCAATAGCAGCGGCTTACCTTGGCGTAGTCTACTAAGTTATCAATTTCCTCATGGAATCGTTTCGTTGAAGAAAAGCGGAAAACGACTTGCACGGATATATGCTGATCACCTTGATCGGCAATAAAATCGATTTCCTTTTCTTTGGGAGTGGCTTTACCAGATGAATCGATGCTTTTGTCATCGATGTAGCGCTCGACGAGAACCCGATAACCTTGTGAAATCAAATCCAAATACACGGCGTTTTCGTAGCGTTTGGTCAGATCCGGATGAAAAGACATTCCAGCATTTAGCAAGCCAAGGTCAACGCAATACAACTTATTCCGGTCGGCCAAAAGGGTCTTACCCTCAAGGCCTTTTTGCGTAATCGATTCCAAAAGATAAGTCTTTTTGATGTCGGCTATGACGCTCGATATTTCAGCAGTTTTCACCATTCTCTCTTCAGGCTTAAGCCGGTTCCATTCCTTTGCTCCGATAATTCCTTGGGCAATGGTTTCGGATTCTGTAAAATTCGCGAGATTCGCGAGTAAATACGAACTCGTTCGCTCCGCTTCTGTTTCGCTCAATCCTCGCTCTTTCGCTTGGTCAAGGATGTCGCTGATGAAGACGTCATTAAGCAAAGAAGATAGAACACTCTCTTTGTCCTCTTTTTTCGCTAAAAGAACCTTAGGGATTCCCCCATAACTTTGATATTCAAGGACGCTCATTTTCAAGACCTCGTTAACCTCGCGGTAAGATAAGGGCCGGATAAGGAGCGAGGAGGTCTCGGAACCAAATTTAGCTAAGATCTCGGAAGAGGTCAGCTCCGATGTGCTTCCTGTAACATAAAAGTCAATTAACGGGAAGCTTTTAGCCAAAGTTTTTATCGTCTCGGCGAAGCCGTCTCCAGCGAGCTGAACCTCATCAACAAACACAAACGAAAGCGAATGGTTTCCCCTTATCTTTTCAAGGATCGATTCTTTCAATTTCTGGGCTGTCCGAATGCTATCGTCTGGAATTTTACTGAGGTCGATCGAAGCGATGTTTTCCTCCTTAAAATGTTTTTCGCCAATCAAAAAATTTTTAAACAGCGTCCCTAAAAGATAGGTTTTCCCGACCCGGCGTAGCCCGGCGATAACTTTGACCGAGGCTTCTTCGCCAGGTTGATTTCGATGATCAAAAAGCCATCGAACCTCATTTTTCCGTGCAAATTCCATGGATACCCCCTAAATCATCGTTTTGATGACATCAAGTCCATTACGGAGAAAAGTCGAAAGACTAACCAAATAGAAGCCTTCGCTCGTCATTTGGCTCGGAACATCGGGGAGAACCACGATGATTTTAGGAAAGCCGTTGCGAAGTTCTTTCATTGCTTCTTTCCCCGAGGCCCCGTCATCCCAAGAGAAAATAACGAACCAGACTCGAGAATTTTTCGAAACGAGAAAACCATTTTCGATTTGTTTAAATTGGCGTTTTCCGTCGATGGATTTCTGACGATTAACAACCGAGACACTGAGTGTGCAGCCATCGACAATCAGCCGGTTATAAAGGGCAATCTCTACTGCATCAATAAGCCGCAAATCGAACGAAAGAGCTGAAGGATGAAAGCAGGAATCTAAAGGCAGATGGGTCGGAGCGGTACTCAAACGGGTAAAATTATCCGCATTGACCCGCGGCAACTCGGAAATCGCAAAACATGCAGATAAAGCCCGTGTGTACTTCAAGAGGGTATTGTAAGAGAATTTCAATTCGTCCTTGCTCAGTTCACGAGCATATTGGTTTTTCGGAAAACCACCAAAACGGCAAAAGGAGTCAAAAAGCCTGGCCAAAAAAGACAAATCATCCAAATGAAACTGGCTTTGGACGAAAAGAAGGATTTTGTTCCGCAAATCCTCAGTCGCCCTTTTCGGATCCGCCGCAAGGAGAACCGAGGGTATCCCACCGGCTAAAAGATAATCCGAAACTTTATTCTTTTGACTCCCTTTTGATTTGATTAACGTCAGATAATCGTCATAACTTAATGGCACAAAATCGAGAAAGACACACCGATCGGCAAATAAAGTTCTTTCCGTTTTCTTCGTAACCCGGATATCCAAGTCAGCCGTAGCGACGCAGGAGATATGAATCAGGGAGTTCATCGAAATAATAAAAACTGAACAATGGCTTATTCTCTCGATATTATCAATGAGGTAGAGCGCTGGTTTTCCTGATAAATCATCGCTTTTGGCTGCTTCAAATATTGATTTTTCAGTGGCACCATTATTATCTTCTACCGCAAAAAAGCGGATATTCCAATCCGGATGGGACGCTTGAAAATTTTCGGACCACTGATGAAGGAAATAGGTCTTGCCAAGGCCAAGACAACCTTGAATAATCTGGACCCGATGAGACCCTAGACCATTCTCCACTCTTCCGCTTAAAGATTTACGTAGTTCCACGTAACCATACTAATGACATTTTATTAGAATATCAAGTTTTATGTCATTTTATTTTAAAAAATATTGACACAATCGAATTATTTTAATATTTAGGACTTCTCCCCACCCGATAACGATCAACTCCCTATAATTCGGCTGACTTTCGATATCCGCATCAGAAAAGCCCTGCCCCTAGAGTTCTTCTATGGCAGGGCTAGGGATTTCAATAAGACAAAGCCACTTAACCGTTGGTCTTCTTATCTTCTTCGATGATCTCAAGGGCTTCTTGCTCCGACAAGATATAGAAGGGAATATCCTTCTTTTTAGCAAGATACATCGCCTTATCGGCGCAGCGAATCAGATAAAGCGGGGCTTTGATCTTCGGCGACATCGCACAACATCCAGCGCTGAAGGAGACCGGTAAGCCAAAGTTACCTCCATTGGCGAAGGCATCGTCGCACTTCTTTAAGAAAGCTTTGGTCTTTTCTTCATCATAACCCGGCAAAATCGCGATGAATTCATCCCCACCAAAGCGGTAAAGACTGGCGTTAAAGGGTTTTTCTTTCATCAGACAATCGGCAAAAGCCCGTAAGATCTTATCGCCCATGATGTGGCCATAGACATCGTTGACTAGTTTAAAGTTATTGAGATCGGTGAAGACCAGCATCAAATGATCATTGGGTTTAATCCCATTGACAAGGTTGAGACAGCTCTCTTTATTGAGGAGGGCGGTCGTGAAATCATGCCGGGTCCGATTCGAATACTCGAGGAGATACTTCTCTAAGATCTTCAGCCGACGGAGACAGACGATATAAGCCTCTTTCTCGGGCCAGGAATAGACGGAGCAGGCGTAAAGATAATGCTTGGATGGGGTGGTGAGAGGGAATTCAAAGCAATAACTCCCCCGTTTCCCTTCCAGATGGCGGATCGCCGTATAGATGTCACTCCCGCTAATGAACTTCTCCAAATTCAAAAAGTTATTGCGGGAGGCCAATAAACTATCAAAGTCCACGATCCCCTTCGGTAAGCCTAAGCTCGCTTCATCGCCACAGAGATATTCAAAGGGATAATGCGGGAACGCTTCGCCCGAATGGATGGCGTAAAAAACTTCTTGTCCATCCGCTGAGGAAAGCAGGTAGGGCATGAACGTATGCTTAAAAGATATCCGTGCCTTCGATAAAACGGCTTTTCGGCCCGTTTTTGATTGAAAACCCATATGTCTGTTTGGCTCCTGAGTTTTCAGGAGGCCTCGCGAAAACTCAGGAGGCCTTCAGATCGTCGGGCAGCGAGTCCGACCAAGGCATGAGTTCCGAGGCATCGGCTGAGCCTATCCTCTCGAGGACGTAGGCAAGGTATCTCTCGACATTAAGTT
>Ga0183101_1000206_pt1 | contig 15489 bp, 10 predicted proteins | sample Biomet3_FD_127790 | JGI IMG/M metagenome (GOLD analysis project Ga0183101, IMG submission 127790) | Microbial communities from bioreactor (seeded with sewage sludge) at LBNL, California, USA - Biofuel metagenome 3 | ecosystem: Engineered > Bioreactor > Anaerobic > Unclassified ... | reverse complement strand
ATTGGTGCGCTGAATGCGGCGCTTCGCCGCTGGAATGGATGGCCAAGCTCGGGCCGCGCTTCAAGCTTTATCACATCAATGACCGGGGCTGTAAGGCGTTAGGGGCGCTCCCATCGATCGTCAAAAGCGATTCGGCGGAGTTGGGCCTAGGGAACTTGCCGCTTGCGGATTACATCAAAGAGGCGGAAAGCCTTGGCGTCGAGGCCATCATCATCGAAAGCCACCAGAATTGGCTGGAGAATTCGGGGCTGGCCTCTCTCCGCTATAGCGTGGGGTATTTGCGCAAGCATCTTTAAGCTTTTTGCCCCGCTTTTGCGGAACGATAAAAATGCAATCTTTATGATAAGTCCTTGCAATGGTATCTCAGGAGAGTTGACCTAGAATTACAGGGTAATGAAAGCGCTTTATTGGCGCGAGATATCCTGAAGGAGAAAATTATGGCTGAAGCCAAAGTCGCCGAAAAAGGTCTCAATCGGGCCAAGCAGTGGCAGATTGCCCTTTTCCCGTTCAACAATGCCGCGACGAATTGTTACATGGCCTTAATGACCTTCATCGCTTATTATGGCGGCTATTATCTCTTCGGTGGCTTCACCGGTGGCGCCGTCAGTGCGGTGGCGATCAACGTCGTGACCCAAGCCGTCAGCTTTGTCATCATGGGGATGCGCATTTTCGATGGCATCACCGATCCGCCCTGTGGCAGTTGGATTGACCGAACCAAAGGCAAATGGGGCAAATTCCGTCCCTTCATGATCGGCGGCAACATCATTCTCGCCGTTTCGGTTCTCTTGATGTTCTTCGCGATCCGTTATGTTGGAATCGAATGGCTTCGTTGGGTTCTCTTTATCTTATGTTATGCCATTTATGTCCTCGGCTATACCGCCCAATGCGCCTGCACCAAAGCGGGGCAGACCTGTTTAAGCAACGATCCCCATCAGCGCAGTCAATTCGCCCTTTGGGATATGGTGGGCATGATCGGGTCGATCGTTCTCATTAACGCGATCGGCAGTGGCTTGCTTCCGATTCTCGTCAAAGGCATCGACATCACCGAGACTTTAGCGGATGGCACGAGCAAAGTCGTGACCTTAGGCACCCAATACAATCCTCAATTTTATAACATCCTCGTTCCGATCACCGTCGTGGTCTCAGCCATCTATACCGCCATGGCGGTCTTGGCGATTTGGAACAAGGATCGCCCCGAATTCTGGGGGGTCGACGCCAACGCCAAAGCGGCGACGTTTAAAGACTACCTCCATATTCTTCGCGACAATTCGCAGATTCGTTGGCTCGTGCTCTCGAGCGGTTTCAACAAACTGGCCTCGACGATCGCAACCTCGGGGACCGTCGCTTATCTTCTCTACGATATCATGATGAAACAATCGGGCTCTTCCTATAATGGGCTCTATCTCCCGGTTTATGTCCTCTCCTTTGTCTTCATGGGGGTCTTCTTCGTTTTCGGCACCAAGACGGCCTCAGCGAAAGGCCAGAAGCGGGCGATTGTCCAATACACCGCCTTCGCGCTCCTCTTCTATGTGGGTCTCATGGTGATGCTCTTCATCTGGGATCCGAGCAATCCCGATAAGGTTTTGACGCTCTTACGCTGGGATGCGAACCATAAGATGTATCTGACGATCAACCTCTTCACCGTGATTTGGATCATTCTCTACGGCTGCGGATACGGCGCCTATAACTGCTGCAGCGAAATGTGCATCCCGATGGTCGCGGATTGCACCGATTACGAAACCTACCGTTCGGGCAATTACGTCCCGGGCATCATGGGTACGATCTTCTCGCTCATCGATAAACTCGTTTCTTCCTTAGCGACCGTCTTCATCACGCTATTCACCGTCAATCTCATTCCCGCCCTCGATGGGGCCTTACCTTCGAGTGGCATGGATATCTCCGCCATCGAAGCCTCTTCTTATCAAGGCGTTCGCCTCTCCGCGATCATCACGATTTGCTTATTGCCGATGATCTCTTGGATCATCACTTTGGTCAGTATGTATTTCTACGAGCTCTCGGGCAATAAGCTCAAGGAGATCCAAGCCGTCAATGCGGTCCGCAAAGAAGCGATCGCCGGCGGCATGAGCAAAGACGAAGCGATGGCCACCTGGGTGAGCATCGATCAAGTTCCGGCTGAATTCATTCCGAAAGAGAAAATCCGTTTGAACAAAAAGACGGGTCAGCCTCTCGAAGCGAAAAAGCCGAACTTCCTTGATAAAATTTATGGCCAAGTGTGGACGAAGCGGGAAAAGAGCTCGTCCGCCCCATCATCCCACGCGATTGAAATCCCCGAGCAATATCGGAAGAAAGAGGAGCCTTCTTTATGAAATTAACCTTTCGTTGGTATGGCGAGAATGATTCGATCCCTCTCGATTATCTTGAGCAAATCCCCAATCTTTCGGGCGTCGTGACTTCCGTTTACGATAAGAAACCCGGTGAAGTCTGGGATTTGGCTTCTCTCGAGCAATTGAAATGGGACTGCCAAGCTCATAATCTCACGATGGAAGTGATTGAATCGATTCCCGTGAGCGAAGAGATCAAATCCGGAGGAAAAGAACGCGACGAGCATATCGCCGCCTTCAAAAAGAACCTCGAGCTTTGCGCTCAAGTGGGGGTGAAATGCGTTTGCTATAACTTCATGCCGGTCTTCGATTGGCTAAGGACCAACTTGCACCATCAAAACGCCGATGGCTCGAATTCGCTCTCCTATTGCGCTGCGGATTTCGCGAAAATCGATCCGCAGAATCTGCATCTTCCAGGGTGGGATGAATCCTATAAACCCGAGGAGCTGAAAAGCCTTTTAAAACGTTATCAAGCCATTTCGCATGAACGACTCTTCGCCAATTTGGTCTATTTCCTCAAGGCGGTCATTCCGACCTGCGAGAAAGTGGGAATTGTCTTGGCGATTCACCCAGATGATCCGCCTTGGGACGTCTTCGGCTTACCCCGAATCGTCTCGAACGAGAAGGATCTTGACTGCCTCTTGGCGGCGGTTCCTTCCAAAGCCAATGGTTTGACCTTCTGCACCGGTTCCTTAGGGGCGGGGCGCACGAACGATTTGCCCCGTTTGGCCGCGAAATACGCGGCGATGGGCCGGATCCATTTCGCTCATTTGCGCAATGTCCGTTATGATGATAATCAAGGCTCTTTTACCGAAGTGGGTCATTATTCCGGCTCCGGGTCGCTCGATATGTACGCGATCGTTAAAGCCTTGGTCAAAAATGGCTTCAATGGTTACGTCCGCCCCGATCATGGCCGCAACATCTTCGGCGAGGATGCCAAGCCCGGCTATGGCCTCTACGACCGGGCCTTAGGCTGTGCCTATATCAACGGTTTATTCGAAGCGGTGGAAAAATCTCAAAAGGAGAAATAACAATGAAAAAAGAAGAATTGCCCTTAGCGGTGGACTATACGAACAAAGTGGTGGTCATTACGGGCGCCGGTGGCGTCATTTGCTCTTGCTTAGCCGAGGCTTTAGCCCTTTCGGGCGCCAAGGTCGCCCTCTTGGATTTGCACCTTGATAAAGCCCAGGAGTTTGCGGAGATCATTAAAAAAGAGGGGGGTATTGCCGAAGGTTTTGAATGCAACGTTTTGGACAAAGCCTCGCTCGAAAAATGCCACGAGGACGTCGTCAAGAAACTCGGAAGCTGCGATATTCTCATCAATGGCGCCGGCGGCAACAATCCCAAAGCCACGACGAGCCAAGAGTATTACGAGGAAAAGAAGAGCGATTTGGATGTCTCCTTCTTTGATTTGACCCAAGATGGCGTTCAGTTTGTCTTCAATCTCAACTTCCTTGGCACCTTATTGCCGACCCAAGTTTTCGCCAAGGATATGCTGGGTAAAAAAGGCTGCAGCATCCTTAATATCTCAAGCATGAATGCTTTTACGCCTTTGACCAAAATTCCGGCCTATTCGGCCGCCAAAGCGGGCGTCAGCAATTTCACCGAATGGTTAGCGGTTCATTTCGCGAGGGAAGGCATCCGGGTCAACGCGATCGCCCCGGGCTTCTTCTCGACCGCCCAGAACGCTTCGCTTCTTTGGAACAAAGATGGTTCGCCGACGGAACGGACGGGCAAGATCCTGGCCGCGACGCCCTTTGGCCGCTTTGGCGAAGTCGAAGAACTCGTTGGTCCGACCTTATTCTTACTTGACGCGAAAGCCAGCAGTTTTATTACCGGCGTGGTTTTGCCGATTGATGGTGGCTTTAACGCTTATTCGGGCGTTTGAGACGCGCGCTGTTCTCCTCGGCGCAGACGATGAAAAAAGGACTTCCCTGAAAAGTCCTTTTTTTCTTTGAAAAAAACCGAAGATTTCTCTTCGGCCGTTTCTTTAATGCTTCTTGCCCCGATAGCCATGGGAATCATGGTTATCGCTATGGCCGTAAGAATGGCCCTCGCTATGAGAATAGCCATGATGATCGCTATGCCCATAACCATGATCATCGGAATGGCCGTAATTCCTTGAAGAAGAATGATGAGAATAGCCTTCGTGCGAAGAGCGGCCGTAACCGCCGGAAGCGTGATCATCATCGTGATGATAGGAACTGTGGTGGTAGGAGTCGTGGGAGGAATGCGAGGCGAAACGCTTTTCTCTCGGCGCGGAGTCTTCGCTTGGGCGTTCGGTCTTTTCGACGTGAACGTTCTTGCCTTCGAAAACGCTATTCTCGACGCCACTAATCACGGCATCGGCTTTGACTTTGCTGAGTTCGAAGAACGAGAAGGTGCCTTTGAGATAAACATCGGCGAAATCCTCAGGTTTCACGCCAGCGGCGTGGGCGGAGACGAAACTCTTGAGATTCTCTTCATTCGCCCCGTCTTCGAAGCCGATATTGATGAAGAAACGCTGGTTGGCCGGATCGGTCACAAACCGTTTCTTTTCTTTATTCCGTTCGATGCTCTCGCTATGTTTAAAGGAATAGTCCTTTTCCTGGGCCACATCAGAAGCGGGGGCTTCCATCTTTTCCTTGAGCATCACGGCGGCCAACTCTAATGGGGTGACTTCGCTGCCTTCTTTTTCGCTTAATAAGGCGCAGGCTTCTTCGATGGCGCTCGTTTCAGCGCTGAGGTCTTGATGGAGTTTCGGTTCGAGGTTTTCGAGGTATTTTTTCATAACATTTCCTTTGTCGATCACGTATTCCGTGAGCGGAGCATGGCTCATCGTCTCGTATTTTTTAATCAGCATCGTCTCGCTCGGCGTAATGAAGGTATAGGAGACGCCGGATTTATCGACCCGGCCGGTCCGTCCGATCCGGTGGAGATAGAATTCATCTTCCTCAGGGATGTCGTAGTTGATGACGAGATCGACGTCATTCACGTCGATGCCACGGGCGGCGATATCGGTGGCGACCATCACGTCGGCATCGTAGTTGCGGAAGGCCTGCATCGCCTTATCCCGCTTGTTCTGCGAGAGATTGCCTTGCAAGGAAGTAATCGCGTGCGAGGTGTTCTTCTGCAAGATCTTCTCAAGTTGTTTGACTTTGTGTTTGGTCCGGCAGAAGACGAAGGCTCGGGTGAAACTCAGACTATTGAGCAAAGCGGTGACCGCTTCGGTCTTTTCTTTTTCGCCAACCCGGACGTATTTCTGAGCGATCTGGTTTTCTTGAGTGGGGGTCCGCTTGATTTGGACTTTCTTGACGTCGGGCTTGAGGTAACGTTCAGCGACTTTCATGATATCATTCGAGATCGTCGCGGAAAATAAAGCGGTTTGATGCGGTGCGGTGACTTGAGCGATGATCTTGTTGACGTCTTTGATGAAGCCCATTTCGAGCATTTCATCGCATTCATCGAGAACGAGATAGTGGACCTTTGAGAAATCGAGGGCTTTCTGATTCAATAAATCATTGAGACGACCCGGGGTGCCCACGATAATTTGCGGTTTCGCTTTCAAAGCCCGGAGTTGGGTCGAGATCTTTTGCCCGCCATAAATCGCCACATAATGAAGGGTGGGGATGTATTTGGCGAACTTCGCTAATTCTTGAACGACTTGGATCGCAAGTTCCCGAGTCGGGCAAACGACGAGCGACTGAACGACGGTTAACGCGGGATTGCAGCCAACGATCATCGGCAAAGCATAGGCGGCGGTTTTGCCCGTCCCCGTTGGGGCCTCGCCTAAAACATCCTGACCCGCTAAAAGGGCGGGCAGCGTCATCTCTTGGATGGCGGTGAACTCTTCATAACCCATTTCTTGGAGGGCTTTGAGGAGGGTTTCGGGAAGTTGTAATTCGTTGATTTTCATTTTTGAGGCACGCAAGCATAGCACGTTCGGGGCGAAAACAACATTTAAATCGTTCGCGATTCCATCAAAGCCCTTACAGGCGAGGAAGCGGGGTTTTCTGTTATCTCCGCAAAACCCTCGTCTTTCCCATTTCATTCCTCTTTTCCTTTGTCTTAAGAGAGAGCCAAAGGCGCTTGCAAAAGGAGTGAAAGTGTATTTTTTATCTCCCGAGCGATTCTTGAAAAGAACTTTGCTATAATAGTTTTGTAAGTTCTTGTTCTTGAACGATCGCAATCCGTTTTGCCGATGATCACCGCGGGGTTTTGTTTCTTTCGCCACTCGGTGATTCCTCGAGGGAAAGAAGGCCTATCCCATGGACGAACCCCTTTCGAAAAGCGAAGAACGTTTTATCGAAACCAGCCCGTTGGCGCTGGGGCTTTTCCGTGTCGCCGGCCCCCAAGTGGATTTGTTGGCTTGCTCGCCTTCTTTCGCTTCCTACGTTCAAGGCCTCGTTGGAACGAAGCGAGAGGATTTTCTTTCGCTCTTGCGTGAAGATTGTTCCGCGGTGGATTTTGAAGTCATTAAGCGCGACTACGATGTTGGCCGCCTTTCGCTTAATGGCGCTTTCCAAACCCTGTTTCGTCTGAAAGACAATACCGGTCATTTCGCCCCGTTTTCCGCCCAAGGCAAATTGGTGAACGAGAGCGGAGGCACTCAACGGCTTTATCTTTTCCTTTTCCCAGTCGACGGGGCGGTATTGCGCTCGGTGGAGCAAAAAGAAGAGGAAGAAAGGCAAAGCCAGCTTTTCGATGAAATTCTTTCGACCACGAAAACCGCGATTTTCTGGAAAGATGCCCAACGGCGTTTTCTCGGCGCCAATACGGCTTTTCTCGATTACTACGGTTTCGCTACCGAAGCCGCGATTTTGGCAAAAACGATGAGGATATGGGCTGGCACAGCGACCCTGATCCCTATAAAAACGACGAACTTCGCGTTCTCAAGGAAGGCATTTCGACTTTCCGAGTGCCTGGGAAATGTTTGGCCAAAGGCGAAGAACGCAACATCGTTGCCAGCAAGAGCCCTTTGATCGTCGGAGGCAAAATCATTGGACTCGTTGGCAGCTTTGAAGATGTGACTTTGGAAGTTCGCCACAAAGAAGAGATTGCCAAACTCAACGAAGAGCTCACCCGAAGAGTCTATGAACATGAACGTCTTATGGCGACTTCGGCCGTGGCGATCGCGACGATTCATTTGCCCGATTTGAGTTTGGTCGAAGCCAATGACAGCGTCTATGAGATTATGGGGCTTTCCCGAGAGGAAGCCGCGGCGAAATACCATCATTCCTTGTCCGAATTCTTCGCGGGCGAATCCCATCAAGAACTCGACCGCTTCCTCGATGAAGTCCATCGCGCAGTTCAGCAAAAGAAGCCGTCATTCTCTTTCTCATTCCATTTTCCTCAAGTCAAAGGCTCTTTGTGGGTTTCCGGCGCTGGTTCTTTTAGCGCTCAGGACCCGAGCGATGTGGTGGTGGTCTACCGCGATGCCACTGACATCATGGAGACCCAGCGCCGCCTTTTTCGCTCGCTGAAAATGAAGCGAAGAAAGTTCCAACCCTATCGCAAGAAAACGCCCGCTTGAACTCGATGATCGACGGCGTCCCTTCGGGCTTAGGCACCTTGCAGATCATCGACGGCGTCCCCGCCGATCAAATCCAACTCAACCAGTTCTTTTTTTCTCGAATCGATGTGCCTTCGGCGCAAAACGGTTTTCTTTCCGTCAGTGCCTTCCCGGAATGCTTGCACCCCGATGATCGAGAGAATTTCGTCTTGGCTTTTAAAAATCTTCTCCGCGATAAGCATTTGGTGGCAAAACAGTTCCGGTTCCGGAACCGGGCTAACGGGGCCTATACGTAGTCCAGCGTTCGGGCCTTGATCACCACGATTTCTCCCCATGTGGAAGTGGCTTATATCGTTTTTACCGACATCCAAGAATTGAAAAAAGCAGAGAAAGGCCTCCGCGAGAGCCAATATTTCTACCGGCAGGCGGTTAAAGCGGCGGGTTTGAAGACCTGGACCTATAACCTCAAAGATCATAGCGTCTCAATGAGCGATGGCGATTACTATGGAACTGAGATGGAGAGTTGGGGCGTCGGCTCTCACGTTGAGGATGTCCCGAAGACGATTTTGCCCTTAATCGATCCCGCCGATCGGCAAAAACTCGAAGGACTCTATCAGAAAGTGGATCGTGGCGAAAGCGCCTCGGCCGAAGTTTGGTTTTCGGCCCAGCCGGGCAGAGAGCCCCATTGTGAGCGAATCACTTATTTCTTCCCCGGCGGAACCGCGAGCGATAAGGCGATTGGCTTAGGCCAAAACATCACGGCCGAAAAGAAGGTCGCGGAACGCTATAAACGGGAAATCGAATACCTCCGGGCCAGCGACGACAGCAATCTTTTGGCTAAAGGCCATTATAATTTGACGCAAAATCTCGTCATCGGCTATTCCACGAAAAAAGAAGGTCTCTTCGTCGCCAAGGAAGGCACGCGGTATACGGATGCGATCCAAGCCTTCTTCGATTTGCCTTACCGCGAAGAAGAACGGGAAGAACTGAAAAAAGCTCTCAATCGGGATGATCTGTTAAAAAATTCTCAGCTTGGCGATGTGAGCGGAAACGTCATCTATCGGCGCAAAATCCCGGGAGCGATGCCGATTTGGCTTTCATTGTCTTATCACACTTATATGATGCCCGAGACGGGCGACGTCGAACTTTTCTGCTATGGCTACGACGTGAGCGAGAAGATGGAAAGCGTCGAGATCATGCGCATTATTTCCAAGACCGAATTCGATTATATCGGTCTCATCTTCGTCGAAGGCGGTGGTTTCGAATTCATCGAAAAAGATCCGAAGATCCTCTTCCCGGAAGTGCGAAAAATCATCCCCTTTGAAAGCTTTCGCGATTTCGAGAAGAACACTTTTATCAGCGATGAAAATCGTTCCGTTTACGACCAACTCACCAATCCTGAAAATATTCTCTCCGCCTTAAAGACCTCTGATCATTATCTTGGGAATTATCTGCGGAATGAGGCGGGGAAGATCCACTGCAAAAAGCTTGATTGCGCTTGGCTGGATAAAGAAGCCAAGATTCTTTTGATGGTCCGTAGTGACGTGACGGAACTCTATGAAAAAGACCAAGAGCAATTACAGGCGATCGAGGCCGCAAAGCTCGAAGCCGAGAAGGCCAATGAAGCGAAATCCGCCTTCCTTTCGAATATGTCGCATGACTTGCGCACCCCGCTCAATGGCGTGATTGGCTTTACCGATTTGGCGCTAAAGGAATCCGACCCTCAAAAGAAGCAGGACTATCTCGAAAAGATCAATTCCTCGGGTAAACTCCTCCTCGATTTGATCAATGATACCCTTGAGCTTTCGCGGATTGAAAGCGGCAAGAGCGTCAATGAGCCTGAAGCCTGCGACCCCAAAGAGGTCCTCCCGCCGGTTCTCACCGCTTTGCGCCCCTCCGCGGAATTAAAAAAGATCACGTTGGAGAGTTCTTTCTCCTTCTATCCAAACTATCCTCTATGGTGCGACCGGCTCAAGATCCAGAAAATCGCGCTGAATTTGCTTTCAAATGCCATTAAATACACCCCCGTCGGCGGCAAAGTCGTCTTTCGAGTGGAGTCTTCCTCTCGCGAGCAGCTCATTTTCGATGTGGAAGATAACGGCATTGGCATGAGTCAAGAGTTCATGGCGAAGATGTACGAGCCTTTCTCGCAGGAAAAACGGTCGGAATCCGTGAATGTCCCTGGCACGGGATTAGGTTTATCGATCGTGAAAAAGTTCGTTGATTTGCTCGGTGGAAGCATCGCCGTGGAAAGCCAACTCCATCGCGGCAGCCATTTCCGGGTCGTTTTGCCGATCAAGGAAGCGGAAGTTTCCTCGGTTCAAAAACAAGCCGACAATGAGCTGGTTTTATCGGTCAAAGGCAAGCGGCTTTTGCTGTGCGAAGATAACCCCCTCAATCAAGAAATTGCCACCATGCTTTTAAAGGAACGGGGTTTTGTGGTGGATATTGCCAACGATGGGGAAGAAGGGGTTCGGAAATTCTCTTCGGCTCAACCGGGGACTTACGCCGCCATCTTGATGGATGTGCGGATGCCGCGGATGGATGGCCTTGAGGCCACCAAAGCAATTCGAGCCTTAAAAGAAGGCGATGGCGCGCGCATTCCGATCATCGCGATGACCGCCGATGCGTTTGAGGAAAACATCAAAGCCGCCGAAGCGGTGGGGATGAATGGCTATATCACCAAACCGATTTTGCCCGAGAAGATGTTCGCCGAACTATCCCGTGTACTGAAATAAGCCCTTTTTGCAGCGATAATGAAAAACGGCAGGGGTTTTGCCTTTAATTGTCTTTGACGTTGATCTTTTTCTTGGTGAAACGAATCTGGATTTTGCTGCCTTGGTTTGGGGCGCTAACGATCTGAACCTCGGCCCCGAGAATGAGGGAGAGCCGCTCCTTGACATTCTTCAAGCCTTGCGATGTCGCTTTGATCGCGTTCGGGTCAAAGCCCACGCCGTTATCTTCGATGCTCAAAACGATTTCTTCGCCGAACTGCCTTGTCTCGAGCGAGATAAAGCCATTTTCTTTTTCGTTGGCCTTCGAATATTTGATCGCGTTTTCGACAAACGGTTGCAACGATAGCGGAGGCAAAGCGAAATCGCTGACCTCGATGTCATAGAGGAGGGTATAGGGTTTTTCTAAGCGCAGATTCTCAAGCTCGAGGTAACGTTCAATGTTTTTGATTTCGTCCTCGAAAGGAATTAAGGAGACCTCCATCGTATCGATATCGCTTCGGAGATGCTGGGCAAATAAACTCATCGCGTGGTCCCCATCCTCGACATTTTTGTGGTAGGAGGATTCGATGGCGGAAAGGCAGTTGAAGATGAAATGGGGCTTGATTTGGCCTTTGAGGGCTTCTTCCTGACTGATCCGGTAACGTTCTTGAAGCTCAGCCTCCTGGGCGAATTGCTTTTGCAGTTCGAGGTCGCGGCGGAAGAAGACAATGATCCCGACGATGGCGACGAGGCTTAAGCCGATCGAAGGGACGCAAACGAGATCCCACACCAGCAACTCCTGGAAGTCGAGCCATTCGGAAACCAGAAGGTTCAAAAGAAGCGATGAGATGATAAAAGGCGCCAAACTGCGCGGTTTTTTTCGGCTGGCGTAATAGGCGGCGAAGAGAACCAAAGGTAAGGCAATGGCCCATTGGAAAAGACTGCAGATGAGGCTGGCTTTCCCGCCATAGAGAATAGCGCTGGCGATCCCTAAGCTGATTTCCAGCGCGGAAAAAGGCAAGAAAACCTTGAGAAAATCTTTTTCTTTTTTGAGCGGCGTCGACCCCATTCGAAAAAGATAGTAAAAGATGGCGCATAAGAGAAACGCGGCGAAAACGAAATTGAGCCGGGCCATGATGGTGTTGCTGACGTAAAGGCCGTTAATGACGAAAAAGAAGCCTTGGTCCGAAGAGAAAATATCATAGGCGAACATGGCAATCAGCAAATAGAGAAAGGATGGGGACAATCCCCGCTTTTTACTGACGAGCAATAAGGTCATGCCGATCCCGATCATCATCACCAAAGTGATAATGGCGACAATCGGGAGGTAATTGTTAAAAATGGTGCGAAATTGACGGGAATCCTGATAGGCCATGGCGGTGGTTTTGTTGATGAAAAGCACCGGTTTGAAACCGATTGCGCCGGTATTGGAATAGCCGATTTCGGCGATCAAGGTCACTTTCCCATCGGCAGGCACTGTGGCATAACCATCCACTTGGGTGTTTCCGATATCCTTCGATTCATCCTTGTTTTTACTGGGGATTCCACTATGAGCGACGAGGGTGCCATTGAGATAAAAGTTCGCGGCGGCGAACACCATGATGCGGTCCATCGTGATCTCGTCGCCTGGCACGGCGTTGATAATCGATAATTTGAGCGAAGCGTAACCCTCGAGGGGATAGCCGATCTCTTCCCAGCTTTTGCCATAAGGAAGGATCGCATCGCGCGGGGCGGAATCGTTATCCGTTTCGATCCAGCGGTTGGCGTAAAACTCCCATTCGCCCGATGGCGAGACCCACCAGCGGTCTTTCATCGAGCGGTTTTCCATATCGAAAACCCCATCTTTGGCCTCTTTGTAGGAATACATATCGGGGTAATGGACGCTGGCTTCCATCACGATCGCCGGGCCGAAAGAGACGAGCAAAGTCGCCAAAAGCAAAAAGAGGAGATAACGCCAATAGGGGACACCCGAATGCGAGGTATTCTCTTTCATATACCTTAATTATGGCACCAAAGTGCTTGTTTTCCGCCAAAAGAAAGAGGACGGCTTTCCTCAAAGTGCAAAAAGAGGTGGATTAAAGGGTAAGAAAAAGCTTCTTTTTCCTCTCTCGTTTTCTTTGGCTCAGTTATAATTATTGCCGGAAAGGAGGCATCAATAACATGGAAACAGCATCGAAAGTGATGTACAAGATCGCCAATATCTTTAACTGGATCGAAGCGATTTGCGGCATTCTGATTATCGTTTTCTCCATTTTAGCCGGCGTGGGCGTCAATATGGGCTCTGGCGTTGAGGGCTTTGGCTGGGATACCCTTTGGTATGGCATTTGGCTCTTAGTCTGGGCTATCGTCCTTATTGTTTTGACTCGTATTGCGTACAAGAAAGGCTCGAGCAAAGGCTGGGATATTCTTTTCTTGGTCTTCGGCATTTTGGGTTGGAATATCTTCTACGTTCTTGGCGGTATCTTCGGTATCGTCAGCAACGATAAGTAATCCTGTTGGTTTTTGAAAAGACTCGGGAGAAGCGTTTGGCTATCCTGAGTCTTTTTCTTTTGGCCTAAAGAAAAGGAGCTTCCTTTAGCCTTAAGAGGCATAGGAGGCTCCTTGACATTCGTCTAGGCGTTCATATCATCGCGTTTTTTGGACTTTTTTACCGTGCGTACCACGTTCCAACTCACGAGGCCGACGGTGATGGCGAGTGAGACACCCATTCCCGCGTAGACCCATTTTTTCCAGGCCGACATCTCGTAAGAGACCGAGCTATTGAAGGCAATGCCATTCATCGCATTCGAATTGACGACGGTGTAGATCAGATCATGCATCACCCGACGTAAAGCATTGAGGGCGATAGGACTGGAGGAATCGGCCAGAGCTGGCTTAGCGAATGTCGCGAGGAAGACGTCGGTGCCAGCCCGCAAACCGGCATCGGGGTTCATGTAAGCGTCCCCGCCGAAGTAATCGGTTGAGACCAACCCACGGAAGCCCCACTCATTGCGGAGAACCTCGCTCATCAAGGCATAGGATCCACCGGCCCAAGTCGTACCGATGCAGTTATAGGAATTCATGATCGCCATCGGGCCTTTTAAGGTGGTCGTCGAGAAAGACGAAGCCGAACTCGAGGCATAATAATTCACCGTGGCATAGGACTCTTTGATGGCGATTTCAAACGGCTTCAGATAGATTTCTCGGATCGCTTGCTCGTTAGCCCAGGTCTGGATGCCCCAACGATTGGTTTCCTGATCGTTGAGAGCAAAATGCTTGAGGTAACTATAGACGCCTTTTTTGCCTGCACCCGTGATGGTGTTCGCCCCCATTTTGCCCGAGAGCAACGGGTCTTCGCTGTAGTATTCGTAATTGCGTCCGCTGAAGGCGGTGCGGTGGATGTTCATCGCTGGCGCATACCAGCCGTTGAGGGAGTTGGTCAAAGCCTCTTCCCCGATGATTTCACCGAATTCTTCGGCTAAATCGACGTTCCAGGTTGAACCAATGACGATTTCAGTCGGGAAACCTTCCGAAACACCGCTGAGGCCTTCCTTGCTGACCCAGCCGCTCCAGCCCGCCGGGCCATCGTAGTCGAGAGTCGCCGGAAGCGAAAGGCCTTCTAGGGCCTCGGTTTTAAACCCGCCATCGGCGAATAGAGCAGCAATCGCCGAAGGATCCATGCTGTCGAGAAGCGCGCTATAGGCGGGATCATCATAGGCTAAGCCTCTTAAAGCAATCGCGTTGAAAGGAACGCTGGCTTTCGTGGTTGGTGCGGTGGTGGTATAGACTTTGCTGGTCGCGGTGTTGCCTAAGGTTTTATCGGTGGCAACGTCGAAGAGTTTGCTCGCATCCACAATGGCGCTGTTCGCTGCTTTATCCTCATCGCTCGGCGCGGTGGGATAAGTTCCCGCGAAGTCTTTGCGGGAGAAGTTTAAAGGCGATCCCGAAGTTTTGCTGTCTTTGAATTGAGTTGAGACGTCTTCGAAGACGTTCGTGGCAGTTTTGTCGTCGCTGCTCCGTTTGTTCTTTTCGCCATAAACGATTTTGCTCGCGATGGTTAAGCTACTTGTGGGAGTTCCGCTCGCCTTCCACGCATGGGCACCCTGCTCGCCGGTTTCAAGGTAGAAATGGTATTCTCCTTGATCAAGAACATAGGCCTTTTCGTTCTTATAGTCGTAAGACGCCAAGTCTTCTTTCTTAAACGTCAGCTCGACTTCAACACTATTTCCAGCGGCGATTTCAGGAGTTTTTGCAAAGGCAATCAATGCGACTTTGCTCTTTTCGATTCCGCCGGAGGTGTAGGGGGATTCAGCGTAGAGTTCAATCGGCGTTTTGCCACTCACTGCTCCGGTGTTCGTGACTTTGACTTTGCCATGATAAACCCCATCTTTTTCGCTCAAGGCTCCCACGAATTCACTCTTGAAACTGGTGTAGCTTAAGCCGAAGCCAAAAGGATAAAGGACTTTATCGTCATAAGCAAAAGCATTCTCGGCCGCCGCGGTTTCGTAGTAGCGGTAACCTTCATAGATGCCTTCTTCATATTGGACGAAGGCGTTCGAGGCGGTGCCGCCATAGGCGGCGATGTTTGAATAGGCGTAGTTGCCGAAATTCTTCATCGCTGGATTGTCGTAAACATCGCGAAGGTAGGTATCAACCAGGCGGCCACTTGGATTCACCGTGCCGTCAAGGGCTTTGGCGATCGCGGTCGAACCATGCCCGCCGATATCGCCGATCCACATCGCCCCATCGACGCCATAGGTGTCGTCTTTGACAAAGCCCATTTCCAAGGCGTTCGAGGAATTGACAAGGACCACGATTTTCTTGAAGATCCCTTGATCTTTTAAGGATTTCACATAAGTCAAAAGCGAGATTTCGTCGTCATTGAGTTCGAGGTAGTGGCGTTTTTTGTCCGCTTCGCTCCGGGCTTTGACAGTCGTGGGGTAGTTGAATTCGTCACCTGAAA
>Ga0183101_1000107_pt3 | contig 15489 bp, 25 predicted proteins | sample Biomet3_FD_127790 | JGI IMG/M metagenome (GOLD analysis project Ga0183101, IMG submission 127790) | Microbial communities from bioreactor (seeded with sewage sludge) at LBNL, California, USA - Biofuel metagenome 3 | ecosystem: Engineered > Bioreactor > Anaerobic > Unclassified ... | reverse complement strand
TCAATGGATGCCGTAACCATTTTTGTCCGGGTATAACGTGTAGCCGTAATATAAGCTACTTCATCCATCCATTGCATCGCTTTCCCTCCAAATAATGTGTTGTGATTATTCAGATCGCCGGGATAAACAACTTTACATTGCCTTGTTTCTGATTGATTTATTCTTTCGTCCATTAGGTTAAAAAATTATTCAGCAATATTAAAAAAATTATTTGAATTGAACAAATGTTCATTATCTTTGCAAACGAACAAATGCTCATTTGAAAGTATGTCGCCTAGAATTAAGATATTAAGAAAAATTTCAAGTCCTCCTATAATTAAGGGGTTCAAACCTTATGGGTCGGACTCCGGCAAACTTAATTCCGAACCTGTTCTTCTTTTATACGAGGAATATGAAGCTTTACGCTTATGCGATTACGACAGGAATAATCATCATCAGGCATCTGTTATGATGAGCGTTTCAAGATCAACTTTTACAAGGATATATGCTTCTGCACTTCAAAAAATTGCAAGTGCTTTTGTTGAAGGAAGACAAATTTCTATTAAAGGTGGAAAAGTTTATTTTGATAGTGATTGGTATCAATGTACAGAATGTCATTGCTATTTTAATAATCCGGAAAAAGATAAGACGATCAATAAATGTCCTTTATGTGGTAATAGTCAAATTATAAGTTTTGATTTTGCCAATGACGCAGAAGATGAAAATATAAAGCAATACAATGATACTTGCATTTGTCCTAACTGTGGTTTTGAACAAGAACATCAACATAGTAAGCCGTGCAATCATCATGTTTGTCCAAAATGTAAGAATTTAATGAGAAAAAAATGAAATTCTGATTATAGAAGTTTAAAAAAGACGGATATGAAAATTGCTATTACATCAACAGGAAATACATTGGAGTCAGCATTAGATTTTAGTTTTGGACGTTGCGCATTCTTTGTAATATACAATACGGAGAGCAGAGCATTGGAATTTATTCCCAACCCTAACAAAGATTTAGAAGAGGGTGCCGGGCAAGCTTCGGTTCAATTGGTAGCATCTAAAAATGTCACTAAAATAATATCGGGTGAATTCGGAATGAAAATAAAACCTTTACTTGATAGCATGAAAATACAAATGATTGTAATAAAAGACCAAAAAAAAATTAAAGAAATCATAGAAATGTTAAATCATTAAAATTGAAAAACATGCCAAAACTTGATGGAACAGGTCCGGAAGGAGATGGTTCTCATTCTGGACGTAAATTAGGAAAGTGCAGAGAATCGACTGCTGAAGAAAAATTACAAAACCTCGGAAAAGGAGTTGGTAAAAAACGTAAATCCGGAGGAGGACAAGGTAAAGGAAAACGTTTAAAAAGCGGATTAAAATAGTATTAACAATTAAAAAAGGAGATTATTATGCCTAGGTTTAATCAAACAGGCCCAATGGGACAAGGTCCTATGACTGGGCGTAAAATGGGGCATTGTACCAATTTTGGTGCAAACCTAAAAAAACAAACTGTTACAGAAACCGAAAATTCAGAAAAAAACCTTTCTGAAAACATGACTGGAAGCGATAAGGGTTTTGGTTGGGAAAGAGGTTTGGGTTTAGGTCGCGGTAATGGTGGTGTTGGTCGCGGTATGGGACGGCAAAATCGTTTTAAAGGCGGCAATTAATTAATTCAACCACGGAGGATTTTTTTCTCCGTGGTATTTGTTTTTTAAATAATTAACCCATAAAATTATGAGTGAAGTACGTGATTTATTAAAAATTTCTGGATATTCGGACAGGGCTATAGAATATTATGAAAATCATTTAAATGTTGGGATTATTGAAAACCCTGATGCCCATTCTGTTTTTACAGGTCCCTGCGGCGATACAATGGAAATATTTTTGAAGATTTCTTCAAGTGTAATAACGGATGCAAAATTCCAGGCTATAGGATGTGCAGGCTCTTTCGTCTCAGGGTCAGCTCTTACTAAAATGATAACCGGTAAAACACTGAGGGAATGTGAAAAGTTGGACGAACACGATGTACTAAACCATCTGAGCAAGATGCCGGAGCAGAAAGTCCATTGTGCACGCTTAACTGTATTGACCTTACAAAAGGCGATTGAACAATACAAGAAAAAATATGCCGAATAAAATCCAACAGGCAAATTATAAAAAATAAAACAGTATTTTAAATTTAAAAATAAAATAGCATGGGAAAACAAGCAATTAAAATCTCGTCCGTTGATGTTGACAAACTTTTAGAAATGCTGAATGCCGCTCTTTCGGAAGAATGGCTTGCTTATTACCAATACTGGATTGGCGCCCGGTTAATGGAAGGACCTATGAGAAGCGAGGTAGAACTTGAACTATTGCTTCATGCCAACCAGGAACTGGGACATGCGGTTTTAGTAGTAAACAGGATTATTCAACTGGGAGGAACACCAGTTATAAATCCCGTGGACTGGATAAAACTTGCACGTTGCAGTTACGATGAGCCATCCGATCCCTATATCGAAGTTATATTGGAGCAAAACCTGAAAGGAGAAAGATGCGCAATACAACGCTACCAGGGAATAGCCGACTTTACGAATGGCAAAGACCATAGCACGCATCAAATGGCAGTTACAATTCTTAATGAAGAGATAGAACATGAAAACGATATTGAGGATTGGATAAATGACTTACAAAGAATGAAAGATGACTTTAAAAAAATAAGATTGTAAAACTTAAAACTTAAAAAAATGGAAAATGAAATCACAGCCATGCCTCGCATTGGCGACAAAGCTCCTGCTTTTAAAGCAGTAACAACACAAGGAAAAATTAATTTCCCCGAACAGTTTCAGGGAAAATGGGTTATACTTTTTAGCCATCCTGCCGATTTTACTCCGGTTTGCACATCAGAGTTTATGACCTTTGCAACCCTGGAAAATAAATTTGCAGAAGCTAACTGTAACCTGGTAGGCTTGTCAATTGACGGGCTTTACAGCCATATCGCATGGTTGCGTACAATCAAAGAAAAAATTGAGTACAAAGGCATGAAAGATGTGGAGGTGAAATTTCCGTTGATTGAAGATATTACGATGGAAATAGCTAATAAATATGGTATGATTCAACCCGGAGAAAGCAGCACCAAAGCAGTAAGAGCCGTATTCTTTATTGACCCAAAAGGAATCATCAGGGCTATTATTTATTACCCCTTAAGCTTGGGAAGAAATTTTGATGAACTATACCGTGCGCTTGTTGCCATGCAAACTGCTGATGCTTTTTCCGTAGCAACTCCTGCAGATTGGCAACCAGGTGATGATGTTATTGTACCAACCGCAGGTTCATGTGGAGTTGCCAAAGAACGTATGGAAAGTAAAGAAAATATTAAATGTTACGATTGGTTTTTCTGTACCAAACCAATTAGTAAAGCAGAAGTCGAAAAAACAATTTTAAAAAAGTAAAAAAGATGAATAAAAAAATCGCAATTCCATTAGAAAATGGAGTTTTATGTGCTCATTTTGGGCATTGTGAACAGTTTGCAATTGTTAACGTAGAAAATAATGTGATAACTGAAATTAAAGAAGTAACTCCGCCAGAACATGTACCCGGTTTGTATCCGCGTTGGGTCGCTGAGTTTGGAGTAACTGATGTAATAGCTGGAGGTATGGGACAACAGGCTATTTTATTGTTCAATCAGCAAAAAATCAATGCTTTTGTTGGAGCACCAGTAAAACCAGCTAAAGAACTTGTCAACGATTTTTTAACTAACAAGTTAAATCTTAGTGCCAATTATTGTAATCACGACGAGCATTCTGAATATGGGAATTGCAAACATTAATTTGCATGTTACGGTTGACGAACGTTGTAAAAGTTGTTTCCTTAATACTTATCAACGTTTGTTTGAAAAATTCAATGTTGAAATGGCTAAACGTAAAATATTTAGTACATTTTATCGGGAAATAATTAATAAGCACAACCATCTTTCAAGTCCTGAAATACAAAGGGAATTGAATAATAAGTTTTGCCAAATTATAAACGTTGATGATCCTTTTAAAGAAGAAAAGGCCAATAGCAATCATATTGTCTTAGAGCTATACAAGGAATGGAAACCGAAAGTACTTTCATCGGCTAATCCTTTTGACTTAGCTTTAAGGCTTGCTATTGCCGGAAATATTATGGATTACGGTGCAAATAATAGCTTCGATATTCATAAGACTATAAATGCAGTTTTAAAGGCTTCATTTGTTATTGACCATTCCAAAAGCCTTAAAAATAGAGTAAAACAGGCAAAAAAAATTCTATACTTAGCTGACAATGCTGGAGAAATAGTTTTTGACAAACTTTTCATTGAGATCATGATGCATAACCATGTTTTTTATGCAGTTAAAGATGCTCCTGTGCTCAACGATGTAACCCTTGAAGATGCCAAAGAAGTAGGAATGGATATGGTTGCCGATGTAATTTCAAATGGATTTGATTCCCCTTCAACAGTTTTGCATAAATGCAGTAAAGAATTTCTTGATATTTATAATTCGGCAGACCTCATCATATCAAAAGGACAAGGAAATTTTGAAGGGTTAATGCGACAAAAAGATTCAAGAATATTTTTTCTACTCATGGCAAAATGCGATGTGATTGCTGAAATTTTAAATATTAAAACAGATAATTTTATCGTTTACAATCAAAAATAGTGAAAGATGGACTTTATATTTATTATAACTGCACTCTTTTTGACTAGTATTGGATGTTTAATGATTGCAAGTTTAATGCTTTTGTTAAAAGATAATGACTTAAATAGTGTTTCTACCTATTTTCTTTATATTGCAAGTGGCATACTGTTAGGGGCTGCTTTTTTAGGAATGATTCCCAAAGCAATAGCATTAGCAGAACCGGCAAAAATTACCGGCTTTGTCTTAATCGGAATTTTGTTTCTTTTTACCTTAGAAAAAATTGTTTTATGGCGGAATTGTGGAAATAAAGATTGCGACAGACATTCCAGCGCATCTTCATCGGTAGCATTAATTGGCGATGCCTTTCATCACATTATAGATGGAATTGTTATCACTTCATCGTTTTTAATTTCAATCGAAGTTGGAATAATGGTAAGCATCTCTATTGCCTTTCATGAAATTCCAAAATCATTAGGTGATTTGAGTATCTTGATTAAAAATGGATTATCCCGAAAAAAAGCATTCTGGTATAAGGTTTTATCGGTAAGCATCGCTTTGATTTCTGGGGTAATAGCATATTTTTTATCCAATGCTATTAAAAACATCATTCCTTATGTACTCGCTTTCTCGGCTGCCAGTTTCCTTTATTTATCCATGGCTCAACTAATTCCCGAGATGCACCGTAAAACCTCGATAAAGGATTCCATTATCCAGATTTTGTTTATTTTAATAGGAATAATAATTATTTACGTAAGTTTACATTTAAGATAACCGTCATTATGGGAAAAATCAAAATCGGCATTATCATTTGTGACCGCTACCATACTTGCGCCGGAGGAAAATGCTTCAGGGCTTTTCAAAACAGAGAAGGAGCATTTTCTATTTATAAAGATATGGACACCGAAATAGCGGCATATACCACTTGCGGAGGTTGTCCTGGCGGAAATATAGAATATGTACCAGAGGAGATGAAAAAAAATGGTGTAACACATGTCCACTTTGCTACAGGATTGTTGGTTGGCTATCCGCCCTGTCCCTATATGGAATATTTTGAAAAATTCATCTCTGAGAAATACGGCATGAAAGTAGTTTTTGGAACGCATCCTATTCCCCAGAAATACTATTTAATACATGAAAAACTTCATACATGGGAAACTTTATTTCTTCAAGATATCATTAAACAAACCTTAACCGATGAAAAAATAAGGTTAAGCTATGATTAAAAATAAACCCTTGAAAATTGCTATTGCCAGCGGAAAAGGAGGAACCGGAAAAACTTTACTTTCAACTAATCTGGCAGTTTTTTTGAGTATAAAACAAAAAACTTTGCTTGTTGATTTGGATGTCGAAGAACCTAATGATGCTATTTTCATCAAAGGAATAACTGAAAGTTTTTCTGACCAGTATAAAATGATACCTGCATGGGAAAAAAGTAAATGCACATTATGTGGTATTTGTAGTAAAGTATGCAAATATCATGCAATAGTTCAACTTGGGACTTTTATCGCAGTATTTAAAGAATTATGCCATAGTTGTTATGCTTGTTCGGAATTATGCTCTATGAATGCTTTGCCTATGCAAAAGCAAAAAATAGGAGAAATCAAAAGAATATCACACGGAAATCTTCAATTCATCGAAAGCAAGCTTGAAGTAGGGGAAGAACAAGCTGTTCCATTGATTAATCAGACACACGACCTGATAAATAAAAATTATAATGATATTCAGATACAAATATTTGATTGCCCTCCGGGAGCTTCTTGTCCGGTGGTAGCAGCCACTAAAAATACCGATTTTGTTATCCTGATAACCGAGCCTACTCCATTTGGATTAAATGACCTTAAATTGGCTGTTGAAACTATGCGGAAACTTGAAAAACCCATTGGTGTTGTTATTAACCGTTATGATATAGGAAACAGCGATGTTGAATCATATTGCAAACAACAAAAAATTCCCATTCTGACTAGAATACCATTTGACTTGCAAATAGCCGGATATTACTCAAGGGGAACATTAGTTTACGATAAGGTTGATCAAATGGCAAACTCTCTTCAACAAATAATTAGTTATATTGAGAAAACAATTTGAAAACATGTACGAAATAGTAGTTCTGTCGGGTAAGGGAGGTACCGGAAAAACTTCAATTGCTGCATCATTGGCTGTTTTAGCCCAAAAAGATGCAATAATTGCCGATTGCGATGTAGATGCATCAAATATGTACCTGTTATTAAAACCTGATTTTGGTAAAACTATTGATTTTTATAGTGGAGAACTTGCCGTAATAAATCAGAATTTATGTATTCGTTGTAGTAAATGTGCTGAAATATGCCGATTTAATGCAATAATTTTTATCAATAATCAATATCAGATTAATGCTCTTGATTGTGAAGGATGTTGTTACTGTGCGAAAATATGCCCTGTCAATGCCATAACCATGCACGAACAAAAGTCTGGCTATATGTATATTTCTAAAACGAAAGTTGGAAGCAAAATGGTTCATGCTAAGTTAAATATTGGTGCTGAAAATTCAGGGAAATTGGTTGCTAAGGTTAAGAACGAAGCAAAATCATTAGCTGTCGAAGAAAACAAATCGTTTATCATTGTTGATGGCTCACCAGGAATAGGTTGTCCTGTGATTTCATCATTAGCAGGGGCAAATTATGTTGTTCTGGTTACAGAGCCTACCATGTCTGGGTTGCACGACCTTAAACGAATATATGCTATAATTAAAAAATTTCGCATAAAAACAGGTTGTATTATCAATAAATATGATCTGAATAAAGAAAAGACTTTGGACATAAAGAGTTTTATGCAGGAAGAACAGATTAATCACTTAGCCGATATACCTTATGACATTAATTTTACAAAGGCTATGATTGAAGGAAAAACAATTGTGGAAATTCAATCGCCCCTAAAACCTTTATTGGAGAATATTTGGAACATAGTAAAAGAACAATTAAATAACAAAAATTTATAACATGAGAATTGCATTTACAGCTACAGGAACAAATTGGGATTCAATAATTGATCCCCGTTTTGGCAGAACAGAATACATCGTTATTTACGATGAAAAAGATCAAGTATTAAGTGCTGTAGACAACAGTGCGGTTAAAAATGAAGCACATGGGGCAGGAACCGCCACTGCACAAAAAGTATTTGAACTAAAACCGGATATACTTATCACTGGTAACGGACCGGGTGAAACAGCATCAAATGCTCTTAAACATCTTGAAATTAGGATATTTATTAATGCTCATGGTATGACAATTAAACAAGCTCTTCAACAATATAAAAACGGGAAGCTTCAGGAAATATAACATTGAAGTCGCCATATTTCATTATTTATTAAATTGTAACGAATATGCCTGGATATATTCATCTATACACCGGCAACGGAAAAGGTAAAACAACCGCAGCAATGGGTTTGGCACTCAGAGCTGTCGGTGCCGGTAAAAGAATCTTTATTGCCCAGTTCGTCAAAGGAATGCATTACTCAGAACTTAATGCACTGAAACGCTTTCCTGAAATTGAATTGAAACAATACGGGTTAAATTGTTTTATTGTAAATAAACCTACCCAACAAGATATTGATGCAGCACGTAAAGGACTGAAGGAAGTTTCAGAAATTATTGCAAACAATAAATATGAATTGGTGATACTCGATGAGATTTGTATAGCTCTGTATTATCATTTGTTTGAAATTAATGAAGTTTTACCATTAATTAATTCAAAACCCAAAGAGATGGAAATTATTCTGACTGGACGTTATGCATCTCCTGAACTTTATGAAATTGCAGATTTAATAACTGAAATGAAAGAAATTAAACATTACTATCGTAATGGTATTGAAGCACGAAAAGGAATTGAATATTAATATGAAAAACATGATACATCATATAGGATTACAAATTATTGAAAATGATCTTCAAACTTTTTATATTAAAGTATTGGGTTGTACTCCACTCAGAACATTTAATCTATCTAAAGAAGAAGCATTTTTAATTTTCAATCTTTTAAAAGATATTGAAATTTCTTATTGCAAATGCAATGATGTGGACTTAGAACTCTTTGTTGGCAATAGTATAAACCCCCCAACTTTTAACCATGTATGTATACATACGGATAATGTTATGGAAATAGTAAACAAAGCAAACGCTGTAGGTTTCCGTGTTTATATTAGAGAAAAAAAAGATAAAACCAAAACTTATTTTGTAAGCGATTCAAACTATAATTTATTTGAGATAAAAAATCATCATTAAATATACTTTTATTTATACACTTAATTAATAAAAAAATGGCTATTTGCAGTAAATGTCGTACACGATTTATATATTGGATAAGCCTTACCATCATAAGCATTGGTATCGGCTTATTATTCGATTTAAGCATTCTCGGAACCAATAGTTTCCCATTATTTATAAGGATAATAGGATTAGCGGGGATAATTTTTACACATTTCCTTTTAAAAAGGACAGGAAAATTGCTCAGGATGTTTGGTGAGTCTGTACTGTGGGGATGGTCAACCAAATTGATAGTTAAAAATGTATATAAATGTGTCCGTCACCCGCATCACTTGGGTGTTGGGATGTTCATGACCTTTCTTGGTTTATTGATAGGCTACCCCGTAACTTTTATCATAATTACCGCTTCTCAATGGCTTTGGGTTTTCCTTTTTGTGCTGTTTATTGAGGAGAAAGAATGTCTGGAAAAATTCGGAGATGAATACAGGGAGTATAGTAAAAATGTACCAATGTTTTTTTGTAATCCTATTTGTATTATAAGAGAAATGTTCACTCCGATAAATAAATGATTTATGTTCAGAAATAGAAATAACAGAAATAAGAACCTTTATCAGGGAAATCTTGCAAAGAATTCATCAGGTCTTTGTATGTGTCCTCAATGCAATTATTCAATTCCTCATAAACGTGGAGTGCCTTGCTTTACATTGATATGCCCCTCATGCAATATTCCGCTTGCAAGACAGGGTCTGTCTGAAAATAGTAATAAACAAAAATTCCAAGTTTCCCCCAAAATTGATACTAAACTATGTTTAGGTTGCGGAGCATGTGTGAATGAATGTTTGTCCGGTGCCATTATTATGGTAGATAATAAAGCGAAATTAATAAATGAAAAATGTATAAACTGCCGAGCGTGCATTAATGCCTGCCCAGTAGAAGCCATTATTTAATAATTAAATAAGAGAATAAATAATTAATCTGACTAATATGAACAATCTTTTTGAAAAAATCCCTATGGAAGGGGTAAAAAATATTATTGTAGTAGCTTCCGGCAAAGGAGGCGTTGGAAAATCAACTGTTGCAGCCAATCTATCAATAGCATTGGCACGGAGTGGTAAAAAAGTTGCTTTAGTAGATGCGGATATTTACGGACCTTCAATCCCTAAAATGTTCGGTATTGAAGATGCAAAACCAGATGTAACATCGTTTGGCGATAAAGAAATGATGTTTCCAATAGAGAAATACGGTGTAAAAATAATGTCCATCGGGTTCTTTGTTAAAAAAAATCAAGGTTTAATTTGGCGTGGACCAATGGCGGCAAATGCCATTACTCAACTTTTTGAGAACACACAATGGGGCAATATTGATTATATGATTATTGATTTTCCTCCGGGAACCGGAGATATACAACTTACCACGGTTCAAAAACTGAATCTGCACGGAGCTATTATTGTAACTACCCCTCAGGAAATTGCCCTGAACGATGCACGAAAGGCGGCATCCATGTTTATAAACCCTGATTTAAAGGTACCTATACTTGGTATCATAGAAAATATGTCATGGTTTACGCCAAATAAGCATCTTGATGAAAAATATTTCATTTTTGGTAAGGGCGGCGGAACAAAAATGGCATTCGAATTTAACACCCAGCTTCTTGGACAAATTCCTTTAGTGGTAGAAGTTAGCGAAGCTGCCGACCAGGGCAAAAGTACATTTAGCCAGGGCAATAAAACGGTAGCAGAAGTTTTTGAAACGATTGCCGAACAGTTGCTATCAATTACAAACATCTAACCATGATAAGTTTTGGCCCTGTCCCGTCAAGAAGATTAGAAAAAAGCCTTGGGATCAATAATATTATTGCTCCCAAAGTTTGTTCTTATAATTGTGTATATTGTCAGGTAGGGAGAACCAAAGTGTTTAGTAAAGAGAGGCATGTTTTTTTTGATCCTGATGTAATATTTAATGAAGTAACCCACCACCTTAATCAGCTCAAAAAAGAAAATTTTCCTGATTATTTAACATTTGTATCTAATGGAGAACCAACACTTGATAAAAATCTTGGAACTACCATTCAATTGTTGAAAAAGTTGGGAATCCCAATTGCTGTAATAACCAATGCCTCTCTGTTACTTATGAGTTCGGTGAGAGAAGATTTACAAAAAGCGGACTGGGTATCAGTAAAAATAGATGCATCAGACAATCAGACATGGTTTAAAATAAACCGTCCTTGTAAAGGGTCAGATTTTGGGCAACATGCTAAGTTCATCCAAGGTTTTGCCAAAGAGTATAAAGGTATCCTTTGTACCGAAACTATGCTTGTAAAAAAAATCAATGATAGCGTACCACAATTACAAAGCCTTGCAGGGATAGTTAAATTACTTGATCCGGAAAAAGCTTACCTGTCTGTTCCTATCAGGCCACCGGCTGATGTAAAAGTTAAGATTCCCGATGAAGAAAAAATAAATGAAGCTTGGCAGATATTTAACAATAAACAGATACAAACGGAATTGCTTATTAATTTCGAGGGTTCCAATACAGGTTTCACTGGAAATGCGTTCGAAGATATCCTTAATATTACGGCAGTTCACCCGTTGAGAAAAGAGTCAGTAACCGAACTTTTACACCATGACAATGCTGATTATTCTGTGATAAATTCCCTGCTTCACCAACAACTGATAAAAGCGGTATTATACAATAACAAGTGGTATTATATAAGAAAATATTGTGTTTAAAAAATGAATTTATCTATTGTATTATATGGTTCATCCATTCTTAGAAAACACGCTGATGAAATTACTGCGGAAGATAAGCATAGGCAGTTTGTTAAAAATTTGTTCGACACACTTAAAAATAATGAAGGAATTGGACTAGCAGGCCCGCAGATAGGCATTCTTAAACGGGTATTTGTAATTAGCACATTACAACTTCCCAAAAACGACAAATCAATCGAAAAGTTTGAACAGGCTTTCATTAATCCCCAAATTATTTGGCAAAGTCCTAAAATGAATATTTATAAAGAAGGGTGTCTGAGCATTCCCGGCATATTTGAAAATGTTTCCCGTCCTGAAAAAATAAAGGTCAGGTATAACGATCTTGATTTTAATATTATTGAAGAAAATATTTCAGGATTAAAAGCTCGAATATTCCAGCATGAGTATGACCATTTGAATGGCATTTTGTTTATAGATAAAATAGGAACGTTAAAACGTATTCTTTTATCTAGTAAACTGAATCAAATAGCAAAATCTTTTAAGAATTTAAAAACATAATGAAATGAATGCTTTAATACATTTTTTACAGATGTGTTGCATTTTGTTTTTTATTATACAATTTTATAACAATCAGAATTCTATTTAAATTTATATTTGTTATTTAACGAATATAACCTATTGAAAATACATCAAATCCATTTTCTTTGGCTGCCTGCATAGCTGCCTGCTTTTGCATAATGTCGCCGCCCCAATAATTGAAATCAAAAACATTAGGTGTTTTAAACCAGCTTTCGATGTTCATAATGATTTGAATATTTTTTGTTTCATTCTTCGAAATCGAAAAAGAAGAAGCTGGAAGGTTTACCTTGAAATAATTTTGTACAAATCCTGTAATTGAATCTACATCAATTACATTCCCTTTATAAATCTGACCAATACCAAGATGAAAATTAAAATTATTAATGAAATCAACAGTATCTTTCCATTTCCCATTGATCTGCATATAATGGTAACCTCCGCCAAGCACAGTTGGCCAAAACATGTTTACTTCGGGTGTATTAACAAATAGGAATGTTTTATTCTTTTCTTCATTGATTCCAAAAGTAAAACTAATAGAATCATAATTTCCCTGGGGAATATCATCATATACCTGCCAGGTAAGGGTGGAAGGAATGGTATTGTCCACATAAAAAATATCTTTCCATTTGTTTATGACTGTTTGAGTACCATCCGATTTATGAAGGGTAACGTCAGAAATAAAATATTTTACCTCGGTTACCATGTAATGATTCCCTGCCTGATTTATATACATCAACGTATCTGTTTGCAAAGGCAATCCATCTACGTAATTTGCAAATTCAAAAATTATTTTTCCTGTGTCCTGCTCAGGAGGTTCCGTAGAAGAATCTTTTTTACAGGACAAGAGCAATCCAACAAAAAAACATAAAAAGTAAGAGATGCCTTTCATCTAAAACTGTATTAAAAGATTGATGAAAAATAATCTGCCGGGTTCGTACAGTTTACTGGTACTGCCTATAATTTTTCTGTTTAAATGTTCATAATAAGGTTTATCAAAAATATTTTTTACACCAGATGCAATAGTAACAAATTTATAGGGAGTATAGGTAAGCGAAAAATTCAGTAATTGAAAACCTGGAGTGGTCGCTTCATAAAAAGCATTCGAAACCTGATTTTGTTCTGCCACTAAACGCCAGGATAAAGATGGAATAAGTTTATTATTCAGTAATTTATAATTTAATTCAAGCGTGGATTCAAATGGAGGAATTTCGGGTAAGGGGTCGTTATGAATTATTTTTTCACTGGTTACTTCATTATTTACAACAATATATTTAGTGGTGGAAGGGATGATAGCTCTTGTATAAGCCGCCTGAAGACTTCCACCAAAACGATACTTATCGGGCAATTGATATTTTAATTCAAAACCCGTAAAGTTTACTTCATCTACATTTTTAAACTGTTTTACACCCAATACTCCCTGCGACTGAGGTGTAGCTACCGATGGGGAAAGCATTTGCCCGGTAATATAATCCGTAATATGCGAGTAAAACCCATTTACCAGGACATTTCCAAAGGTTTCATTATCATATTCAAGGCTGATATCCAGTTGATGGTTTTTTTCCGGCTTTAATTGAGGATTGCCCAGATAATCGTAATTATCAAAACCTACCGGCATAAATTTAATATAACGTTCCAACATGTTGGGGCTTCGTGTGCCCATTCCAATAGAAAAACCAACATTAAAATTCTCCATTATTTTTCTGCTTATTGTAAAGCCAAAACTATAATTAATGAAATTGGAACTATTATCCGTAAAATAATTTGTTCCATCCTTTTCCAGCGTTAAAGTATCATCAGAAAAAGCTGCATTATAATCACCCCTTAAAGAGGCTACTACATTGAACGATTTTATATTCGTAATATATTCGGCAAAAACACCGGTATTTTGAATCAAAGCTTTATTCCAGATATTGAACTTTTTCGTTGACCGTGTAATAATACCCCCCATATCCATTATCATGGTCATTTTTTTATTACCATCTTTATCTATTCTTTCATAATCAGTTCCAATGTTCAACATGCTTTTTCCCAAAAGAAATCCTATTTCCGTTCTTCCTCCGCTGTTTAATGCATCAACATCTGAAACGGCTTCCATGGTGGAATAATTCGCTCTTTTACTGTTATCCATCAGATGGTCTACTTGCGAGCGATAAATTTTACAATCAAAAAATCGTATATTTTTAGCTAACTGCTTTGCATGATAATCAAGCGAAAAAATTCTTGTGTCATCGCTTTTTTCATCCATCGCAAGTGCCGGAAATAAAACATCCCTGCCATGAGTTTCATAATAGGATAACATTAGCATCTGATTCTGTTTAATGCGATAAGCCAGATTACCTGAAAAATTGTATTTTTGGAAGGAAGTTTTAATCGTTTTGTCATTTCCATCTTTGTAATTCCCAAAATTCTTATATCCTCCCGAAACATTAAAATAAAGACTTTTATTACCACCATAAAGGGAAAGATGTTCACGCTGTCCGTTTGCATTGGTTTCGAAACCGTAAAATGCCCTGGTATGTAATTCCGGATTACTGTAAAAGTGAGGCATATCCGTAATCATATTAACAATGCCTCCAAACGAAGGTCCATATTTTAACACATAAGGACCTTTAATAACTTCAATGTTTTTAACATCTTCTTCCTCTACATGCGAAGTAACCGGATCCATCCTGTTGGGACAGCCTCCTTCAATTTTCGTTCCATTATTAAGCATAATATTTAACTGGCTATAGCGAAAACCCCGTATTACCGGGTCTATACAGGCTCCTCCTTTCCGAATACCTGATACATTGGGTACGGTACGCAACAAATCCCCGATATCCGGGATACTTTTTACTTCAAATAATCTGGATTTAAGTTGAATAATAGTATGAACAGGCTTTTTGCCTTCAATCAGTACTTCGTTTAAATGAATTAAGGTATCCGTAGTATTTTGCGCTTTACAAATGGAAAATCCACAAAATAATACCATTACCATACTACTTATGTACAAATATTTCATTTTTTATTTCATTTTTTTTATTTTATCATCTTCCGAAACGGCAACAAAAATAAATCTGCCCTCAATTACTTTTTCCCGTTTTTCACCATACATTTCTTCCGCAAAAATACTCACATTTATAATCAGTTTAATATGGTCGGCCTTTTCAATTCTTCCGATAAGTTCGATAATTGTATTGCTATTTACAGGTTTTAAAAATCTGATTTTTTCAATGGATGCCGTAACCATTTTTGTCCGGGTATAACGTGTAGCCGTAATATAAGCTACTTCATCCATCCATTGCATCGCTTTCCCTCCAAATAATGTGTTGTGATTATTCAGATCGCCGGGATAAA
>Ga0183101_1002046_pt1 | contig 15492 bp, 11 predicted proteins | sample Biomet3_FD_127790 | JGI IMG/M metagenome (GOLD analysis project Ga0183101, IMG submission 127790) | Microbial communities from bioreactor (seeded with sewage sludge) at LBNL, California, USA - Biofuel metagenome 3 | ecosystem: Engineered > Bioreactor > Anaerobic > Unclassified ... | reverse complement strand
GCCAATAGAAAAGCATGATGCAGCAGCATGGGCTAATATGGAAGACGCACAACCTGTATCTAATGTGAACATTCCTAGCGAAGTACAAGTTAGAAATGCAAAAGAATATGTAGATACAAATCAAAAGTAAGTATATATCCATCACGAAATAAGAAACATGTTTTATTGCGGTTTCTAAGGAATTTTTATGGACGATTCTAAGATTAGAAGTTGTACCCAAAATGCTAGCCTCAAAAGCGAGTTTGAACTAGCATATTTGGAACAACTTCTAATCAAGAATCATAACCATAAAAATTCCAATGAAACACTCCACAAAACATGCTTCTTATTTCTAGTGGAATATAACTTTTGATTTTCAAATTATCTATAGAAAAATCCCCGGAAAATCGGGGATTTTTTTATTTTGGTTACTATTTACATGTGTATTATTTGGAATTTTTTTACTAATATTGCATATCAGCTAAGCGCTTATAAGTTTCATATCTTTCTTTTGCATTCTTTTCTGCTTCATCAAATAATTTATCGGCTACCTCTGGGAATACGTTCATTAATGATGAGTAACGTATTTCTCCATGCAAGAAGTCTTTATATGGAGCAGAAGGTTCTTTTGATTCAAGTAAGAATGGGTTTTTACCTTCATCTTTTAATAATGGGTTATATCTATATAGATGCCAATATCCAGACTCAACAGCTTTCTTTTCTTCTTTTATACTGTTACCCATACCAACTTTTATGCCATGGCTTATACATGGAGCATAAGCTATAATGATTGATGGTCCTGGATATTTTTCAGCTTCAGCTATTACCTTAATAGCATGATTCATGTTTGCACCCATAGCTATTTGAGCAACATATACGTAGCCATAACTCATAGCCATAAGTCCTAAATCTTTCTTTCTAGTTTTCTTACCTGCTGCTGCGAATTTAGCAACTTGAGCAGTTTGAGTAGATTTTGAAGCCTGCCCTCCAGTGTTAGAGTAGATTTCTGTGTCCATTACAAATATGTTTACATCGTCACCCATAGCAAGCACTTGATCGACTCCACCGTAGCCTATATCGTAAGCCCATCCGTCTCCACCGAGTATCCAGTGAGACTTTTTAACTAAATAATCTTTTCTTTCTAATATTTCTTTAGCAATTTCATTATTAGAATTTTTTAGAACTTCTAAAACTTTAGCAGAAGCTATTTTTGATTCGTTTCCATCATTAAAGTTATCAAGCCATTCACGGAATGCACTTTTAATGTTGTCACTAAAATCAGGTGATTCTAATCCTTCATTCATTAAATCTGCTAGCTTTTCTCTTATTTGTTTAACACCTAGGAAAATACCATATCCAAATTCGGCATTGTCTTCAAATAATGAATTTGCCCAAGCTGGACCTTTTCCTTCAGCATTTGTGGTATAAGCTATAGAAGGAGCACTTGCACCCCATATAGATGAACATCCAGTTGCATTAGCAATTATCATTCTTTCACCAAAAAGTTGTGTTAGAAGTCTTATATATGGAGTCTCTCCACATCCAGGGCAAGCACCGTTGAATTCTAGAAGAGGTCTAACTAATTGGCTGCCTTTTAAGGTATTTCTATCAATCAAGTCTTCCTTAGGTGTAAGCTTCATTGCGTATTCCCAGTTTTCAGCTTGCTCTAATATTTGTTCTTCAGCCGGTTTCATTATAAGAGCTTTACCAGGAGCAGGACATACATCAGCGCAGTTACCGCAGCCAGTGCAGTCTAGAGGAGCTATTTGTATTCTATAACCGTAGTTTTCTAGACCTTTTCCAGCAGCCTTCTTTGTAATGAAGTCTTCAGGAGCATTCTTCATTTCATTTTCATCAACTAAGAATTGGCGTACTGTAGCATGAGGACATATAAATGCACATTGACCACATTGTATACACTTATCTGTTTGCCATTCAGGAACATTAACAGCTATACCACGTTTTTCATAGGCTGTAGTTCCAAGAGGGAAAGTACCATCTTCCATTCCTTTAAATGTACTTGTTGGTAATTCATCACCTTCAAGTCTTGCCATAGGACGTTGAATGTTTTTAACAAAGTCTGGTTCGTCTTTAACTGGTTTATCACTATCTTCAGCATTGGCCCAAGATTCAGGTATACTAATTTCGTTCAATGAATCTATCCCTCTATCAACAGCATCATGATTCATTTTTACTATTTTATCACCTTTTTTACCATACAAGTGGGAAATTGAATCTTTTAAATATTTAACTGCATCTTCCACAGGAATAACATTAGCAAGTTTAAAGAATGCAGATTGCATTATCATATTAATTCTATTTCCAAGACCTATTTCGCCAGCAATAGCAATTGCATCTATAGTATAGAATTTAATATTATTTTTTGCCATATATCTCTTATATGCTGCAGGTAATTTATCTTCAATTTCATCCTTATTCCATGGGCAGTTAAGTACAAAAGTTCCATTCTTTTTTAGCCCCTTTAAGACATCAAAATTATAGATAAAGGATTTGTTGTGACAAGCAACATAATCTGCATTATAAACTAAATAAGGAGATTTTATAGGGCTCTTTCCAAATCTTAAATGGGACACTGTAGTACCACCAGACTTTTTACTATCATAAGAAAAATATGCTTGAGCATATAAATTCGTATTATCACCTATAATTTTAACAGCACTCTTATTTGCTCCAACTGTACCATCTGATCCTAACCCCCAGAATTTACAGCTTATAGTTCCTTGTGGTGTAGTATCAATTATTTCTCCTTCAGGCAGAGAAGTGTTAGTAATATCATCAACTATACCAACAGTAAAATTATCTTTTGGCTTATCTGAATTTAAATTGCCAAAAACAGAAATAATTTGAGACGGTCTTGTATCTTTAGATGCTAACCCATATCGTCCACCAACTATCACTGTTTTGTTATCTTTATTATAGAAAAGCTTAGTAACGTCTAAATATAATGGCTCAGCAGGTGCACCAGGTTCTTTTGTTCTATCTAATACAGCTATTTTCTTAACAGACTTAGGTAAAACGTTAAAGAAGTACTTATCACAGAAAGGTCTGTATAAATGAACCTTTATCATACCTACTTTTTCGCCTTTTTCTCTTAAGTAGTCTACAACTTCACTTATAGTATCACATACTGAACCTATGGCTACTATAACTCTTTCAGCTTCAGGATCTCCGTAGTAATCGAATGGGTGATATTCTCTTCCAGTAATATTTTTTAATTCCTTCATGTAATTTTCTACTATATCAGGCACTGCATCAAAGAAAGGATTTTGAGCTTCTCTTCCTTGGAAGTAGATATCAGGATTTTGTGCTGTACCTCTAGCAACTGGATGTTCAGGATTTAAAGCTCTATCTCTGAAAGCTTTTAAAGCAGCTTTATCTACGAGTTTAGTTACTTCTCCAAAATCAGGTACCTCAATTTTTTGGTATTCATGCGATGTTCTAAAACCATCAAAGAAATGAGTAAATGGAACTCTTCCTTTAATTGCACTTAAATGGGCTATACATGCTAAATCCATTACCTCTTGAACACTGCTTGATGCAAGCATAGCAAATCCGGTCTGTCTAGTTGCCATAACATCTTGGTGATCTCCGAAAATTGATAGTGCGTGAGTTGCAATTGCACGAGCAGTTACATGAAATACTGCAGGCAAAAGTTCTCCAGCAATCTTATACATGTTTGGTATCATAAGCAGCAAGCCTTGTGATGCTGTATATGTAGTAGTTAGTGCACCAGCTTGAAGTGATCCGTGTACTGCGCCAGCTGCACCAGCTTCAGATTGCATTTCAGCAACCTTAATTGGCTGATTAAACATATTTTTCTTTCCGTGAGCAGACCATTCATCAACCCCCTCGGCCATAGGTGTAGAAGGCGTTATAGGATATATTGCAGCTACTTCAGTAAAATTATAGGAAGCATATGCTGCGGCTTGATTTCCGTCCATTGTTTTTGTGACTTTTTGCATTAGGCTAATCCTCCTCTTCTATTTTTATAGAAAATCATAATTTATTTATCTCATTTATTATTTGAAAACTGAGGAAAAGTATACATATTTCTGATAAGCCGTACATTTAGTAATAATTTATATTAAATTATGGACATGAAAAATATTAAATATAAAATTGTATAAACGAAATCTTTATACAATCTTTATGCAGAAGAAAAAAGTCTTAATCCAATCTTTATATTATAGCTAGTAATATTTATATATGAGATATGAATGACGAAAGGAGAAATATGATGATGCTAGATTTTATTTTTTTGACATCATTATTTGTAGGATTTTTTTCTATCATACTGTTTGCTAATTGGTGTGGAAAACAAACTAACAAGTAAAAGAAAATAAATGGGGGAATATAAATGCTAAGTTTAGTTGTAATTATAATTTTACTTTTTGGATATTTAGGGTATGCATTATTTAATCCAGAGAAATTTTAAAATTATTAGTAGTGGAACTAGGAGGAATAGTTATGGAGTGGTTACAAATAATAATAACTTTACTACTTTTTATGATAATAGTAGTACCAGTTGGAAAGTATCTATATTATGTTAGCACTGGTCATAAAATCATTGGAGACAAGCTATTTGATAAAATCGATAACTTTATCTACAAGATATGTGGAATAAGTAAAGATGACGAAATGGATTGGAAAGAATATATTTTTTCTATTATAGCAGTGAATGCTGCAATGGTATTTATAGGATATATAATGCTTAGAGCTCAAGGATTCTTATTTTTTAATCCAAATAAAATAAATGGAATGGAACAAAGTCTATCTTTTAATACAATTATAAGTTTTATGACTAATACAAATCTTCAAGATTATAGTGGAGAATCAGGACTTTCTAATTTTAGTCAAATGATAGTGATTATTTTTATGATGTTTACATCAGCAGCAACAGGCTTTTCAGCAGCTATTGCTTTTATTAGAGGAATAATTGGAAGAAAGTTAATAGGAAACTTTTTTGTAGATATGACAAGAGTTACAACAAGAGTTTTATTGCCACTATCAATAATAGTGGGAATTCTTTTGGTAAGTCAAGGCGTACCACAAACTTTATCTGGAACTAAAACAGTTACTACAATAGAAGGTAAAATGCAAGATATAGCAATTGGCCCGGTAGCAGCTCTTGAATCAATTAAGCATATAGGTACAAACGGCGGAGGTTTCTTCGGGGCAAATTCGGCTCACCCATTTGAAAATCCAACACCTATATCAAATTTAATTGAAATACTATCTATGATGATACTTCCAGGAGCACTAGTTTATACTTTTGGGTTAATGCTTAGAAATAAAAAACAAGGCTGGACCATATTTGGAGCAATGGCTGGAATATTTATAATAGCACTTCCAATATGTTATTATGCAGAAAAGGCTGGAAATCCAGCATTAGCACATGTGGGACTAAATCAACTTATGGGGAATATGGAAGGGAAAGAAGTGAGATTTGGAGTAGGACAATCTGCATTATTTACGACAGTAACTACGTCCTTCACAACAGGAACAGTTAATAATATGCATGATTCCTTAACACCTATAGGTGGAGCAGTTGCTCTTATGAATATGATGCTTAATGTTGTATTCGGAGGTAAGGGCGTAGGCTTTATGAATATGATGATGTATGCTATTCTTACTGTCTTTTTATGTGGACTTATGGTTGGAAGAACACCAGAATTCTTATCAAAGAAAATTGAAGGTAAAGAAATTAAGCTTATAGCATTAGCTATAATAATTCACCCATTACTAATATTGATGTTTTCAACTTTGGCATTAATATCGCCAGAGGGAATTGCAGGAATATCAAATTCAGGATTTCATGGGTTAACTCAAATAGTTTATCAATTTACATCCTCAGCAGCAAATAATGGTTCTGGATTTGAAGGGTTAGGAGATAATACTCTGTTTTGGAATACTACGACAGGTATAGTGATGTTTTATGGAAGATATTTATCAATTATAATTCTTCTTTCAGTAGCTGGCTCTTTAGCCGCCAAAAGAACAATTCCAACAACAATAGGAACTTTTAGAACAGATAATACAATGTTTGCATTAACTCTAATTGCAATTGTTTTAATAATTGGAGCATTAACATTTTTACCTGCTTTGGCGCTTGGACCAATAGCAGAACATTTAACATTGTGGAATTGATTATTATGAAGTAGAAAGCAAGGAGAAAAATAATATGAGTGATAAAAGAAAAAAGTCTAAATTTATTACAAGAGATATATTAAGAGAATCGATTATAGAGTCCTTTAAGAAATTAAATCCTAAATATATGATAAAGAATCCAGTTATGTTTGTTGTTGAAGTGGGTTTTGTTATAACTTTATTGCTTACATTTTGTCCAAGCTTATTTGGAGATAAAGGAAGTAATTTAAGAATATATAATTTTATTGTAGCTCTAATATTGTTTATAACAGTACTTTTTGCAAATTTTGCGGAAGCCGTAGCTGAGGGTAGAGGAAAGGCTCAAGCTGAGAATTTAAAGAAAATGCGTAAAGATACTGTAGCAAAATTGTTGAATCCTGATGGAACAACTAAAGTCATAAATGCAAATGAATTAAAAAAAGGAGATATAGTTTTAGTTGAAAATGGAGATATAATTCCTAATGATGGTGAAGTTGTAGAAGGAATAGCCTCTGTTGATGAATCTGCAATAACTGGTGAGTCAGCACCTGTTATGAAAGAACGTGGAGGAGATTTTGCATCAGTTACAGGAGGAACAAAGGTTGTAAGTGACTGGCTAAAGATCGAGATAACAGCAACACCAGGTGAGTCATTTTTGGATAAAATGATATCTCTTGTAGAGGGAGCATCAAGACAAAAAACTCCAAATGAAATTGCGCTTAATACTGTACTTGTTAGCTTAACAATTATATTTCTTATAGTTATAGTTGCACTTTATCCAATGGCTAATTACTCGGGTGTTTCAATTTATATTTCAACTTTAATAGCACTTCTTGTTTGTTTAATACCAACAACAATTGGTGGTCTATTATCAGCTATTGGGATTGCGGGTATGGATAGAGTTACTAAATTCAATGTTATAGCTATATCAGGAAAAGCTGTAGAAGCCTGCGGCGATATTGATACAATGCTTCTTGATAAGACAGGTACTATAACATTTGGTAATAGATTAGCCTCGGATTTTATACCAGTTGACAACGTAAGGAAATTAGATTTAATAAATTATTCAGTAATCTGTTCAATAAAAGATGATACACCAGAAGGAAAATCAATAGTTGATCTTGCTAGAAGAAGCGAAGCAACAATTAATGAAGAAGAGTATAAAAATTTAGATTTTATTGAGTTTACAGCTCAAACAAGAATGAGCGGAGTGGACTTGCCTGATGGTACTGCTATAAGAAAGGGAGCTTCTGATTCTATAAGAAATAGAATAAAAGAAATGGGAGGAATTATTCCAGATGATTTAGATGAAGCTGTTAACAGAGTATCGAAACTTGGAGGAACACCTCTTGTAGTTTGCGTAAACAATAAAATATACGGAGTTATATATCTTAAAGATACCGTTAAGCCAGGTCTTGCTCTCAGATTTCAAAGACTTAGAGAAATCGGGATTAAAACAGTTATGTGTACTGGTGATAATCCATTAACTGCTGCAACTATTGCTAAAGAAGCTGGTGTAGATGAATTTATAGCTGAATGTAAACCAGAAGATAAAATTGATGCAATTAAAAGAGAGCAAGAACAAGGTAAACTTGTAGCCATGACTGGAGATGGAACCAATGATGCACCAGCTCTAGCACAGGCAGATGTAGGGCTTGCCATGAATAGTGGAACCACAGCGGCTAAAGAAGCAGCTAATATGGTAGATTTAGATTCGGATCCAACAAAAATTCTTGAGGTAGTTGAAATAGGAAAACAATTATTGATTACAAGGGGGGCTTTAACTACTTTCAGTATTGCTAACGATGTAGCAAAGTATTTTGCTATTATACCTGCAATATTTACAGTAGCTATACCTGAAATGCAGATTATGAATATAATGAGACTTTCAACACCATATAGTGCTATACTATCGGCTCTTATATTTAATGCAATAATAATACCACTACTTATTCCAGTAGCAATGAGAGGTGTAAAATATAAACCGATGAAAGCAGAGATGATGTTGCTCAGAAATATGCTTATTTATGGAGGCGGTGGAGTAATTATTCCATTCATAGGAATAAAGGTAATTGACATGATTATTACTCCGTTAGTTAGAATTCTTAATATTGGCTAACTTAGATAATGAAGATTATTGGCTAAGAAAAAATTATGTACCTCAATAAGAAAAGGAGATTTTTATATGAAAATAATCAAAAAATCTATTCTGTTAAGTATTACTTTTATGGTACTTTGTGGGCTTATATATCCTCTTTTAATGACTGGAATAAGCCAGTTGGTTTTTAATAAAAAAGCTAATGGAAGTATGATAACTGTTAATGGAAATGAAGTTGGATCAGAACTTATAGGACAAAATTTCACAGATCCAAGGTTCTTTAGAGGAAGAATTTCAGCTGTAAATTATAACACTTATACAGAAGCAGATAATGTACCAGATGAAAGTGGAAAAGCAGTATATAGTGGAGTTGGCTCAGGATCACAAAATTTGTCTCCTTCCAATGAAGTTCTTAGAGAAAGAGTTGAAAAAGATATAAATGAATTTTTAGATGCTAATCCTGGAGTTAAGAAAGAAGATATACCAACAGACTTGCTTACAAGTTCTGGTTCTGGGTTAGATCCTGATATAAGTCCAAAGGCGGCAGAAATTCAAATTCCAGCAGTTTCAAAAGCATCAGGAATAAGTGAAGCAGATCTTCAAAAAATAGTTGATAAATATACTGAAGGTAGAACACTTGGGGTATTTGGTGAACCAAGAGTAAATGTTCTAAAAGTCAATATGGAAATAGCTTCACTTTTAAATATAAAGTAATTTGGGATTCTAGTTCATTTTACTTTTATAGAATGAGAGGGATTACTATGAAAAGAGTATTTTTATGGCTTTTAGCTATTATCATAATCATTTCCATAGCTGGGTGTAATAATAATCCATATGCTGGAGAATATAAAACATCTGATAATACTATTTTAGAGCTTAATTCGGATGGTAAGTGTAAGGTCATAAACAATTCTTATAAGGATGTATTTTATACTTATGGTAAGTATACTATAAATGATAATAAAATAGAAATAACTTTTGATGAGGATAAACAAAACTATATGAGAGTTAAATCTTTAAATGGAGAAGTTAAAGGAAGTAATATAGAATTTTATGATTACTTAGGAAAAGAGTCTACTTATTCTAAAGTAGAGTAGTGAAAGTACTTTTATATTATTATTAGACGATATATAATTTCATTAGGCAGAAGGCGCAATCAAAGAAATAATAAAACAGTATGTCTTACTATTAGTTTCTTTTATGTGCCTAAGATAAAATTAAAGAAATGTTAGGAGTGATTTAAATAGATATAAATGAAAGGCCAGATCCACAGTATCTTTTAAATCAAATAAAAAAAGAAGAGAATGTGTCTTCAAGAGGAAAATTAAAAATATTTTTTGGCTATGCTGCTGGTGTTGGTAAGAGCTATGCAATGCTTATGGAAGCACATGATATGAAGAAATTGGGCTACGATGTAGTGATAGGTTATATAGAACCACATGCAAGACCAGAAACTATGGCATTGCTAAATGGACTTGAGAGTATAGAAAATAGGATTATTGAGTATAAGGGGATAACCTTAAAAGAATTTGACCTGGATATGGCTCTTATTAGAAAACCTGAAATTATGCTAGTAGACGAACTAGCTCATACAAATGCTAGTGAGCAAAGGCACAGAAAGAGATGGCAGGATATTGAGGAACTTTTAGAAGCGGGAATAAATGTTTATACGACTTTAAATGTTCAGCATATAGAAAGCTTAAATGATATAGTTGAAAGTATAACCCATATTTCAGTTAGAGAAAGAATTCCGGACAAAATATTTGATGAGGCTGATAAAGTAGAATTAATTGATATTGAACCAGATGAACTTTTGAAAAGATTTAGTGATGGAAAAGTGTATGATAAGGAACAAGCGACAAAAGCATTTAATAATTTTTTTACTAAAAATAATTTATTTGCACTTAGAGAAATTGCATTAAGAAGAACTGCTGATAGAGTAAATTATGAAGTGGAAAGCGTAAGGTTGTCAAAAGGGCAAATTACCGTAATGCCAACAGTAGATGCAATATTAGCCTGCATTTCTTCATCACCATCTTCTTCAAGGGTTATAAGAACAGCAAGGAGAATGGCAGAAGCACATCATTCAAAATGGATAGCATTTTATGTGGAAACAACAAAGTCGAGAAACTTAAGTAAAAAGGATAAGGAGAGTTTGAGTGCAAATTTTAAGTTGGCAGAAGAGTTGGATGGAGAGATAGTAACTGTATATAGCGATGATATAGTTGAACAAATAATTCAATATGCAAAATTTAGAAATGTCACAAAGATTATAATAGGAAAAAATCATAAAAAACCAAATAATTTTTTTAGAATTTATGCTAGAGATATAGTTGATAAATTAATGGAGTCTAATTCATATATAGACGTTTATGTTATACCGAATTCAACTTTTAATAAAGAAAAAGAAAACATTATAAAAAGAAAAAAAGTAAGGGTCAGTATTTCATGGAAAGAAATTTTAACAGCTAGTTTAATAATGATTATATCTACAATGATTTCATTATTTATAGACTACATAGGATTTCGTGAAGCAAATGTCATCATGATTTTTATTCTGGGTGTAATTATAGTAAATATGAAAACTAGAGGGTATCTTTTAGGATTTATATGTTCAATCATAAGTATATTCTTATTTAATTTTCTTTTTACTGATCCAAGATATTCTCTTGAAGTTTATGATAAAAGCTACTTAGCTACTTTCCCAATAATGTTAATAGTGACATTTACAATTGGTACTCTCACAAGCAAGATACAAAGGGAAGCACAAAATTCTTTAGCAAGAGAGAATACAACACAAATTTTATATAGAGTAAGTAGAAAGTTACTAAGTGCAACAGGTACAGCTGATGTTGTGGGAATAGGGATAAAATATTTATCTAGATTATTAGAAAGAACAGTTATTTGCTACTTAGTTCAAGAAAATAAATTAACAACACCTTTTATTTATACGGCTACTAAAGGTGAGAAAGATCGGACATTGCTAAATAAAGAGGAAGAAGCTGTTGCATATTGGACATTATTAAATGATAAAGAGTCAGGTGCGGGAACTAATACTTTCTATGGAGCAAAAGGATATTATATGCCTCTGAAAAGTCATAATAAAGTATTAGGCGTGTTAGGTGTCTCTTGTATCACTGGAAACTTAAAACCAGAACAAAAATTCATTTTCGAGACTGTAGCTAGTCAAATATATATTGCTTTAGATAGAGAAATTCTCGCTGAAACTCAGAAAAATTCAAAGTTAGAAATTGAAAGTGAGAGATTAAGAAGTAATCTTTTAAGATCAATTTCCCATGATTTAAGAAGTCCACTTGCAGGGATAAAAGGAGCAATAAGTACTATCATTGAAACAGGAGAACTTCTATCTAAAGATACTAAAGATGAACTTTTCCAAGGAATTTATGATGATACTGAATGGCTTATAAGATTGGTAGAAAATTTACTCAGCATGACTAGATTTGAAGGTGGGAACATGAAAATTAAAAAGAACCTTGAACTCGTAGAAGAAGTTGTATATGAAGCAGTTCAAAGAACTTCAAAACGCTTGAAGGATCATGAGATAAAGGTAACAGTTCCAGAAGATGTTATAATGTTATCTATGGATGGAAATTTAATTGAGCAAGTTCTTATAAATCTTTTTGATAATGCTATTAAGTTTACTCCTAAGGAAGCTTTAATTGAGGTTAAAGTATATGAGGAAGTAGGCGATGTTATATTTGAGGTAATAGATGATGGGATAGGAATATCAGAAGAAATATTACCACATATATTTGATAGATTTTTTACAAATGGAGATAAAATATCTGATTCAAGAAGAGGTGTTGGGCTTGGGCTCGCAATTTGTAAATCTATAGTTGAAGGACATGGTGGGAAAATCAGCGCCCAGAACAAAGATGAAGGAGGCGCAATTTTTAGATTTAACATTCCAAAGGAGGGAAAGATAGATGGATAATAAGCCATATATTCTTGTAGTGGAAGATGACAGGCCCATAAGAAATTTCATAACAGCATCATTAAAAGCACAAGGATTTAATTATATAGAAACAGAGAAAGGAATTGAAGCTATTGCGCTTTCTATGTCTCATAAACCAGACCTGATAATATTGGATTTAGGGCTTCCAGATATTGATGGAATCAATGTTATCACAAAAGTAAGAGAGTGGTCTAAAATACCTATAATAATAGTTTCAGCAAGAGAAAATGAAAGACAGAAGATTGAAGCTTTAGACAAAGGAGCAGATGATTATTTGACTAAGCCTTTTGGAATTGGAGAATTATTAGCTAGGATTAGAGTTTCTTTAAGGCACAGTGTAACAAATACATCTGAAAATAAAAATACAGAAATATTTAAGGTTAAGGGATTGGTTGTTGATTTTAATAAAAGAAAAGTTAGTATAGATGACGAGGATATACATCTAACTCCTATAGAATATAAAATAATGGCACTACTTTGTAAATATGCAGGAAAAGTATTAACCCATAATTTCATAATTAATGAAATTTGGGGTGCAGCTTTAGGTAATGAAACTCAATCACTTAGGGTTTTTATGGCAAGCCTTAGAAGGAAAATAGAGAAGAATCCAGCACAGCCACAATATATTTATACAGAAGTTGGTGTTGGATACAGGCTGATAGATGATTAGTTATTAAGATAAAAGCTTATCCTAATTCTTTTAAGGAGAGGCTTTTTTTTAAACAGCTTTAATTTGTGAAGATAGTTCTGTTATAATTAAGAATATTTCATTCCAATTATTAACTCTAGTTATTTTATCATTTATAGGTTTCCTGTTATAATTTGTATCCATAAGAAGAACATTGAATCCTGCCTCCGATAACTGAATTGCATTATTGTAGTTATCTTCAATAAAAACATTACAATCTAATTCGTGTGCTTTGTCAACCTTGTAGTGGCTACCTAAAACAAATAAGTTATCATAAGGTATTTCATTGTTTCTTAAAAATAGATGAGTCAGTGTTTTTAGCTCTAAATCTCTAGCTGTCACAAAATATATATTATGAAATTGATGCAATGCAGTTATAACAAGTTTAGCACCATCTCTTAGTTTTTGATCTGAGTGGAGTTTGAACTTATTTCTATTATAGAAATCGTCATATTCCTGCCTTTTTATACCCATAACTTCATGAATTTCATATTCTGTTACCTGATCTTCCGTTATATTCTTCTTAAAATATTTATTCGCCATATCTAGCCAGTCATAAGCCTTAGTTATCGTTCCGTCGATATCAATACAGATATTTAAAGTATTCATTTTATTTACATCTCCTTTATTAAATATTTATATTAGAAAACTTCCACAAGGTTATTCTTAATTGAGGAAGCAAAGAATGGTTAAATTCTTTATAGATATAGTATATTTATAAAAAGCTAAGATAGCATTAAAGGTATGTTAATGTTGTGTTACTTTTATGAATAATAAAATAATGTTAGTTTAGTATAGTAACCAATATAATATTTTTAACGTTCTTTTAAAGTTTTACGTGTAGAAATTTAACAATTTTATTGTATGATAGAAATAAATAGATTTAGAAAGGTTGTATTTAAAGAAATTTACTAATTTAATGCTTATATTAAATATAATTTATACGCATTATGGTGAAAAATTAGAAATGTGATGTATAATTACAGTAAAAGATAAATAAATTTTAAGTACAGCGTTTTATAGAATAAATGATGTGATTTTAATACTATACAAAATAATTAATGTGTACAAACTTAATATATTTACCATTGACTTTATGTAATGATGAAATTTTATTTCAAAAATAAAAAGGATGGTGGGATAATATGACTCCAAAAGAACTAACTCAAAAAACAGTTAAGGATATAATTAAAAGAAGAAAGAAAGCTGAGAATGAGATTAAGGCTTATCAAAGCGATCAAACTGCAAAGAAAATGAGAAACTGGAGTGTTAGAGTTGGAGGATGTAGATGGTAATGATTTAAATATAGATCGAGTATATGGATTATATAATAAATAGAGTTACCAACAAAAGGTGACTCTATTTGTCATTTATATGTCATTTAAAATAAGTACCTTGGTTTGCTATTTATGTCATTGTTAGTGCAAAGAAATATAGAGGGAAAGTTGAAAATAGTAATATTGAGCTATTGAGGCATAGAACCCAGTAGGTTTTGTATAGTATCATGATTTAAAGTATATAATTTTAATAAAGATAAGTATTTAGAGTAATAATTTTGGATTTAAGTTTTGATTGGGAAGTTGTAGAGGTAAACAATCATATAATTTTTAGAGGGTAGCTTTACATAATTATCCTTTAAGGTAACAAACAAATTTAAAAATAAGATTGTTCATGATAAGTGAAGAAATACATAGGAATTAAACTTACAAATAATTTCAATAAAATAAAGTTACAACTGTCAATTTAAAATTATCAATATAAGATTTAAAGGAGAGGGAAAGAATGTCAGTAAGGGTTAAGTTTATAAGTGAAGTAGAAGTTAAAGATGAGAAAAAGGTTTTAAAAGCTGCTAAAAATGCTAAGGTAAAAATTAATGACTCATGTGAAGGAAAAGGAAAATGTGGAAAGTGTATTATTAAAGTTATAGAGGGAAAACTTTCTGAACCAACTAAAGAAGAATTAAAAGTTTTAGGAAAAGAAAAAATTGATGATGGATATAGATTGGCATGCCAAACCCGTATACTTGAGGATTCAGTGATAGAAATAATAGATAGCGAAGATATAAAAGCTAAAAAGGATACTAAGTGTGGTACTTTAAAAGTTAAGGATAGTGATAAAATAAAATTACGCAAAGAAGATATAGATGCTAATGATAAAGTAGAAGCTTCTGAAACCGAAGAGGTGAAAATTAAGATAGATAGTGATGATAATAAGTTGAACCATAAGGGACATAACAAAGATATGGCAAAAAAGAATAAAAAATCAGATAAATAGAATATATAGAATATAAAGTACATAGACAAAAAATATAGCTAAATTAATAAGAATAGATTAGTGAATAATATTTATTTTAAAATAAGGCTTAGAAATGTTATTAAATTGCATTTCTAAGCCTTATTATTTTAGTTAGGATATATTTCATAGCCTAAGTATACCTCACCGAAATTATAAATATTTTGATTCCGAAAAGCTATGAAAATATCGCTGAAGGTTCTAAGCAGCAGGTAGTATCCACTTTAGCATGCTCCAACTTTCAGTTTGACAAGCTAAAATGGAACAACCTACAGCTAAGAACCTTTAACAGCTCATTTTCAAATGTTTTCT
>Ga0183101_1000559_pt6 | contig 15500 bp, 8 predicted proteins | sample Biomet3_FD_127790 | JGI IMG/M metagenome (GOLD analysis project Ga0183101, IMG submission 127790) | Microbial communities from bioreactor (seeded with sewage sludge) at LBNL, California, USA - Biofuel metagenome 3 | ecosystem: Engineered > Bioreactor > Anaerobic > Unclassified ... | reverse complement strand
GGTCGTGTCCCTAAGTTATTGAACAGGAGTTTTAAACATTAGTAATTCCTTTAAACTCCATATATGATCTGTTATCCCTTCTGCCATTGCTGGAGTTCTTTGGAACCATTTTCTATTTCCAGAGTCTATTCTTAATTTTAGAGAATCATGAGGTTTTATAAAGTTGTACCATGCCTGGAATAAATCGAATGCTTTCGTATGCATCTTCATTCTTTTACTGAAATTCATCGTTTTTCTTACAAATCTTACAAGAGATGTCCTGATAGTAAGATTTATCCTTTCTACATATGAAGTACCAATATAACCATCCGAATTAGCTCCAAGCATTTCAAATATTTCTTTAGGATCTCCAAAAACAATACGTTGAATAGTTTCAACTACATAATTTTTTATCTTTTTCTTTAGTACCTTGACATACTTTAAATCATCAAATGGAACCAGTTTTGGTAATGGTTTTCTTCCAATACCTTTGTATTGTGGCAACTCGATTTTACCATAGACATTTATAAGCCCTTCTTCAAAGGCATCCCAATCATCTGAGGTAAATACAGGAATAGGAGAAGATGCGCTCCGCATCTTCTCGATTCCATTAAATAACTTTATAGCATCCTCTGTACTCCGTTTTCCTTCGTGGTGGAAAAGGAGCAGTCTTGTGTCACTTTTGATTGCTGTAAGTGAGTATACATTACCATACTCTTCAGGATCATCTTCTGTTACATTTTTTTGTTTTTTTTATATATGACCAGATCTCATCAACCTCTATTCTATTAAGATTAAGATTTATGAGAAAATAAGTTGTAACTTCTTTTGAATGAGTTCCTGCAATCTCTAGCCATCTACAAATTGTATTTTTACTATGTCCAGTAGCTCTTGCAAGTCCACGAATGCCTCCTTTCTCGGGAATCATAGCTATTGTTCTTAGAATTTCTTCTTCAGGAGTATTAAGTTGGAAAAATACTGTACCTCTCGTTTCACTAAAACATTTTGTACAAGTTTTACATTTAAGAAGCGCATGGTTGTTTTTACCATATCTTTCTTTAAGGACTATATTCCCTTGATTATTAATTCCATAATCAGGACAATCTTTGTTCCAGCAAAAAAATTGTGAAAAATCGATTTCAGAAGTGATTCTAATCCCCCCAATAATAATAGATCCAAAAATATATAAAAATAAGTCAAGGATTTAGGGACACGACCGCAAATATTTCTTTCCTGCAAATATTTTTTCGGTCAGGCCAGCCGTCCTTCAAAACAGAAACCTTGCCATTTTTATTGCAATTTAGTAGATGTTTAGACACCTTGCAACACCATTAAATATCGCAACACTAAAGGTATCTCACCTTTTGGATTATCTAAAAAAGAATAAAGAGGCCATAAAATGAGTAAAGATATTCATTTCATCTGCCCCAAATGCGGAAATACCAGCTACGAAACCGGTGAGATCCGCACCACAGGCGGCTTTCTCAGCAAAATCTTCGATGTCCAGAACAAAAGATTCACCCATGTCACCTGCAAGCGCTGCAAATACACCGAATTCTACCAGGCCAACAGCAGCATGTTGGGAGACATTTTCGATTTGTTCACTTCGTAATTAGCCGATAAAGAATTTTTTGGTGGAAATTACTTTTTCCCCTTCCTTTCGTTTTTTTGATTGCTTGTTATCCGGGACTGGACAGTAGCGTCTTTACGGGAGCTTTTCACGCTCGACGAAGGAGAGCGGCCTGTACAGGAGAAAATTCTAAAAGAAGAAGCAGTTTTTAATTTTTTTCCATTTCCAGACATTTAAATGGACATTTAAGTGATTTTTACCATCTCAACTTGCTTATGATGAAACTAATTTATTTTGCAGGGATCAGAATTGAACAGCACTTTTTCTGCATTTCCTCGAAAGTGAGCTCTTTTAAATCCTGAATATGTTTGTGCATGAGAGGTGAGAATATCTTTATCGTCGCTTTATTTCCGTCATCAGTGAGAATTTCTTTTAATTTTTCCTTATCCCTACAGTTTTCTATCGTCTCAAGCAGTTGAATGAATCTTATTCCTTCATTCTCTGAATTGCTGAGAATTTCATTTTCCTCGAAGATGTGAATAATTTTCGCTTTTAAAGGGATTTGCCCTGATTGAGTATCTCTTGAAGGACTAAAACCTGTGTTTATTGAAGCCAGCAGAACAAATTGTTCCATAACTTTGTCAACTGGTTTTATAATTCCTTCATCCTGCTTTTCATATGAGTATTTGTCAAGTGTTGAAACAATCCCTGTAGAACCCCCAAGCACTTTTTTGTCTTTTCCGAGAGTAAAGATTCCATTTGCCATTATGAATGTTTTGTTGCCGGAGCAAAGAGGATTATTTATGTCAGCTTTTGCTGTTTCATAGAACCTTTCCGGTTTTGGGTTCGTCTGAGGTACGAGAATCACGTCGCAAGCAGGAATCAGGCGATTCCTTAAATCGGAATTCAGGTATTCATAACAGATCATTAATCCGAGGCGGAGATCATCCCGAAGTTTGAAAATATGATTGACTTTTCCAGCTTTCATCCCTTCACTGAAATAGAGTTCACGTTCTTCCCGTGCGCCAAGCAACTTTTCATTGTGCACGATTTTTGAAGAAGGAATTATAACAGGAGAGATATTTTTCCTCAAATCTTCTTCTCCAAATTCCCTACAGAATAATTCTCCGTAATTTCCAAGCTGTCCTTCAGTCACATAATGACTTCCTGCAACAACAATAATTTCGTTTTCGTCAGCGAATTCCTGTATTCTTTTGAGGAAATCAAAAGGTATTGAAAACTCGGGGAAAACCACAATATCTGCTTCATCCTTCACAGCATCCAGAATTGACATAACTTTACGATGATAGGCATCATCAACTGTGAGTTTAACAACAGAATTTTCACCGTAAGCATGATACTTCAATTGAACAGCTGCAATTTTCAAATCCCTATCAACTACACCATTTGAACAGTCACATTGGAATATTCTGGTTTTGTTATCTCGTCCTACACTTTCAAAATAGTCAATCGGCCTTATAACTGGTTTTTTCTGTCCTGATGTTGTGAAATCTATTTCATCCATATCCTGCGGGAAATAGCCGATCTTGAGGTAATCTATTTCAACCAGGTTGTTTTTGACTTCTTCCGGAGTCAAGGTTCTGCTCATCAGAATTTTGTTACCCACTTTGATAGTCAGTTTTCCTTTAATTTTAGTTGGATCGTCAAATATAACCTTCAGCTTCCAGTTTTCATATATCACATTCGGGCTGAAAGGTTCTTCGATGTAATCTTTGAGCTTCTTTTGAACATGCCCAAAGAGATTCTCAAGCGCTTTATACTCAATAGCTCTTATTTTTCCATCAAACTCTTCAAGATGCTTTTTGCGGCTCTTTATATTCGTTTCATCGAATATTTTTGCAATTTCTTCAAATGAAGCTCTTATTCCTGGATCAATATTTTCGGGAAGGATTTCGATTACTTGATTAATCATTTCTTTAGCTTTAGAACCATTTTCTTCTTCAAAAAGCTCTACATTTTCAAGGATTTTAAGCAACCCAATATAAATGCAGTAGCAAACATTTGCCTTTTTGTAAGTTTCCTTCGCGTCCTTGAACTGATTTGTAGCTTGCTTGATTAACTCCAGATCCGGTTGCTCAGATCCAAGTGCCTCGTTTACAAGCTTCCGCCCTTCAAGATAACAAACAGTAGAAGAAGCAATTTTTTCAACTTCTTCGTCATCCTCAATTTTCCCCAACTTTTCAATTGCCTTAATCGCCTTTTCGTATCCTTCTGCCCTTTTTTTTGAGTCTTTTTCCTCTTTAATATCCTCTATAACATAATCTACATAAGCACTAAGGCCGGCTTCCATGACCAATTTCTTTTCATGCTGCAGCCCATATCTGCTAAAAAATTCCTGATTATTTTTGCAGAGTTGGTAAGCTTCTTCCAGATACTTAATCCGGCGGTGAGAATTGGTTTCAGATTTTGCCTGTTCTGTATTTAGCTCAATAAGTTTCATTATCGAATGGGACTTTCTACCTATCGTCAAGTATTGCATAGGTTCGGTGTAAATTTCGAGTGCTTTTTCGTACTTTTGTTTTGCCTCTTCACTGCGCCCCATATCAGAAAGCAAGGCACCTAAATTGTTGAGTGTCATTGCTACATCTGATTGGTAAGCTACATTTTGGGGGTAGTTATTGAGGAGTTTTTCATAGATTCCGAGTGCTTTTTCGTACCTTTGTTTAGCTTCTTCCATGCGCCCTATGTCAGAAAACAAGTTTCCTAAATTGTTGAGTGTCATTGCTACATCTGATTGGTAAGCTACATTTTCGAGATCGTTTTCGCGGAGTTTTTCACGCATTTCAAGTGCTCTTTCGTACCTTTGTTTTGCCTCTTCCATGCGCCCTATGTCAGAAAACAAGAGTCCTAAATTGTTGAGTGTCATTCCTACGTAAGATTGATAAACTACGTTTTCGGGGTAGTTATTGAGAAGTTTTTCACGCATTTCGAGTGCTTTTTCGTACCTTTGTTTAGCATCTTCCATGCGCCCTATATTCCAAAACAAAGCCCCTAAATTGTTGAGTGTCGCTCCTACATTTGATTGGTACGCTACATTTTCGGGATATTTATCGAAGAGTATTTCACGCATTTCGAGTGCTTTTTCGTACCTTTGTTTAGCATCTTCTATGAGCCCCATATCAGAAAGCAAAACACCTAAATTGTTGAGTGTTGATCCTACATCTGATTGGTATGTTACGTCTTTGGGATCATTTTCGAGGAGGGTTTCAAGCATTTCAAGTGCCTTTTCATACCTTTCTTTCGCCTCTTCCATGCACCCCATAATTCTAAGTATGTTCCCTAGATTGTTGAGTGTCGTTCCTACATATGATTGGTATGCTACGTCTTCGGGATCATTTTCGAGGAGTGTTTCATAGATTTTGAATGCTTTTTCGTACCTTTCTTTCGCCTCTTCCATGCGCCCTATGTCAGAAAGCAAGTTTCCTAAATTGTTGAGTGTCATTGCTACATCTGATTGGTAAACTACATTTTCGAGATCGTTTTCGCGGAGTTTTTCACGCATTTCAAGTGCTTTTTCATACCTTTCTTTCGCCTCTTCCATGCGTCCCATATTCCAAAACAAAATTCCTAAATCGTTGAGTGTCATTGCTACATCTAATTGGTAAACTACATTTTCCGGATCTTTATTGAGGAGTTCTTGAAAGATTAGAAGGCGTAACTCATCGCAATTTTTTGCTTGAAGAAGCCGTCCCATGCTATAGAACAGATTTCCAAGATTGCCAATGGCGGCGAGATTCATCTGAATACTTGACTGGTAAGTTTTGTTATAAGGGTCTTTTAAGAGGAGTTCTTTAGTAATTTTTATGGAAATAACATGGATTTTGAAGGCTTCTTCATATGCCTCTAATGTCTGCATTATACATCCTTTTAAGGTCTGGATATTGAGTAAAATATCGTTTGCTTTCGCCTTGTTTGCGGCTTCTTCGGCTTTTTCAAGCTCTTTTAAGGCGTCTTCAGGTTTGCCTTTTTTCATTAGAGATAAGGTCTTTTTAATAGATCTTTCTGCTGAATCTCTCAAACGCCCTGACATATTAAAAGAATTAATTTATGATGGCTTAAACATTTTGTTTTTTCTCGATGAAGTTGAAGCAAAAAGTGCGCGAATAAGAGATAATTTACTTTTCTTTCTTTGCATGCACGGAAAAACCGCGCCATGGGCGCGTGGACAAATTCGACTTCAGACGGCTGACTACAGCTGCTGTGGATTAGATTTTAAACCGCTTGATTTCTTTCCACTTGAAACGGAGTTCTTTTAGTTTTTCGCATTCAGAGTCTTTTTATTCAGGTATCAGGAATTTCACTTTAACCCACATTTTTAATAATTTGAGGTTTATTGACTTCTAAAGAGGGTATTTGGGAAAAGGTAAATAATGTGAATAGAGAAATGAAATAAGAATTAGATCGAGATTCGGGGGAAGGGTAGAATCGAGATTCCTGAGTTTAGAAAAAAAGAAAAGATATACCTATTGCTTGTGAGTATCTTTCTCACAGCTATCTTCTTTTATACCTTCTATATCGGACAGCTTCTCTGGGGCATAGTTATTGATGTTCTCATTCTGAGGCTTTATTTCCTCATGAAAAGGGAAAGAAGTTACTTCAGGGAGTGTTCCCTGGATGAAAAAGAAGCCGGGACTCCGCAAGATCCTCAGATGAGGAAGAAAGTCCGGCTTGCAAACATTCTTATTACTCTCTTCGTGCTTGGACTGATTATTTACTCGTACTTTACTTTTCAGTTCATCTCAGGGATCGTTGCAGGCCTGTTGATTTTGCTTTATATACATATGCTACTGTTTTCGAAGGATAACCTGTAAAAAGTTAAAGTGTTTGGACTGTTGTTAGCTTTAAGAGATTGCAAGCTCTATAACGCTGCCTTCTACAATTCAACTCTCTGTGATGCTGCCGGCGAATATGAGATAAAAACCCTTAAAGCTTTTTTGGATTTTCCGAATTTTCTGGATTCTCCAGCTTTTCCAGATTTTCTGGCTTTTCCTGTTCTTCCTTATTTTCCTGCTTTTCCTGTTCCAGGTTTTCCGGATTCTCCAGGTTTTCCTGTTCCAGGTTTTCCGTGTTCTCCAAGGTTTCCTGTTCTTCTAGGTTTTCCTGCTTTTCCAGGATTTCCGGATTCTCCAGCTTTTCCAGATTTTCTGGCTTTTCCCGTTCCAGAGTTTCCAGTTTTTCAAGCCTTTCCCGAGTTAAAGCGATTGCTTCTTGAATATTCCTATCTTCTGGCTGCTGAGCGAGAATATTTTCCTGCATGACCAGAGCTTTTTCAAGGCTCTGTTTTGCAGTATCAGATTTTTCCGGGCCCTGCTGGATAAGGCAGTTTCCAAGCTGGCTGAGCGCAACTGCGAGTTCGGCCTGATAGCCCGGGTTGTCGGGCTTTTCTTCAAGCAGCTTTTCATAAAGCTCAATCACCTGACTGAGGAGTTCGCATGCTTCCTCAAAAGAACCCATATCCGAAATTAGAGCTGCATAATTGTTCAGGTTCTCGCCGGCAGCAGATCGGAAGACTGCGTTTTCAGGTTCTTTCGCCAAGAGAATTATATAGATCTCCCGGGCCCGAGTATAATATTCGATAGCCTGCGGCTTTTCACCTTTACTTTTTAGCAGGTTCCCGGTATTGCTCAGGGTTGTGCCCATATAGTGCTGGTAGTCGTGATTTTCAGGATTAGCTTTAAGGAGTTCTGAACCTGCATCAATCGCCTTTTCGTAGGTTTCGAGAGCTTCATCATATTTTGACTCAGTATAATAGATGCCCCCGCGCATAAAAAGAATATAATATACTGCGTCAGCTGCTTTCGCTTTTCTTGCAGAATCTTCGGCTTTGTTTAAGGTTTCAAGAGCTTTATCCAGCTTGCCTTTTTTGATCTGGGTTACTGCGCTGTGAATTTGCTTCAGAAGGAGAAGATTTCTTACCTTGCTTCTGGACATAAGAGAAAAATGCCTCTTGTTTTTTTAAATAACTGTCGATCTCGGTTTATGGACAGCCGGCAGGATATGGCTTAAAGTTAGATCCTAATTACCTCTCAGTTAGCTCTGAACTGGTATGAACTGGTATAAACTGGCCTGAAACGGCCTGAATTGGTCTAACTGATTTGAACTGGTTTGAACTGGTTTGAACTGACCTGAAAAGGTCGGAATTGGTCTAACTGGTTTGAACGAGTATGAACTGGCCTGAATTGGTCGGAATTGGTCTAACTGGTTTGAATTGGCCTAAAAAGGTCTAAACTGGCTTAACTGGTTTGAATTGGTCTAAAAAGGCCTAAACTGGCCTAACTGGTTTGAAAGGATATGAACTGACTTTGAACTGATCTGAAATGATCTGAACCAATCTGAAATAATCTAAACTGATCTGAATCAGCTCCTAAGTAACTCTGGTCTAAATTAGCGAATAATGCTCAATGTATATATAGGGTGGATAGCATAAAAGAGTTGAAATTATCTAAATGATTTGAAAATTAACTTTCTATTATATATTAGAGTCAAATATGCAAATTTAGTAAATGATATAACAACAAAAAGTTTCTCTAGATCATATATAGCAAAGTATTTCTATAAATTATATATACACTGGCAGGTTAATTATATATAGAGTAAGTTAATATAATTAGCAGAAATATGGGTGGGGTCACAGTAACTGGAGGCATTCGTTATTGTGGCATCCTCTTTTTACCAATCGTTTTATCACTAAAAGGTTATTATTTTTTCGATAACGTCAAGTATATATATTGATCAGTAACGTCTATTGAATAACGTTCGAATATGTGAGCTAACCATGGTGTATAATAATAATCAGGACATAGACGAGTCTTCTGGGAAGATAGACGAGCTCGCTGAAAATATAGGCGAGCCCGTTCAGAACGTAGACACGTCTGCGGCCGATCAGAAGAAGGAGGAAGCCGGTGGGGGTATGACCGAGCCTGAATCCAATCAAGTTAAGGCCGAGTCTGAGTCAGATCAGGATACGTATGAAGACGTTGACGTCGGCTTTTCATTTGACAATACTTCTAATATAGATGTACCCAAACTTCTTATCGACCAGGTGCTAGGTCAGGAACATGCCGTCGAAGTCGTAAAAAAAGCGGCCGGTCAGAGACGGCATATCATGATGATAGGGACCCCAGGAACAGGGAAATCTCTGCTTGCAAAAGCAATGGCAGAACTTCTTCCAAAAGAAGAGCTAAAGGATATCCTTGTATATCCTAACATGGAAGACCTTAACAATCCTAAAATAAGGGAAGTTCCCGCTGGAAAGGGCAGAGAAATCGTCATGGCTCACAAGATGGAGGCCAGAAAGAAAGCTCAGGCCAGAAATATGCTCATGATGCTTTTTGTTGTGGGCATTATCATCTACTCTTATTTTGTTGGTCAATTACTCTGGGGCATTATTGCAGGCATTATGATTCTCATGCTAACCCGCCAGTTCTTGCCTAAAGAAGAAATGATGATCCCGAAACTGGCGGTTTCAAACTATGACAAAGAGCACGCACCTTATATCGATGCAACCGGAGCTCACGCAGGAGCTCTGCTTGGAGATGTAAGGCACGACCCATTCCAGTCCGGTGGGCTTGAAACTCCTGCTCACGACAGAGTAGAGGCTGGAGATATCCACAAGGCCCACAAAGGTGTGCTCTTTATTGACGAAATCAATACTCTCAGGCTGGAATCCCAGCAGAGTCTCCTGACTGCACTTCAGGAAAAGGAATACCCGATTACCGGGCAGTCTGAGAGAAGTTCAGGAGCTCTTGTCAAGACCGAGCCTGTACCCTGTGACTTTATTATGGTGTCTGCAGGAAACCTCGACGCCGTGCAGAAGATGCACCCTGCGCTCAGGTCAAGAATAAAAGGTTACGGCTACGAAGTTTACATGCAGGATTCTATGGAAGATACTCCTGAGAACCGGAAGAAAATGGTTCGTTTCGTTGCCCAGGAAGTTGTTCGGGACGGGCATATTCCTCACTTTGATGAAGGTGCAGTGGAAGAAGTAATTCGGGAAGCCAGAAGGCGGGCAGGCAGGAAAGGGCACCTTACCCTGAAGCTTCGTGACCTTGGTGGACTTGTACGCGTGGCAGGAGACATTGCTCATTCCGAAGGCGCTCCATTAACAACCGCTGAGCACGTACTTGCAGCAAAAAGAATCGCAAGATCTATTGAACAGCAGCTTGCAGATAGTTATCTAGAAAACCGCAAAGAGTACGAATCCTTCCTTAGAAAAGGTTCTGCTGTGGGCAGGGTCAACGGGCTTGCAGTCATGGGTGGAGATTCCGGAATTGTACTCCCCATAGTATCTGAAGTCACCCCTGCACTTTCCGGAGCCGAAGGGCGTATTATAGCAACAGGTAAGCTTAAGACGATTGCGAAGGAAGCAGTGTTAAATGTCTCTGCCGTGATTAAGAACATGACAGGCACGGACATATCCAGACATGATGTCCATATCCAGTTTGTAGGAACTTACGAAGGTGTCGAAGGAGACAGTGCATCAGTTTCCATTGCAACAGCTGTCATATCTGCCATTGAGAAGATTCCTGTAGACCAGACCGTGGCAATGACAGGTTCCCTTTCAGTCAGGGGAGATGTCCTGCCTGTAGGTGGAGTTACCTATAAAATCGAGGCTGCAGCCCGTGCCGGCATTAAGAAAGTAATTATCCCTAAAGCAAACGAGGCAGATGTCCTTATCGAAAAGGCGTATAAGGAAAAAATCCAGATTATTCCTGTATCCTCTATTGCGGAAGTAATGGAACACAGCCTTGTAGGTCCGAAAAAGAACTCAATTATCGAAAAATTGCGAAACATTACAAAGCTCAGCTTCGATATTCCTGAGGTTTCACCCGCTTCCGTGCAAGCTAAGAACCTTTTTGGGTGCAGGAACTGATCATGACTATTATGCAGGATATTAAATTTTATGACTGCAGGGTAATTGAGGGCAGTTCCACCTCAATTATTCTGGATAACGGAAAGATCGAGGAACTATCCAGAAACTTTGCACGGGGGGCCGGTGTAAGGGCTCTCTGTGGTGGTTCCTGGGGCTATACGTCTGTGGAAGGGGAAATCGACCTCAAACAGGGTGTCGAGGCGGCCTCAAAACTTGCTTTTTCTATGAATGTAAATACCCCCAAGGAAGACGTGGAACTTGCAACCATAAATCCTCCGGAAGTAAAGAATCTCCCTGAGGTCAGAATCGACCCAAGGGATGTTTCTATTGAGGAAAAAGTCGATCTTTTAAAAAGCATAGAAACCCATGCAAAAGTAAAGGGTGTCAACAGTACCAAGGTAATGTACCTGGAATCCGAATTTAAAGTCGAGTACAGGAGTTCCGATGGAATTGAAGGTGCTTATGAGCTTATGAACGTCGGTTTTGCGGTTTCGGCAGTTGCTTCGGAAAATGGGGTATATCAGGCAGGTAGAGAAAGCCGCTTTGGATACGGGTATGAGGTTTTCGAGAAAGAAAATGTTCTGGAACTTGCCGGCAAGGCAGGAAATACCGCAATTGAACTTCTCAAAGCGAAAACCCCTAAAGGCGGAGAAATGCCTGTGGTCCTTGACCAGGAACTGGCTGGTGTCTTTGCCCACGAAGCCGTTGGACACGCAGCTGAAGCTGATCTTGTCCTTGAGGGGGACTCCATTCTTGAAAACCGGATTGGGGAACAGATTGCATCTCCCCTTGTTACAATTATCGATGACCCTACCCTACACGAGTTTGGATACTATCCTTTTGATGCCGAAGGGGCACAATCAAAAAGGACAGAAATAATCAAGAACGGGGTCTTTAATTCCTATCTCCATTCCCGGGAAACTGCAGCGAAACTTGGAGGAACTCCAGGGAACTGCAGAGCTCAGGGCTATTCAATGCCTGTTGTAAGGATGAGCAACACATTCATAGATAACGGTGATGCCAGGTTTGAAGAGATGCTTGAAGAGGTAAAAGACGGGATGTATCTCATAGGCTCAAGAGGAGGACAGGTAAATACCGGAGAAGGGATTTTTCAGTTCAATGCCGAAAAAGGGTACCTGATAAGAAATGGAGAACTCACAGAATTTGTACGGGACGTTTCTCTCTCAGGCAAAACTCTTGAGATTCTCAACCATGTGGCACTTGTGGGCAACGACCTTAAAATGACTGCAGGCAGATGCGGAAAAGCCGGGCAGCTTGTATCCGTATCAGATGGTTCTCCTCATCTGGCTATCTCAAAAGCCCTTGTGGGAGGTGCCTGAAGATGTACGAGCTTGCAAGAAAAGCCCTCAAGCTTGCAGAAAAAGCAGGGGCTGAAGAAGCTGAAATTTATTATGCTGCGAACCACTCAACAGGCGTGAATTTTAGAAAAGACGCTCTTGAGAATGCTAAAGACCGTTTCTCGGAAGGCATAGGAATCAGGGCTATAGTAAACGGAGCCGTGGGCTTTGCCAGCACGAATTCGGCAGCACAAATAGAAGATGCTGTTGAGGTTGCAGTTGCCGAAGCCAGGGTCAGGGAAAGTGACCCTGATTGGGTAAGTCTTCCTTCTAACGGGAAATATCCCACTGTCTCGGGTATCTTCGATAAAAAAGTCGAGACTCTGGAACTTGAATCCTGTATTGAGTATGCCCTGGCACTTATTGAAGGCACAAAAGAAATTCCAGGCACGCTTCCAACATCAGGAGGCTTTACCCGGTCAAAGGGCAAGCAACTTATCCTGAATACAAATGGCATAGAAATCGAAGAGGAATCAACAGCAATTTCCGGTTTTGTGGATGTCATTACTGTAAACGGGCAGGCTTCAACAGCCTATGACTTTGGGATTTCACGCTCTCTGGATATTGATTTCTTTGCCCTCGGAAAGAATGCAGCCGAGCTTGCAATGAAGTCCAATGGCGGAATAAAGATTGAACCACAAAAAACTGATGTGGTTTTCCATCCGTTTGCCATTTCAGACATTATTGAAGAAGCGTTTGCTCCTTCGCTTGACGCGGATAATGTCCAGAAGGGAAGGTCAGGCTTGATAGATAAAGTCGGAGAAGAGCTGGCGGCGCCTGAACTCAGTATTTACGATGACGGACTCATTGAAGCAGGAATAGAAACATCGGCTTCTGATGACGAAGGTGTTCCTTCGCAGCGCACTACCGTGATTGGAAATGGTGTGCTTGAGACTTACCTCTATGACAGTTATACCGCAGGAAAAGCAGGCGTAAAGAGTACAGGGAACAGCTCCAGGTCTTCTTATACAAGCCCCCCTTCAGTAGGACTCAGGAACGTTATCGTTGATTATCCTCAGACGGATGTTATTGCTGATACGCAGTCCGGGGTCTTCGTAAACACAGTAATCGGCGCCCACACGGCAAACTCGATTTCAGGAGATTTCTCCGTAGAAGCAAGAAACGCCTTCACAATTAAAGACGGAGCACTTGATAAGCCTATAAAATCCCTCATGATTTCGGGCAATGCTTTCGAGCTCTTGAAGCAGATCTCAGGAGCAGGCTTTGATGTCAGGAAAGTCGGAGGAATAATTACACCTTCTATCCGGGTTTCGGATATGAGTGTTATAGGTTAAGGGCTCTTAAAAGGGTCTTCTCTTTTTTCAAGAATTGATAGGTTGATTACTACCTCGACTATGTCAGATTAGACAGTTATTCCAATTGCAGTTATTGATTTCACTACGAACAATATACTTGGGATATGAGGTCTAATGATGACGTTTTACCTTGTAATGTGACATAGTCAAGCTATTAATCCATGGTTTTAATAAAAATTATTTTACATGAGATCTTTTTTATTTTTTACATCCTGCTTTTGGCAAGTACTTTGTATTTTCGGCGTATCTCCTTTCGAGTATCTCCTTTCGAATCTGTTTTGCCATATAACTAACTTGTTTCTAATATGTCAATACCACAGGTCTCACTTTTATATGAACCCATGTTTGGGACATATGTGATCTCATGACATGTGAGATACAGCTATAGTTTCAAAAACATCATTAACAATTAATTTTCACATTTTAATATCTGCCTGCCAATACAGGTTACATGCAATTGTGACTATAAGTCCTAAATACAGATTCTCTAATAATTATATGTTCTTAATTATATATTCTATCTATTAAAAAACATCACTTTTACAGGTAAAAAATACAATCAGTAAAATACGGCTCTGTGTTGTTTTGAGTGGGGAATTAAGTGGGGAATTATTTTCCGAATTTTAACTTTGATCACTCAGAGTACTTGATTCGAAGAAATAGTTTTGAGTTTTTAGATTAGCTTTTAAATAAAAAGGTGAAGATAATGGAAACGAAAGCCAAATGGACGTACATGGTTTATATGGCCGGCGATAATAATTTATCAACGGCTGGTGATGAAGATCTAAAAGAGATGAGGCAAGTCGGCTCGAGCCCTGAAGTTAATGTTTTAGTCCAATTTGATAATGCGGGTATTGAAGGCTCCAGACGTTTCTATATTCAACGTGGGGGTATCAATGAGAAGATTGAATGTTTAGGAAAAACCGACTCTGGAGATCCGCTTGTTCTCGAAAATTTCATAGCCTGGTCTTATGAACATTATCCAGCCGAGCGCTACGCATTGATTTTGTGGAATCATGGTGGGGGGTGGAAGCCTGGTGATTTTGACAGGCTCGCTAGATATGAGAGGACCAGGAATTGGAATGTACGTGAAGCGAATTTTTTATCAGCGTCAGAATTAAAGAGAACCTTATTCAATACGACTATCAGTAATATCCTTAATTTGGACTTACCGGAATTGAGGGAGATCTGTATCGATGATGGATCAGGCCATTCTCTAGACACAATAGAGCTGGGCAAAGTCCTTGCTTATGCAAAAGAAATAATTGGACAACCATTGGATATTCTGGGCATGGATGCTTGCCTTATGAGTAACTTCGAGGTGGCCTATCAAGCAGCACCATACGTAAAATATATTGTTGCATCTGAGGCAAATGAGCCTAATGAAGGATGGCCATACGAAGCCATACTTGACATGCTGTCCAAAAATCCGGAGATTTCAACGCCAGATATTTGTTGTGAGATCGTGAGGGTTTATACAGAAACTTACAAAAAATGGGGTCGATCTAATGTGACTCAGTCGGCTTTCGACCTTTCAAGAGTTGAAGATACCACAAAGAGTTTAGATTCGCTGGCTAAAGCATTGATCGATAAGATGCCTGATGTAATTAATAATATGCAGAGTGCTCAAAACAAATCGAAGAGCTTTTGCACCTACACTCTATGGGATGTGTCCCATTTCTGTAAGGTATTATCAGGTTTAATTCAGGACGATAATCTAAATCAGGCGATACAAAAAGTTATCACTGAATTCGAACCTAATTTGGAAAAATTCATTATTGCAGAATCGCATCTCGGAAATGGCTACGACCAATGTTGTGGAGCATCAATCTATTTAATTCCACCACTTATTCCCGTTTCGGAATATTATGCAGACTTAGAATTTGCGAAAAACTGCAAAAATTGGCCACTTATGCTTCAAAAATACCACGAGTAATATACCACAAGTAATGATCGGGAAAAATTAAAAATTTAATTTATTGGTCATCGGTTAAGGAATTTTCTTGCCTGAAAGATATCGATTTTGTATTAGAAGCCGGCCTTAAATTTTGGTCTATTTACATGAAATCGATGCCCGGTTCCAGCTCATAACTTATTAAAATATTTAGCAAATGTTGTGGAAATTGACGCAATTTATCACGATTCCTTACTTAACCGAAGACGTATGAAATTTAATTACATCGAGAACGCAGATGGTTACCAATATCCCCAAGCATGGATTGAAGCAAAATCTTACACACTATACACGGATGATATGAAGGATGTCCAGAACCATTAGACCTAGTAAAATTAACTAAAATCCATCTCATCTATAAAACCTGACTTTGACAGTATCCACTAATTGGTACTGACTATTTCCCTTCTTTTTTATCCCAAATTGACTT